>Ga0208306_1000006_pt1 | contig 145175 bp, 122 predicted proteins | sample Colrivmet1449A02_FD_187632 | JGI IMG/M metagenome (GOLD analysis project Ga0208306, IMG submission 187632) | Estuarine microbial communities from the Columbia River estuary - metaG 1449A-02 (SPAdes) (version 2) | ecosystem: Environmental > Aquatic > Marine > Intertidal zone > Estuary | place... | reverse complement strand
TTGGATTTTGAGTAATCAAAGTGATCGATTGTTGAATACAAAGCCTTATCCCAAATCAACTCGCCTTTTGAACTTTCATTCTTGGCGGCCCAATTATGACGATCCAATGTATAGTTTTACGTTATACGGCGAAAATGTATTAAACACCTTGCAAACGGAACTAAGTTATAACTATAACGATGCAGAAAAAACGCATGGTGTTGGAACTAGCACGAGCTATGGTAATTCATTTTTGCAATGGAATGGAGGCTTTGATTATACATTTGATCGTCAATTTTCAAGTAGGGGGGTAACTAGAAACTGGAATCAACTAGATGCCAGGGTTGGGTGGTCTATTCCTTTAATAGAAACCAAGGGGCGCTATTTTCAACAATTGAATGTATCAAGCAGCTATGGGCTTCGTGCCGATTTTTACAAAGGGGCAGATCGGGATACATTTGGAATTCGCTCACTTCAATATCTGGTACATGGTATAAATGGTTCCTGGACCACTGCCACTGCCGTACAACATATTTTTCCGCGTCTCGGATTTAGTTATTCATTTGCACTTCGGCATAGTTTAACTTCTGTGTTAGGCGGACAGTTTAATGCACAGATTAAAACTTATTTGCCAGGGTTTATGCAAAACCATCATGTGGTGGCAGGTTTTTATTGGCAAGAAAGAGATACGCTGGGGCAACTTTCTTTTGGTAATCGATTTGCTTACAGTAGGGGATACGTTGGGCGTTATTTTGTAAGAATGTGGAAAACAGGTATTGATTATCATTTTCCGATTTGGCATCCTGATTTTGGATTTGCGAATCTTGCATATTTACAACGTATCCGGGCTGCACTGTTTTTTGACTACACTCGGGTGTATGCACTTAATAAAATTACTAGTCTTCCACAGCGAAGTGCGGGTGCTGAATTCTATTTTGACACTAAATGGTGGAATCAACATCCTGTAACAGTGGGGTTCAGGCTATCCCGATTATTAGATCCTGATCAATTTGATCGTTATAAAGGATGGTTTATGGAATTTATTTGGCCCGTGAGCTTAACGGGTCGATGATTTTTTTCGCTGCAGTAATTTTTTATTGAATTGATAGGAAAGCCAGGCTGCTCCGCTTCCTACTAATGCACCTGCGATAATATCACTGGGGTAATGGGCACCTAAGTACATGCGTGAGTATCCCACTAAACCTGCAAAAGTATAAGCCGGAGCAATTACATACCATTTTGGCAATACTAATGTGAGGGAAGTGGCCAGTGAAAATGCTTCAGAAGTGTGTCCGGAAGGGAAAGACCGGCTGGAGGATGGCGTCATCACGGAGAATGTAGGGTCTATTTCGCCTGGTCTCTTTCTATTGATTGTTTTTTTGAGCAGGAAAGTAAATGCGACGTTAGCTGCAAAGCTTTCTGCCAAGTAAATACCTCTGCTTTTATCATTTTTATCTTTTGTGATGAATCCTTTGATAAAAAAAGCGGCAGGAATGGCTAATGCAAGGGGATCTGAGGCGTCAGAGACAAATTGATTGAAATGTATTCCGGCCGTTGTTCGATTTTGCTCCAGTTTTCTTAAATAATTCCATTCCCAATTAGTAGGCTGTGCAACTAGTGTCAAAGAAGCAAGTGAAACAAAAATGCTGCAAACAAGAAAGCGTTTGATTTTCATCGGCGTATTTAACTTAAGCGAGCAAGGCTTTCTTCGATGACGCGAATTTTATCTAATGCGTCATTTTTCTTTTTCTGTTCCAGGTCAATCACTTCTTTTTTTGCATTTTGTACAAAGCGCTCATTAGAAAGTTTCTTCTCTACCGATTGTAAAAATCCTTTAAGGTGTTCAAGATCTTTTAATAGCTTTTCGCGTTGTTCCTCTGATGCGTGCGTACCTTCTGTCTCTACTAAAATTTTTATTTTGCCTACTACTACAGAGATACCAGGTTTGGTGACATCGAGTGTAGGAACAATTGAAAGAGTGGCTGCATTCACTTGCTTAGCGAATATATCTTTTATGATTTCTAATTTGCTAGCTGTAGCCGATTCTAGCTGAATTTTAATTGCGTCTTTTTGCTTTAAATGGTATTTATTACGCGTATCACGAATTGCCGTAATCAATTGTTTGAGTTCTTCACCTGCTTGTAAAATTGAATTAGATTGTTCAGCAATAGGCGCAAATTGTTTGATGGTTAAATCCTCTTTTCTTTCTTTTAATAAATGGTAGATTTCTTCTGTAATAAAGGGCATGAATGGATGTAACAGTTGAAGTAATTCTTCAAAGATTTCTACTGTTTTTTGATATGTTTCGCTGTGAATAGGTTGCTCAAAACCAGGTTTTATCCATTCCAGGTACCAGCTACAAAAATCATCCCAAATAAGGGAGTAAATGGTTTTAAGTGCTTCACTTAAACGAAACTCTTTGAACTCAATTTCGAGTGTTGCGCGCACCTGTGCCAATCTGTTTTGCATCCAGTCGATAGCAAAACTGGGTTTTGCTATCGTGTCATCATCTTTGGCTCGCTCTTTAAAGCCTTTTACAAGTTTGAGGGCGTTCCACAATTTGTTATTGAAGTGTAGCCCTTGCTCATTGGAGCTTTCGTCCCATAACAAGTCGTTACCCGCTGGTGAAGAAATTAGAATGCCAAAACGTACTGCATCTGCACCATATTTGTCTATCAACGCAAGTAGGTCAGGGGAGTTTCCAAGGCTCTTACTCATCTTTCTTCCCTGCTTATCACGTACGATTCCTGTAAAGTAAACTTGTTTAAATGGGGCCTTCCCTTGAAACTCATAACCAGCCATGATCATGCGAGCCACCCAAAAGAAAATAATCTCCGGAGCAGTAACTAAGGTATTGGTAGGGTAGTAATAGCTGGCAGCTTTGTTACCGGGGTTGCTTAATCCTTCAAAAACTTCAAATGGCCATAGCCAGGATGAAAACCAAGTGTCCAGACAATCTTCGTCCTGGGTCAATGTATCAGGCGCTGTCCCGTATTTTTTTTGATAAGTTGATTGAGCGGATTTTAAATCGGCGGCTACCACCATATTGCCATTTGTGTCATACCATGCGGGGATTTGATGTCCCCACCATAATTGACGCGAGATACACCAGTCTTTTATATTCTCCATCCAGTGCCGATACAGATTCTTGAATTTAGCTGGATAGAATTTTATTTCCTCTTTTTCCACCGCAGAAAGTGCAGGGCCACTTATTTTTTTCATGTCCACCCACCATTGGAGGGAGAGACGAGGTTCCACCACTACATCTGTGCGTTCACTGTATCCAACCTCACTGGTATACTCATCTGTTTTAACAAGAAACCCTTTTTCCTCTAGCTCCTGACTGATTAATTTTCGTACTTCAAATCGATCCTTTCCTATGTAAAGCTGTGCTTCCTCGCTCATGGTGCCATCGTCATTGAAAACATCAACTACTTGTAGCTTATGTTTCTGTCCTAATTGGTAGTCGTTTTGATCATGCGCTGGAGTTACTTTGAGGGCACCAGTGCCAAAATCCATGCTCACGTAATCATCGGTAATGATTGGAATTCTTCTGTTGATTAATGGGACAAAAGCGAATTTTCCGTGTAAATTTTTATAGCGTTCATCATCGGGGTGCACACAAATAGCCGTATCGCCCATAATGGTTTCAGGTCTGACAGTGGCGATAATAATATGCGAATCTCCGGGCTCATCAATTGTATAGCGTAGATGGTATAGCTTTTGTTTTGTTTCTTTTCGAATTACTTCCTCATCGCTCAATGCTGTTTTAGCACGAGGATCCCAATTGATCATCCGTTTACCCCGGTAGATGTACCCCTTTTCATATAGCTCAATAAAAACATTGATGACTGTCTGGTAATACGCGGGGTCCATAGTAAAATGCGTTCTCTCCCAATCCAGGCTGCACCCCATTTTTTTTAATTGCTCCAAAATGATGCCGCCATATTTTTCTTTCCATTCCCACGCATGTGAAAGAAAGGCATCTCTGCTAAGCGAAGATTTCGCAATTCCTTTTTCCCGTAGTAATTGTACAACTTTAGCCTCTGTGGCAATAGAAGCATGGTCAGTCCCTGGAACCCAACATGCATTTTTACCTTGCATACGTGCTCTTCGTATCAGCACATCTTGAATAGTATTATTCAGACAGTGTCCCATGTGTAGAACGCCTGTCACATTGGGGGGTGGGATTACAATCGTGTAAGGCTCTCTGTTATCCGGCTCTGAATGAAAATAACCTTTTTCGTTCCAGTGCTTATACCACTTTTGTTCAGCCTGGCTATGATCAAAACTTTTGTTCAATTCCATGGGGCACAAAAATACCCTGTTTTATAAGCATGACAATGAGGTAGCAAATACTCCTTGTCACATTATTTAGAAGCCAGATTTTGATTTCTGTTTTGTAAAATCAATGCCAGCTCTTATCTTCGCACCCTTCTTTGGGAGCTTAGCTCAGCTGGTTTAGAGCATCTGCCTTACAAGCAGAGGGTCGGCGGTTCGAACCCGTCAGCTCCCACAGTGAAAATCAAGGGGTTACTTAAGTGACCTCTTTTTTTGTTTTAAGTAAATTATACGTTGAAAAAAGTAACTTTTTCAATTTTACTAATTGCAATTAGTACCCTGGCCGCTTTACTGATTGGCGAGACAGTTATCCGTTTGTTGTATAAAGACAAAATTGTTTTATTCCCTCGATATTTTACGGATCGCTGGTTTGGTTCTTATCACTTACGTCGAATGCGTCCTTCTATGCATTTTACCCATAAAAGTGTAGATGGAACTTTTAATTTTACCACTAATCAGCAGGGGTTTAGAAACCATGAAGAGATCCCTTACCAAAAAAAGAAGGATGAAGTTCGGGTGCTTGTTTTGGGAGACTCTCATACGTTTGGTTATGAAGTAAATCAAGAACAAACCTATGCTGCAGTTGCCCAGCAGTTATTGCGTAAAAGTGGACTGAATGCGACCGTAATTAATGCGGGTTTATCTGGAACAGGAACAAGTGAGCAACTAGTTTTTTTTGAACAGGAGGGAATAAGCTACGAGCCGGATTATGTAATCCTTGGGTTTTTCTCCAATGATTTTGATGATAACTTAAAGGCTGGATTTTTTGCAGTGAATGCCGATACGTTGATCAGTAAGAGCAAAGAGCATGTTCCAGGGGTCAAGCTGCAAAATTTTATTTACCAATTCAGCCTCATTCGATGGTTGAGTGAAAATTCTTATCTCTACAATTTTGCTTTCAATACAATTTGGGATTTTTTCAAAAATCGTTCACTGCAAAAAGAACGCAATTTACAAGAGGAGTCCGTGCTTGGTAAGTCTGGGTCAGTAGATGTGCAATCGCAGCAATTAGAAAGTCTACTGCTGAAAAGACTATTTTCAAATACAGTGGGGAAATCCAAATTAATCATATTGGATATTCCCACCTATGAAGGAGCGTCCTCTATACCAACTAGTCTTCTACCCGCATTTCGCTCCTGCTCTGATACATTGGTCTACTTTCCGCCTTTACTCCCTTTTTTTAAAAGCCAAGGGCTTACCCATGTCCCACATGGGCAGCGTCACATATCAGCCTCTACGCATGCTTTATTTGGAGAGATGATTGCTACGTATATTGCAAAGGATAGACATTCTTCAAAGGACCAATGAAAAGTATTCTAGGCATATCTGCTTTCTACCATGATGCAGCTGCCGCTATTGTAGTGGATGGAAAAATTGTTGCAGCAGCACAGGAAGAGCGGTTTACACGTAAAAAACACACGCCTGAATTTCCTATAAATGCAATTCGGTACTGTCTAGACGAGGCAGGATTGTCAATTGATGAGTTGGATGCGGTTGTTTTTTATGATAAGCCGCTTTTAAAATTTGAACGACTTCTTCAAACTTATTATTCATTTGCGCCCAAGGGATTGATTTCATTTTTAAAAGCGATACCCGTTTGGTTAGATGAAAAGCTTTTTTTAAAGAAAAAAATTTACGACGGGCTTGGTCAAGTTGAGGAGTACAATAAAAACTCAGTTACTCTTTTATTTACACCCCATCACCTTTCACATGCTGCTAGTGTGTTTTACCCCTCTCCGTACGAGCGGGCTGCCGTGTTGACAATTGATGGGGTAGGAGAGTGGTGTACGGCTTCTATTGGAATTGGGGAAGGGAATAAGCTGTCCCTAATTAAAGAAATGCAATTTCCACACTCTGTAGGACTATTGTATAGTGCTTTTACCTACTACCTTGGTTTTACGGTTAATTCAGGTGAATATAAATTAATGGGGTTAGCACCTTATGGAAACCCGACATCCCAGGAAACGGGGCGATTTAAAAAATTAATTGAAACAGAGTTAATACAAATCCAGCAGGATGGTTCTGTTTGGCTTGATCAGTCATATTTTAATTATGCCACTGGCCTTCGGATGGTGAATGAAAAAAAATGGGAGAAGTTATTTGGGTTAAAAAGAAGGAAACCCGAGGCCGAATTATTGCCCTCGCATTGTAACCTTGCGCTGGCTATACAGGAAGTGACAGAAGAGATTGTGTTACGAATGGCTGCTGAAGCAAAGCGTCTAACCGGGGCAACTGTATGTTGTTTGGCAGGGGGTGTAGCGCTCAATTGTGTTGCTAATGGTAAATTATTACGAAAGCATATTTTTTCCGATCTCTACATTCAGCCCGCGGCTGGGGATGCGGGGGGTGCGCTGGGTGCCGCATTGGCAATCTATTATCAGTATTTTGAAATGGAGAGAAAGTTGCCTGTTAAGGTAGCGCAATTTCAAGATGCTATGCAAGGAAGTTATCTAGGGCCTTCTTATTCGACTCAAGAAATTGAGCGGATGAATAAAAAAGTTAAAGCTAACGCTCGTTTTATACAAAGTGTAGAGGAATTAACTTCAATAATTGCAAGTGAACTTGCAAATGGAAAAGTGGTGGGTTGGTTTCAAGGAAGAATGGAATTTGGTCCTCGTGCGCTAGGTAATCGTAGTATCTTGGGTGATCCCCGAGACTTTGAGATGCAAAAAAAATTGAATTTAAAAATTAAATATAGAGAGGGGTTTAGACCTTTTGCCCCCTCTGTTTTAGCCGAGGATGTTACTACTTCTTTTGAGTTAGACTCCCCTTCGCCTTATATGTTGATGGTGGCGCCTGTACAGCAGTCCTTACGATATACATTGCCGGCCCATTTTCAAGAACTCCCCTTGTGGGATCGGCTCTATTATCAGCGAAGTCAATTGCAAGCAATAACTCATCTAGACTACTCTGCTCGGATTCAAACAGTGCACAAAGAGACAAACCCTCGTTATTATCAATTACTTCAGGCTTTTAAGAAATTGACTGGGGTAGGAGTATTAGTGAATACAAGCTTTAACGTACGAGGAGAGCCGATTGTTTGCACACCTTACGATGCGTATCGTTGTTTTATGAGTACGGATATGGACTGGTTGGTATTAGGTGATTTCGTATACAAGAAAGAGGAGCAGCAGGATTACTTAAATAAGGATAAGTGGGTGGTTAAATTTGCAAAAGATTAATTTTAACGTATGGAATTTTTAAAAGACTTATGGCAATTTATGAAGGAGCGAAAAAAATTTTGGTTGGCTCCCCTAATTGTTGTTTTGTTATTGCTAGGATTGTTAATCGTTTTGGGAGGTAGTAGTGCATTGGCTCCCTTTGTTTATACGCTCTTTTAAATTATGAAACTCAATAGAACTAATACACAGGCAGCACAAACTGTTTTTTTACTGATTCTAGCTGCCGTAATTGGGTTTCTATGGAAGCAGTATGTTTATTTTCTATACGCGGCTATTCTATTAACGATGGGAGGCTTTTTGAGCTCCTCATTTGTTTCATTTGTTGATAAAACCTGGATGAGGTTGGGGTGGCTTTTGGGCCAGATTATTCCAAGACTACTATTATCATTAATTTTTTATTTCATATTGACTCCACTTGCCTTGCTTTCTAAGTTGTTTGGCGAAAAAGATCCGTTGCAATTGCGGAGGCCTACAAATTCATTGTTCAAAGAGGCGACCTCATTAATCAATAAAGAGTCATTCAAAAAGATGTGGTAAGGAGGTGGAACGTACTGGACTCGAACCAGTGACCCCTACTCTGTCAAAGTAGTGCTCTAAACCAACTGAGCTAACGTTCCAGAGAACAATAAAGATAATTTTAATTGTTTAAATCTTCCAATCAACAACTTGATTTACCCATTCATTACGGTAAGGAGTGGTAATTCTGATATAGTTATCAGAGTACCCCTCCATCATATCTCCTTTCTCTTTTTTTTCAAACAAAACGGGTCTTAGTTTTCCTCTTTGCACTTCTTCAAACTTCATTTGTTTTTCATAGGAAAGGGCTCGTAATCTTTTATTGCGTATATGTCTAATAGGAACGGGTACTTCATTATCCATTTCGGCAGCTAATGTATTTTCACGCTCTGAATACGTGAACACATGAAAATAGGATACGGGAAGAGACGAAAGAAAAGTGTAAGTTTCCATAAATTCATCCTCTGTTTCTCCAGGGAAGCCCACTATCACATCGACTCCAATGCAAGCATCTGGAATGAATTCTTTGATTAGTGAAATTCGCTTTTGGTATAAATCTCTTTTATAACGCCTGCGCATTCGACCGAGTATCTTATCGCTTCCGCTTTGCAACGGAATATGGAAGTGCGGCATAAATTGTTTGCTTTGCGCAACAAATTTTATGATTTCATCAGTTAGTAGGTTGGGTTCGATGGAAGATATACGATATCGAATATTTAACTGAAGTGCGTCAACAGCATTTATTAGTTGATAAAAATTCTCACCATTTTCACCAAAATCTCCCAAATTAACACCGGTAAAAATGATTTCTTTGGATCCAGCCTGTGCGATTTCTTTTATATTTTCTAAAACATTTTTGATTGAATCACTTCTGCTTTTACCTCTGGCTAATGGAATTGTACAAAAAGAGCAATTATAGTCGCACCCATCCTGTACTTTTAAAAACGTTCTTGTACGATGTTCGACAGACCAGGATGTATTAAAATCAGAGACTTCTTCAATGTCACAACTGCAGATTTTTGTATCGTCTCCTTTTTTTAAGGTTTGCAAATGTGAGGAGAGATCAAATTTTGCACCGGCCCCCAATACGAGGTCTACCCCTGGTATGGATGCAATTTCTTTTGGTTTAAGTTGGGCATAGCACCCAGTGACTACAACCAGACTTTCTGGTGATTTTCGCTGCACTCTTCTTACTAATTGACGACATTCCTTGTCTGCATTATCCGTAACGGAGCAAGTATTGATCACATAGATATCTGCCTTTTCTTCAAAATTTCTTTGTTGGTAGCCCTCTTTATAAAGTTGGCTTGCCAAGGCAGAAGTTTCAGAAAAATTCAACTTACATCCCAGCGTATGAAAAGCAATGGAAGTGACTTTAGACATGGGGTTCAAATTTACCAATTCCTTGCCATACCGGTTCCTTATCCTAATTTTAACGTCTGTATTTATGAAAACCCTACTTGCTCCCTTTCGGTGGCTTTATGTGATTTACGCTTTATTGGTTTTTGTGGCAATAATGTTTGTAATCCTCCCTTTTTTTATGATTCTTTCTTGGGGAGGACGATTTCATGGAGCAAATCGGATGATTCGCCTTTGTATGTTTTGGGCAGATTGTTGGATGCCGCTTGTCTTCATGCGGCACAAAAACTACTTTGAGGCTCCGCATGATCCAAATCGTCCAACTGTTTTTGTTGCTAATCATATTTCATACTTTGATGCAATTATTTTGGTGAAGACCATTCGCCAACATTTTCGTCCCTTGGGTAGAGTAGAGACGGCTACTATTCCCATATTTGGGTTTATTTATCGCAATGCCATTGTTACAGTTGATCGAAATGATCCAAAAAATAGAGCTGATAGTGTTAGTAAATTAAAGGAGTTGTTGCAGAAGGGAATTTCCATTTTTGTATTTCCGGAGGGAACTTTTAATATGACCTCATCTCCGCTTAAATCGTTTTATGATGGAGCTTTTAAAATTGCAATTGAAACGCGCACTCCCATAAAACCTATTTTATTTTTAGATGGGTATAAGTTGATGCATTATCGAAATCCTTTATCATTATCCCCGGGCCTTAGTAGGTCAATTTATCTCGAGGAGATATCAGTTGAGGGGTACACGTTGGATGACATTTCCGATTTAAAGCGGCGTGTGATGGATGTTATGGAAAAAAAATTAATCGAATATCAGGCTCCCTGGATCAATCGCTAGCTAATAGTTGCAGATAGTTTGGTAAATTAGATCTAACATGCCCTCTCCAGATCAGCAGACAATTTATTTTGCGGAAATAGTAATTCCAGTTGCATTGCCAGCCCTTTATACTTGGTCTATTCCGCCCCCCTTAATTGATCAAGTAAAAGTGGGTTGTAGAGTGGAAGTAAATTTGGGAAAGCGAAAAAGGTATGCGGGCTTGGTAAAAGGAGTATACTCTTCAACTAGTCAGTCGAGGCTGGTTAAGCCTATTTTGCAGGTTTTAGATCCTAATCCTATTGTGTTTCCTCAACAGTTTAAATTTTGGGAGTGGATTTCCAATTATTATGTGTGCACCCAAGGTGAAGTGATGGCTGCAGCATTGCCAGCTAACTTTCGATTAACCAGTGATACTGAATTAGTCTGGAACGAAGAAGGGAGTGATGATTTTACTCATTTGTCTACTGATGAGTATTTGGTGGCAGAAGCATTACTCTTGCGAAAAAAGTTACAGATTAGTGAAGTGCAATTAGTACTCAACAGACAGCATATTTATCCAGTGATTGAAAAACTTTTATCGCAACGTGTGTGTTTGATTCAGGAATCGCTGGTAGAGCGATATAAGCCCCGAACAGAAAATTATTTAACCTTTTCGTCCAATTATTCAAATGAAGAAGATTTAAAAGTTTTGGTGAATAATTGGAAAGGCTCTGACCGGCAATTAAAACTTATTTTACATTTTTTAGAACTTAGTAAAAGTAATCAGTTGGTAACCGCTCAACAGTTCGTTAAGTCTTCTGGTGAAAATAACTCAATCGTAAAAGCATTGGTAAATAAGGGGATTCTAGTTGTTCAAGAGCGGGAAGTAAACCGAATTAAAAAACTACCTCCGATTGTTTCAATTGACTTTAGTTTATCTGCTGCCCAGCTCAGTGCTTTTAGACAAGTTCAGTCTGTTTTTGAAAATAAAAGTGTTTGTCTCCTTCATGGGGTTACTTCAAGTGGTAAAACCAATATTTATATTGAATTGATCGCATCAGCTATTCAAAAAGGGAAACAAGTATTGTATTTACTGCCCGAGATTGCGTTAACTTCTCAAATAATCAGACGTTTACAGCATCACTTTGGAGGACATGTGGGAGTTTACCACTCTAAATTTTCTGCTAATGAAAGAGTAGAAATATGGAATCGCATGTTGTTAGGCGAGTATAAAATCATCTTGGGAGCTAGATCTGCTGTTTTTTTACCTTTTTCATCTTTAGGTTTAGTAATATGCGATGAAGAGCATGAGTCATCGTTTAAACAACAAGATCCTGCACCTCGTTACAACGGCCGAGATGCCGCTATTTACGTAGCTACTCTTTTCAATGCAAAAGTGTTACTAGGTAGTGCAACTCCATCGTTGGAAACATATAAACATGCAATTGATGAAAAATATGGGCTTGTAACGCTGTCGGAACGGTTTGGCTCGGTGTCTGTTCCCACGGTAGACCTAGTAAATAGAAAGAGCATTATAAAAGAAAGCAAGGGAAGTCAAATTTTGACTGCTCCATTGCAAGAGGCTATTCAAAAGGCTCTCGATGAAAAACGGCAAGTGATTTTATTTCAAAACCGTAGGGGGTATTCGCCCTACCAGGTTTGTACACAATGTGGTTGGGTCCCAAGGTGTTTGCATTGTGACATCTCTCTAACTTTCCACAAACGAGACAAGCAGCTATTATGTCATTATTGCGGAAGTAGATACTCGACTCAATTTCGGTGTGGCTCCTGTGGAAAGGAAAAGTTTGCACAGAAAAATTTTGGTACTGAGCTGGTTGAGGAGATATTAGCTGAGCTTTTTCCAAGTGCACGTGTAGCTAGAATGGATATTGATACGATACGAGGCAAAAATGCTCATGATAGACTTGTCCAAAATTTTGAAAGAGGTGAAATTGATATTTTGATAGGGACACAGATGGTGGTTAAAGGGTTAGATGTTGCAAAAGTTGATGTGGTTGGTGTATTAGATGCCGATGGGCTTTTGCAGTTTGCTGATTTTAGAGTGCATGAAAGAGCATTTCAATTGATAGAGCAAGTGAGTGGACGAGCTGGCCGAAGGCAAAAAAAAGGAAAAGTGATCGTTCAAACCTATAACCCTCAACAGCCTTTATTTGATTTTTTACAAAATCACGATTACCTCTCATTTTTTAACGAGGAGCTCTTGCAGCGTGAAATATTTTTTTATCCTCCATTTAGTAAGTTAATATTATTAAGTGTGCGACATTTCGATGAAACCGTTTCTAGGGCTGCCAGCTTTACACTTGCTGAATTACTCGGTGGTAATTACAAAAAGTATACAATTGGCCCTGCTCCCTCTCTTGTCTTTCGTGTTCGAAATCAATATCGGATGGAGATTTTATTAAAGTTGCCACGAAAGGCCTCTTTAATGGAGCAATGTAAAGAAGAAATTAAAAGTGCTGTTCTTGCTTTGCGCCAACAAAAAAATTATAATAAAGTAGCTGTCATCATTGATGTAGATCCAATTTGATTAGAATGGATTCTTTAACACATATTGTTTTAGGGGCTTGCGTAGGCGAGATTATTGCAGGAAAGAAATTAGGGAGAAAAGCTTGGTTAGCTGGAGCAATTCTTCAAACGATTCCAGATATAGATTTTATAGCGGGTTTTTGGTTAAGTCCTGCGGAAGACCTGTTGGCACATCGGGGATTTACACATTCATTTTTATTTGTAATTCTTTTATCACTTTTTTTGGCAGCACTCAGTAAGAGAGCGGGGTGGAGTGCCGGTTTATCTAGAAAAGGTTGGTTGTTTTTTTCATTCATTGAGTTGCTTATTCATGTGTTACTTGATTCTATGAATGTGTATGGAACTGGGTGGCTGGAGCCTTTTAGTCACATTCGCATTTCGTTTAATATTTTATTTGTTGCCGATCCTTTTTTTACAATTCCATTATTAATCACATTTATTTTATTATTAGTTGGGAATGTGCCCGTTAAAAAGCGAGCGCTTCTTGCTAAAAGTGCTTTAGTACTAAGTGGTCTTTATCTGGTATATGTTTTAATCTTAAAATGGCAGGTTGACGCGGTAGTGAATAATACTTTGAATAGAAAAGTTGATGAAAATGAGTATTATATTTCAACGCCTACTCCTTTCAATCCTTGGCTGTGGTATGTAGTAAGTAAGGAGAAAAAGTCGTTTCAATTGGGATATTATTCTGTATTTGATCAATCAGATTCAATTGATTTTTTTACTATTCCAAAAAAATCACATTTATTTCCGTTAGCAGCTAGCCAAGAGGCGATACCTCATTTAATACGATTTTCACAAGGTTTTTATACATTACAGCAAGCTGGGGATACTATTATTTTTAATGATCTCAGATTTGGTAAGATAATGGGATGGGCTAACCCTTCCTCACCATTTGTGTTTTATTACTATTTAAATAAATCTGCTGATAATAGTGTGGTTATACAACGTGGCCGGATGAAGGGCTGGTCAGCTAACTCAGCTTTTTATTTTATACACCGTATATTTTTTGGGCCATGAAAAATAATATTATATTCCTCCTTTTCTATATTTTGATCCCGTTAGTCCTTTTTCCGCAGGATTTTATGTTAAAGAAAAAAGTAGTTGAGTTGTCGCAAACCTTTTTTGAGCGAGAATTAATTCAGAAGCCTTATTATATTTCTGAAATGAAAAACTCGTTACCTACTGATTCATCAGAATGGACTCAATCTGTTTATTTTAAGGCTGCTTTACTGATTGCCGAAGATTTAGTAAGGGGCATTTTAATGAAGCCTTGGTTTACATTTGACGCTGTTTCAAAGCCAATACTCGATGATTAAATGAACACTATTCGAGCAAGGCTATCTCTTATTCAAACAGCTTCTGGTCTTGAATCTGTTTTTTCTTCTCTCCTTCTTCCAATGGGTGCTAGCACTAAAATAATTTATAATGCCCATCAACGCCGCTTACTTTTATCCGAACATTTTAAATCTAAAGCAGATCGTGATACCTTAAATTGGCTAAAACAGGCATTGGCAGTTTATAAACGGATTGATCAATTAGAACTGCCTCGTTACCTAATTGTTGACATTGGCAGTGCTGAATTAAGATATGTTGTGAGGGGAGTTGATTCACTTGTGATGAGAGCAGTAGTTGGGAAGCCTTCCACGCCAACTCCTTTTTTTGCTTCATGGACAGATCAGATTGTTTTGTATCCCTTTTGGCACGTACCTATGAGTATTGCAACGGGAGAGTTTTTGCCTAAGATTAAACGTAATCGATCATGGCTTCAAGAGCAAAATTTGCAGGTTATTGATAAAAGGGGGCGTGTTCTCAATGCTGATACAATTAACTGGAAAAGAATGAATAGCGGATATTTCCCTTATACTTTACGGCAGTCAACCGGATGTGATAATGCGCTCGGAATTTTGAAGTTGGAATTTTCTTCTCCATACGGAGTATATATTCATGATACTAATAATAAAGCCTCCTTTTTGCGGGCTTATCGATTTCTGAGTCATGGATGTATAAGGATCGAAGAGCCTCTTAGTTTGGGAAATTTATTATATGAACAAATGGATACTACTTTATTACAGTCTTGTTTAATTGAACAAAAGCCAGTTTATAGAAAGATTTCGGCTCCTATCCCCGTTTTTGTTATTTATACATTGGCTCACCCTTCAAAGCGGGGTGGTGTTTCTTTTACGCGAGATGTATATAGTTTATTCAATTGATTTCTTTTTATATAGTGTTTGAGTTAAGTAAATTCACGACACATCCAATTAAAAAAGCCCTCAACACTTCGTGTTGGGGGCTTTGTGCCCGAGATCGGAGTCGAACCGATACATTCTTGCGAACGGCAGATTTTGAGTCTGCTGCGTCTACCAATTCCGCCACCCGGGCGGGGGATTGCAAATGTAGGGAAAATAGAAATTTAGTGACCCATTTGCGCTAGTCTCTTTCTAAGGCGATCAATATATTTTTTTTTGTAGTAGTAGTCTTTGATCCTTTCAAGTTCGCCTGGGTTTATAGAAGCTGAATTCACATTTTTAAGGCTGTTTTTTACCTCATTTAATAAGCTGCTTTCAATAGCATCTAATTGGGTAGTGCATTGATTAATTTCTTCAGGATCATTTGAGAGTAACAGTTCATTAATCTCCATCATCTCCTGTAAAAAATCAGCGGCCAGCGTAGGGTTGTCCCCCTCTTTGATAGCCCCCAATTGTTGCAAAGCATAATGTAGGGTCAGTACGGGATCTTGAAAAGTCTGCCATGCCTTGTTGATATGAGAGGTCATTTCTATAGCTTCCTGCTGTGCGTCAGTATCTTCCTGTGTGAAAAAATCTGGGTGATACGTTCTGCTCAGCAATAGATATTTCTTTTTTAATGCGACCCTGTCAACTGAAAATTGAATTGGAATTTCAAATAGGTCAAAATAGTTGGTGGGAGTGGACATACGCAGACTTACATTAGCTTTACGTTTGCAAAGGTATTGTTATGGCTAAGATTGGAATCATACGGGAGGAGAAAATTCCAGTAGATAATCGGGTTGCTTTGACCCCCTCGCAGTGTAAGTGGCTGTTAAAAAACTATACAGGACTCTCCATCCTTGTACAACCTTCCTCTACTCGCTGTTTCAGTGATTTGGAATATGAGCGAGCCGGCGCTGTATTGACCGAAAATTTAGAGGGGGCGGACTTTTTATTTGGCATTAAAGAAGTGCCCGTACAATGTCTTCTTACTAATAAAACCTATTTGTTTTTTTCGCACACAAAAAAATTACAATCTTATAATCAGGCCCTTTTTAGGGCAATGGTCCAAAAGCGGGTCACGCTTATTGATTACGAATGTCTGGAGCATGATGATGGCCAACGCATAATAGGATTTGGTTTTTTTGCTGGGGTGGTTGGGGCCCATAATGGGCTCATGGCCTATGGGGAGAGAACCGGTTTATTTAAATTAGGTAGAGTTTATAAGTATAAGGATTTCAGGGAGTTAATTCATAGTTATTTTGAGTTAAAACTTCCCCCAATTCGAATTGCTGTAACGGGTTCAGGGCGTGTGGCGCATGGGGTGATGGAAGTGCTGAATTTAATGGGAGTTCGCGAGATCGAACCTGATGAGTATCTTGAAAAAGTCTTTAGTTATCCTGTTTATACGCAATTAAAGGGAGGAGATCTTTATCGCAATCGAAACACCGGTCAATACCGTCGGGAGGAATTTCATGCGAATCATGGGTCATACGCTTGCATTTTTAAACCTTATTTATCTAAAACAGATATTTTATTAAATGGTATTTATTGGGAAACTGGGATGGAACCATTATTTGATGAAAGTGAAGTGCAGGCGGATAATTTTAGGATTGTAACCATTTCCGATATTACTGATGATGCGTATGGCTCCGTTCCGATTAATTTAGGGGATCAAACCATTGATAACCCCGTTTATGGAGTAGATAGAATTTCAATCAAAAAAACAGTGCCTTATCAAAAAGGATCTATAGATGTAGTTGCAGTAGGTAATCTCCCCAATGAATTACCAAGAGATGCCAGTCGCTATTTTGGCGAGCAATTAATCAAATTCATTATGGAAGATCTTCTGTTGAAAGAGGGCTCACCTACTTTAAATCATGCAACGATGTTAAAGGCAGGTCAGTTAACTGCTCCCTATGCGTATATGAGAGAGTATGCAGGGCTTTGAAACTACAGGGTAAGATAATAATCAGCTAACAAATAATGTGCTTCTTCTGAATAACCTTTGTTATTTCCTTGTACAATCAATTCTGTTTGATCAGCAATCCTTGAGGAGAAACTACTTGATTTACAGCCTTTGTAAAACACTCTACTACTTGGCTTTTTTGCTGTGGATCGTAGGTGGCAACTCGCTTGTATGGTTAGCTGATTGAATTCACACCAGTGCAGTAAGTCAGCTTCCCTTTTTGGTGGTAGCAAAAGAAAAAAAAGGCCACCGGGTTTTAATAATTCGTTGATCCGAATCAGGAGTTGTCCTAGTTTGATACCATGATCATGAAAGGCTAAATTTTTTTCAATAGATTTTGCTTGTAGATCGTTTTCGTAAAAGGGGGGATTACTAATTATAAAATCATAGGTGCAAGAAGTGGTGAATGTAAGAATATCACTTTCTACAATGTTGATGCAATTTCTCCAGGGAGATTGAGCGCAGTTAACTTGGGCTTGCGCTGCCGCTTTGATGTCCAGCTCAACACCCGTAAAAGTTGCTTGGTTACATTGTTGAGCCAGCATTAAAGTAAGTAGTCCAGTTCCAGCACCAATATCTAAAATCTGTAAGGAATCATTTTTATGTGAGCTCATTTCACGGCCGACCCAAGCTCCAAACAGACAGGCATCTGTTGTAACTTTCATCGCACATTGATCCTGCTCAATAGTAAACTTTTTGAATGCAAAAGAAGTACTTGCCATTTTAAATTACCAATTAGCTTTTGCACTTGAGGTTTGGCTCAGCGGTGTAAAGTCCTTTGCCAAAAATTTATGATAGGCTGTAATGGCAATCATGGCTGCATTGTCTGTACAATATTCAAATGCAGGAATATAAGGTTGCCATCCTTCAACCAGAGCTAACTCATTAAATGCTTGACGAAGACCTTTATTGGCAGAAACACCTCCAGCAAGGCAAACTGATTTTATTCCCGTTTCCTCTACTGCTCTTTTCAACTTTTCTAAAAGAATCGTAATAATTCTATGTTGAATGGAAGCGCAAAGATCATTGAGATTAGTTTGTATGAAATGTTCTTTTTCTATTTGAGAAACCTTTAGCTCTGGCTTGTAAGAAAATGTTTTACCCGCATGTTCCAAAAAGTATAAAATAGAAGTTTTTAGTCCACTAAAACTAAAATTGAGCCCCTCAATTTGCGGTTTGGGGAAATTAAATCGGGTGTGGTTTCCACTTGCTGCATACTGATCGATCAAAGGGCCACCAGGGTAAGGAAGTCCTAGTAGTTTTGCCGATTTATCAAACGCTTCACCTGCTGCATCATCAATTGTTTCACCAATTATTTTCATCGAATAAGGAGACTCACACACTACAATTTGAGTATGCCCTCCGCTCACGGTTAAACACAGAAAAGGGAAATTGGGAGCAGGGTCCTCGATTAAATTGGCTAGCACATGTGCCTGCATGTGATGTACGGCAATCAGCGGGATATTTCTGGAAAAAGATATTGATTTTGCAAACTGTCCTCCTACTAAAAGTGAGCCAATTAAACCGGGGCTTTGAGTATACCCAACCGCATCAATTTTATCAAGAGTAAGAGAGGATTTTTTAAGGGCTGCGTCAACTACAGGAACAATATTTTGCATATGTGCCCTCGAAGCTAATTCGGGTACAACGCCACCGTATTGTTCGTGAATTTTTTGATTAGCAATAATGTTACTGCTGATCTTTCCATCTTCACAGATTGCTGCAGAGGTTTCATCACACGAAGATTCTATGGCAAGAATACGAACAGGCATGAATGCAAAAATAGGGAACTCTCTGCGCGTTATTTACTTCTGATCGCAACTACCGGGTCCATTTTTGCGGCTTGTCGGGCAGGCACAAATCCGGCAATGATACCAACCAAAATACAGATTCCTATTGCTAGAAACATATTAGAAGTAGAAATGAATACGGGAAAGTTAAGTGCAGTGGTGAGAATCTGCGTTAATAAAAATACAAGTGAAAGTCCAATGATGCCACCGATAATACACAAAAATGATGATTCGAGTAAGAATTCAGTCAGGATTACTCCACTTTTAGCTCCGATTGCTTTTTTCAGTCCAATTTGACTAGTTCTTTCTCTTACTGTTACAAACATAATATTGGCAACACCAAACATCCCCACTATTAAGGAGAGAGTAGCAATGGCCCATCCACCAATATTTACATTGATAAAAATATCACCAATTACTTTACTAAAATCATTGATATCATTCAATGCAAAATTTTCTTCTTGTATTGGTGAGAGTCTTCTGATTGCTCTCATTGAGCCTGCCAGTTCATCTTTTACGGCCTTACTGCTAAATCCAGGTTTTCCTTGTACCATTATCAATGGATCAGCTCTGAGCTCATTCATAAAGGTTCTTGCAAAGCGATAGGGGGTAAAAAGGCTGTTATCAAATTGCCAACCTCCGTCTCCAAGCATGCTCTTACCTTGTTTTTTTATTACTCCGATTACCAGAATTTTTTTTCCTCTGGTTTCTACAAATTTTTCAAGTGCTAGCGTGGGATTGCCAAACAGTTTTTCGGCTACTTCGTTTCCGATAAGGCCAACATTGGTGGCATTTTCAAATTCCCTTTCGGCGATAGAACGGCCACTTACGATTTCTACGGATTGAATTTTTTCAAAATCTTCATTGATGCCATGAATATTTACACCGCTCAATTGATTTCCGGCAAATTCCACCGAGTTGTTGATTTGAATATGGAATGCCACAAACTGGGCGGTACTGGTTCTTTCTTTTATCTCCTGCACTTCAGCATAGCGGGGAGAGGGTCTTTTGACATACTTCCACCAAGGATAATCTGGACCCCCGCCGCTGTATTCCCATTTGTCGATGTAAATCGTATTGTTTCCTAATGATTTTATTTCATTTTGAATGTTCTGTTCCAAACTATTGACAGTGGCGAGTACGCCAATGATGCAAAAGATGCCTATGGTAATACCAAAAAGGGATAAAAACGTCCTTAATTTATTCTTCCACAGTTCCTGTACTGCCATTTTGAAACTGCTGGCAATGATCTCTATCGTTCGGCGGAGCATATGCAAATGTAGAGTCATTTATTTGCCATTTCCCAACAAATTGACAAGCGGTAAATACAAGGGGTGGCTTACCTTTGCGCGGCAACCATGAAGTATCAAAGCGAAATAACAAAAAGGCGCACATTTGCCATTATCTCTCACCCCGATGCGGGTAAAACTACATTGACAGAAAAGTTCCTTTTATTCGGAGGTGCAATCCAAGTGGCTGGGGCTGTAAAAAGTAACAAGATAAAAAAACACGCGACTAGTGATTTTATGGAAATTGAGCGTCAAAGAGGTATTTCGGTCGCCACTTCTGTAATGAGTTTTGAGTACAATGGTACGCTAATAAATTTATTAGACACTCCGGGTCACAAGGATTTTGCCGAAGATACTTTTCGTACCCTGACCGCAGTGGATAGTGTTATTCTGGTGGTTGATAGTGTGAACGGAGTAGAGGAGCAGACGCGTCGATTGATGGAGGTTTGCCGGATGCGTGATACCCCTGTTATTCTCTTTATCAATAAAATGGACAGGGATGGAAAAAATCGATTTGATCTGTTAGAAGAAGTAGAAAAAGAATTATCGATTGAACTTCATCCGATGACCTGGCCCATCAATAGCGGAAAGGACTTTAAGGGGGTGTATAACATCGCAGATAAAAATTTATTGATATTCCAGGCCGGCACAAAAGGGAATGAAGGCAATCTTATCATTACGGATCTAAAGGATGCAATACTAGAGGAGCGTCTCGGTGCGAAAGACGCTGCCGTTCTGCGTGAAGATGTTGAGTTGATAGACGGTGTACACGGTGAATTAAATATTGAGCGGTATCTGAAAGGAAAAGTTGCACCAGTTTTCTTTGGAAGTGCAATCAATAATTTTGGTGTCCATGAAATGTTAGATACATTCATTCGCATTGCTCCAACTCCTCAAATGCGCCAGACCTCAGTCCGAGTTGTGCAACCCCACGAAGAAAAAATGACAGGGTTTGTTTTTAAGATTCATGCTAACTTGGATCCTAAGCACCGAGACCGAATTGCTTTTTTGCGAATCTGTTCTGGAAAGTTTGAGCGAAATAAATATTACCATCATGTCCGTTTAGATAAGGATATTCGTTTCAGTAATCCTTATTCTTTCATGGCTAGGGACAAGAGCATTATTGAGGATGCTTATGCAGGCGATGTGGTAGGTTTATTCGATACCGGAAATTTTAAAATTGGCGATACACTCACAGAAGGAGAAGATTTCTATTTCACGGGTATACCTTCCTTTTCTCCTGAGATTTTTAAAGAGGTAGTTAATAAGGACCCTTTAAAAACAAAGCAATTAGAAAAAGGCTTGTTGCAGCTGACGGACGAAGGGGTGGCGCAATTATTTACACAATTTGGCGGAACTAAAAAGATTATTGGTTGCGTAGGAGAGTTGCAATTTGAGGTTATCCAGTATCGACTTTTGCACGAATATGGAGCCTCTGTGGTCTTTAATGCGCTGCCTTTTTATAAGGCTTGTTGGTTAACCACTGAAAAGCAAACTGTATTAGAAGATTTTCTTCGCTTCAAGCAGGCTAATGCGGGAGTGGATAAAGATGGCAACCCTGTGTACCTAGCGCAGAGCGAGTGGTTTTTGAATACTGAAATATCGAATAATCCTGACATTCAGTTTCATTTTACGAGCGAGATTCACCGGAAATTTTTCTAATCGATTGGCGCATGCACGCCTGTGTAATTATGAGGCGTGATTTGTTTTAATTCTTTTTTTAGTGTAGCAGATATTTGTAAAGAATCTACAAATCGGTGTATTGTTTTTTGATCAATTTTTCGTTGCCCTCTTGTCAAGTCTTTTAGCGCTTCGTAGGGGTTTGGATATTTTTCCCGACGTAAAATTGTTTGTATCGCCTCGGCAACTACGGCCCAATTTGAATCGAGATCTTCATAAATTTTCGCATCATTAAGCAATAATTTACTGAGTCCTTTTTCAATTGAGCGAAATGCGATCAACGTGTGTGCGACAGGAACTCCTAAATTCCGTAGCACGGTAGAATCGCTGAGATCTCTTTGAAGCCTTGAGATGGGGAGTTTGTTAGCGAGATGCTCAAAAAGTGCATTGGCTAATCCTAAATTTCCCTCGGCATTTTCAAAATCAATAGGGTTCACTTTGTGAGGCATAGCAGAGGACCCCACTTCACCTTTTTTGGTTTTTTGTAAAAAGTACTCTAAGGAAATGTAGGTCCAGATATCCCGACACCAGTCGATTAAAATTGTATTGATCCTGCGCATGGTATCTAATTGCGCAGCCAATTGATCGTAATGTTCAATTTGAGTGGTGTGTTGCTGTCTGGTTAATCCAAGGCTGGACAAAAATTCGTTTCCAAATTTTATCCAATCTGTTTTTGGAAAAGCCACATGATGGGCATTGAAATTACCTGTCGCCCCCCCAAATTTACCCGTGAATGGTATGCCAATCAACTGCTCGATCTGTGCTTGAAGTCTTTCTACAAATACGGCGATTTCTTTCCCTAAACGCGTGGGAGACGCCGGCTGACCATGTGTACGAGCTAATAGAGGGATGTCAATCCACTTTGTGGCCAATAATTGTAATTCAGTTTTTAAGTTTAGTAAATTAGGAAGGTATTCGAATTCGATGGCGTGTTTCCAAGCCAGGGGTACAGCGGTATTGTTGATGTCTTGTGAGGTAAGTCCAAAATGAACCCATTCTACCTCTGCCTCAGCTCCCCAGGTTTTTAGTTTTTCTTTGATAAAATACTCTACTGCTTTTACATCATGATTGGTGGACCTTTCAATCTCTTTGATCTTGGCCGCATCCTCAAATGAAAACTCTTCTATAAGTGACTTTAATTTCTTTTTTGTAGCAGTATTTAATGAAAAAAATTTCCTTTTTTCCAGGGCTAACAAATACTCCACCTCAACCCAGATGCGGTACTTATGAAGTCCATATTCAGAGAAAAACTCATCCAATTGATGTACCTGAGCGTAGTAGCGCCCATCGATAGGTGAAATAGCATTCAGTGTGTGTAGTTCCATGGATAATTTAGATTACCAGCGTTGTTAGGCCTAACTTTGCATCCGTAAAATTAATTCAATTGGAGAAGATACGGGTAGGTATTGTTAATTATTTAAACACCAAGCCTTTATTAGTTGGATTACGAAAAGTAGAGGAAGCAGGTCAAATTGAATTGATAGAGGATTACCCCGCTCGTATTGCAGCTTTATTGATAAAAAAAGAAATAGACCTGGGGTTGGTTCCTGTAGCAGCACTTCCAACGATTCCTAATCATTTTATAGTGGGTTCATATTGTATTTCAACGAAAGAAGAAGTTGGATCTGTGTGTTTGTTTAGCCAGCAACCTATTGATAATGTGAGGCGAGTTATCCTTGATTATCAAAGCAAAACTTCTGTTCAATTGGCTCGCCTGCTATTCGGTCAGTTTTGGAAAAAGGAAGTGGAATTTATACCAGCTTTTGATGAAATGTATATTGGTGAAATAAAAGGGTCAACAGCCGGCATTATCATAGGGGATCGTGCATTAGAGGCACGTTCTCGTTTCCCCTATATCTATGACCTTGGGATAGCTTGGAAAGCTTTTACGAATCTTCCTTTTGTATTTGCTGTTTGGGCTTCAGTAGTTCCTCTCTCAAAGGAATTTATTACCCTTTTTGATAATGCAAATGGATTAGGGTTTACTCAGTTGAAAGAGGTGGTTGCTGCAAATCAACCGGCAACGCAATATGATCTTTATCGTTACTATACTACTAATATTGATTATCGACTAAGCGCCGAAAAGGAAGAAGCAATTCGATTATTTCTTCAAAAATCTGAACAATTAAAGTAGCGTTTTAGTTCCTAAAGGCAAAGAGATTGAGCTGTAGGTCGTACGGATGGGTTGAATTCTTTTGCTGGAAAGGGTGTGTGAAAATTGGCGCCGCTTCTCTAATATAATAGTGGAAACCCGCTTGTTGTAGTAGTGAAAAAATTTCAGTTAATTTTTCTTGTTCCTTAAAGGCGCCGTGGTACTCTACAAAAAGGTGCTGGACATTTGTAAGTTCAGGTGCACAGTCTTTTAAAACCTCCCACTCAGCACCCTCAATATCTATTTTTAAAAAGTCTATTTTTTGATTTAGATAGTCTTTCAAGCGAGCAGCAGATACTTGAATACAATGCTCACTATCTGTTAAACTAATTCCACTTGCCATTCCTTTTTTAGCAGAGAAATTGATCCTGGTATTTTCTATCCAAACTGCAGCTTGATTACACTGAATATCCTTTAATTGATAGGATGCTATATTTTTTTGTAAAAGGGTATAATTCTGCGGGTCGGGTTCAAAGGCTATAATGGTTGCATCTGGAAATTGTCGCTTAAAATATAGAACACTGAGTCCAATATTAGCTCCGCAGTCAATAATAGTTGGCTTGCTGGAAAGCGTTTGTCGATATATTTCCTCTACAAATATTTCCCGGAGTCCGTGTAAGAGTTCCTGTGGGGCCTCATAAAAAAACTGTCGTCCAAAGAGGGTAATGGAGCGTATTTTGCCACCTGGTAAGTGCTTCAAATACTTTCGTTGAAACCAGCCAATAGATAGTCCCTGTAAACGCTTGTTTCTTCGCAGCTGTAGCCGATATCTTATTCCACTTAGGAGGTTTCGCAAAAAGGGGATGAATAACATTTTTGATAACTATCCCCTAAAATTACGAATTTAGCTCCGATGACCCCTTTGCTATCCATTTGTATACCTGCTTATGAGCGTCCTGATTTTTTAAAGCGCTTACTGAACAGTATTGCACAACAGGTGTTTAAAGACTTTGAGGTGATTATTACGGATGATTCCGTTTCTCGCGATATTGAAGAGTTGCTATTTAATTCGCCCTATAAGTTTTCAATTCATTACCAGCGTAATGCCCGACCATTAGGCACGCCCCTAAATTGGGCAGAAGGGATTAAACATGCTTCAGGTTATTGGATCAAAATCATGCATGATGATGATTACTTCACAGATAAGTATGCGCTGGAAAATTTCGCAGCACAGATCGATGAAGGGGCTGATATCCTGTTCTCCGGATATTATTCGTATGACGAACGAACGCAAGTCAAAAAGAATAAAACAATTAGTCTCTCTGCTTTTCAATCCATCAAGAGGGACCCCTATCAACTTTTTAGTAATAATTTAATCGGTCCGCCTAGCGTTGTTTTGTTTCGTAAAAGTATGCAGGAGCTATACGATCCAAAATTGAAATGGCTAGTCGATTTGGAAGCTTATGTACGTATGATGCGCCGCTATTCCTGTCGCTATATTGCACAGCCACTTGTTACGATGAGTTATAATGACTCGCAAGTCACTAATGCTTGTTTTCGCGAACCCTCGATAGAAATTCCTGAAGCGCTATATTATTACAAAAAGCATGGGCAGGCCACATTTCGGAGTTTAAAAAGCTATGATGGATGGTGGCGTTTGGTTCGTAATCTCTCCATTCGTTCAGAGGGGCAAATCAAGCAGTATGCCGATGGTCAATCAGTCCCCTCTTTTTTATTACAAATTGTCCGTTTTCAACAACTCATTTCACCCGCGGTGTTACGAGTGGGGGTGTTTTCAAAAATACTCATGGGGATTTCCTATCAGTTTAATCGATAATATGGTTTCAGTCATTATCATAAACTATAATACTTTTCAGTTAACCTGTGATTGTATCTCTTCTGTTTTGAAGCACACCAAAATGGTTTCTTATGAAATTGTTTTAGTAGATAATGCCTCCACAGAACGAAATCCCGCTCTCTTCCTAGAAAAATTTCCTTCTATCAAGTTGGTGAAGAGTGAAAAAAATCTGGGATTTGCGGGGGGAAATAATCTCGGTATTCAGCATGCGACAGGGGATACTATTTTATTATTGAATAGTGATACTTATTTAACAGAGGATAGCATATCTCTTTCCCTAGCTCAATTACAAAAAGATTCATCTATAGGCGTTTTGGGGTGTAGACAACTTTTTCCAGATGGGGCCATTCAATACTCTGCCCGAAGATTTCGCTCGATTAGTTGGGAATTATTAGATCTTTTTCGATTCCTACTTTATTTCTATACACCCAAAGCACGTGCTCATCGTATGTTGGGCCAGTATTTTCCTCACGATGAATCACTTTATGTAGATTGGGTTAACGGCGCTTTTTTCTTATTTCCACGGCCTCTTCTCAATAAGTTGCCACAGCAACAATTAGATGAACGGTTTTTTATGTATGCCGAAGATGTTTTGTGGTGCGAACAAATTAAACAAGCTGGCTATCGAGTCTTTTTTTTGGCAACCACTTCTATCATACATCTCTCAAGCGGAAGTACAGCAATCTCCAAGCAATTGCGATTACGAAAAGTAATGATGAAGCATGAAATGAAGGTTATGGAACTTAGAAAAGGTAAGGGGAGCTATTATTATACGTTTGGGTGTATTTATTTAGGCAAGGAATATCTTCGGCTTTTTATAAAGTGGGCCTATTTTAAAATTACGGGTAAGTTAATTCGGTAAAAGACTAATTGATCGTGCAATAATTTGATTCCAATTGTAGTGTTCGTAAAAACTACTTGGCGTTTGAAAGTGATTCTCGCCCTGGGTAGAAATTTCATATATTTTTTCTGCAAAATCAATCCAGTTATCCTGCCGCGCAACATGTAGCATATCCCCGGTTGTGCTTGCGTCAATTCCAATTGCTCCATTAATAGTGGTTACTACAGGAGTGCCTACCGCAATGGCTTCTATACTTTTTGTTTTTACGCCGCCACCTTTTTGGATAGGATTGATCAGCACTTGTACAGCTTTAATATATTGTTCAATATTCTTTACAAAACCGGCATTGATATAGGGGCTTCTTTCTACTTCTGTTCGAAATTTCCAACGTTTAGGTAAATCACCGCCGCAAATGATAATGCGATAGTTCACGAGTTTTTTGCGCAGTTGTGGCTCAATTTTTGTAATAATTATTTCCAGCGCCTCTCTGTTTGGTTGATAGCTGAGCGGCCCGTTGAATAGGATTATAAAGGTATTTTTTTCTATTTGATGCCTTTCGCCAATTATTGCTTTAGCTTCTTCTCGGTCTTTTGGGTTTTCCTCCTGGGTTATGCCATATGGAATTTCTAGGCAGTGAGATGGAGGAATGGCCCATTTTTCTAAGGCAAAATCTTTATCCTGGGGAGTAATAAAACTAATTTTATCTGCGCCTCTAAAGGCCCATTTTTCGTATTCGCTCAAAAGCGGCCACCACCATTTTCCCAGTGAGCGGAAACGCTGGTATTCAATATTGTGGGTGTGTAATAAAAAGGGAATGCCTGTTTCTTTTTTTATTAAATGAGCCAGCCAGGCAAAGTAGGGGTGTTCCCAGATTAAAAAATCATACTGGTTCCGTGCAATTAATTCTTTGATTGTTCCTTTCAACGTGTAATCGGTATATCTAAAGATTGAGGGGGATAGTGCTGGCAATAGCCGATAAAGTGCATTAGAGTCAATCTGATTATCCTCTGTTCCAATAACCGTTACTTTCGCAACACTCGCTAAGGCATTGATCCAGCCTTCAATATACCGATGACCACCAGAGCTGGCTGGTAAAAATCGGTAGGGGACAATGATCAGAATTTTTTTCATGTCGACAACTCCTCAGCTTTCTTTTTAAGGAACATCCCAATTCCACCCAAAATGACAAGCGCAATCAGAAATGAACTAGCGTACATAATTTTTGTTCCATTCTTATAGGACGTAGGTTCAAAAATAAAACGAATTTGATGTTTCCCTTTTTGTAAGGGTAATCCTCTTAGAACATAGTTGACATTCAAATAATTTGTTTGTTGACCGTCAACATAAGCATTCCAACCCTTGGGGTAGTAGATTTCGCTGAAAACGGCAAATTGGTCTTGGGTACAATTTGCTTCATAGGTTAGGGTGTCATTGTCAAATGAAGTCAACCGTATAAAGGAGCTACTGTCTCTGCTAAATTCAGTGGGGCCTTGATAAGTCGCTGTTTCAATAACGACAGAATCTTTTAAGTTGGTTTGACTAATTTGTTCTAAAACAGCAGCTCGATTTGGAGCGGGAACGATTGATGATACCAGCCAGCAGTTTCCTAATGCTTGATCATTTTTTACAACGGATTGTTGACCAGTCGTAGGATCGCTCACTATTACATAGCGTGTGTTCAGCATATTTAATACGCCCTGGTTTAGACTTCCTGCGAAGTACTTTTCAATTAAGTCTTGATAGATTCTCAATTTAGCTGCGTGGTAACCACCAACCGATTTGTGGAAATAAGAGGTTCTTGAATCATTAAATGTGCTGGTGGCTAAATTCAATACCCTATAATTAGGATCTTTATCTGCTAAAATTTCAAGGTCTTGCGGGGTAGCAGAAAAATTACTTTGTGCGTACTCTTCTGCTGGTTGATAAGATTTTTCATCTAAATAGGAATAGCTGGTAGTAATCAGTTCAATGCTCGCCACTACGATGAGAAGGCTAATTGCCCAGCTCATTTTAATCCGTTTATTTACGAATAGGCCGATAATTGCAGCAATAAATCCTGTAATGACTATTGCTCTAATAATACCTAGCCCAAACATATGCTGTCTTTCTTCAATCATTCCAGCTACAATTGAACGTGCAAATTGATCAGATCCATTTTTGTCTGTATATGCAGCCAATATTTGTTGATCTATGGGAGCACTGTAGTCTTGTGCTAGCCAGAGCACAAACAGAAAAGTGAATAGCCCTGCTATGTAGTACAAATTTTTCTTTGTCCAAACTACAATTTCACCTTTGAAAAGGTCTTTTAATAGAATCAATGTTGAAACTGATAATGTAAGTTGTGGGATAACCTGTGCCATGGACGGGGCCCTGAATTTGTTGAATAAGGGCAAGTATTCAAATAGTAGAAGGTTGAATCCCATCAGGTTTTTTCCCCAAGAAATAAAAACGCCTAGTAGTGTGGCAACGATTAATCCAATTCGAAGGGGGCCTTTGTTGATTATAAAACCCACTATTCCTAAAATGAAAATCAAAACTCCCAGGTAGGCAGGACCTGCAGTATACGGAAGAGATCCCCAATATTGAGGCAGCCCTTGAGCTAATTGCTCTGCATTGGCTTCATCTATACCTGCCTCAGTTAATTTTTTTGCAATGGCAGAACCTTCTTCAAAATTTCTACTATGCCCACCCCCGAAAGCATTGGGGAGTAATAAGGTTAACGACTCACGTTTTCCTAAGCTGTACTCAAAAGCATAGCTCGTATCTAGTCCGGTTGTTTTAGTCGTGTTTACTTTACCATCTGTTATCACAACATCTTTGCCTCCTCTCATTGTATATCGGCTATATTCTGCAGAGGTCCATAGTATCAGCGCATTGCCTCCAATCGAAAGTAACGCTGCAAAAATTGTAATGGCGGCTGCAATTCCCAGGTGTTTCCATTGGCGGGATTGTATCCAGTGAATACTATATGCGATTGTGATTATTACAGCAATTAATAAAAAATAATAGGTTATCTGTAAGTGATTAGCAGCAATAAGTAAATAAGCCCCAAGCGTTGTTAGGGAAAGTCCCAACCAATAGGTTCGATTATAAACAAGTAGTAAGCCAGCTAATAGTAATGGCATACAAGCAGTCGCAATCATTTGTGTGTCATGGCCTGCTGCAAGAATCACTGGATTATACGTAGAATAAGAATATCCAATCGCTAGAAGTGCGCCTACTAGTGGTGCACTCCCCATGGTGAGGGCTAGTATGTAAAAGAAAATACACGCCAAGAAAAAGAAGTTCATGGGTTTGGGCAAGCCCAATGAAAAGATATTTATCAAATTTGGAAGAATGGATTTGCCCTCCATGGCAATTTGATAATTGGGCATTCCTCCAAATAAATTGGCATTCCAAAGAGGAAAGTGCCCCTTTGCATCTTTATATTCAAATGCGCTCTGGGCCATTCCTTTCCAGCTGACATTGTCGTGCTGGTTCAATTGATTTCCTTCCAAAGCAGGTCTGCAAAAAAGAGCTGCAGCCAGTAGAAAAATGGCAATAGCCCCAAGATGGGGGAGTGATTGCCTGAAAAGCTTATTGAACATCTAAAAATGTTTGGACCCAAATTAATACTATTTTCATGGAATCTTAAAAAACGAGCATGATCCATGTCATTCTTCGGGATAAAAGTACTCGCCTGTTTCTGGTTTTATCAGGGTTTTTTATTGCTAATGCACTGATTGCTGAAATTATCGGGGTTAAAATATTTTCCTTAGAAAAGACACTTGGATTTTTGCCACTCCAGTTACAGCTTTTTGGTAATACGCTCTCCTTTAATTTAACCGCAGGTGTTTTATTGTGGCCGGTTGTTTTTATTCTGACCGACCTCATTAATGAATATTATGGTCAAAGAGGAGTCCGGTTTCTATCTTGGCTAACTGCCGGATTGATTGCATTTGCATTTTTGCTATTCATAGGTGCTATTTGGCTGGAGCCAGCAGATTTTTTTGTAAGTAGCAAGCAGGGCAGTGGGGTGCCTAACATGCAGATTGCCTACAAAAGTGTGCTAGGGCAGGGCGGTTTTATAATAATTGGTTCATTGACTGCATTTTTACTTGGTCAATTGGTTGATGTGCTGGTCTTTCATCAAATAAAAAAAGTAACGGGCGAAAAATATATCTGGCTTCGTGCTACGGGCTCAACCTTGGTTTCTCAGTTCATTGATAGCTTTGTGGTATTGTTTATTGCTTTTTATATTGGCACAAGAGTTAATCAACAAGGGAATGATTTTGTTTGGCCTTTTCAACTTTTTCTTGCAGTTGCACTTGTCAATTACTTATACAAATTTGTTGTAGCCGTTGCGATGACTCCTGTTATATATGGAGTGCATTATCTGATTGAACAATATCTTGGTCATGAAAAAGCCGCTGAAATGAAAAAGGCAGCTATGAAAGACTAACTTTTTTCTTTTAAAAGTTGGGCAACGATTTTATCGATGGGAAGGCTAAGATCATTGGAGGAAAATAGATTCCACGCGATTCGTCGAAAAGTTTCAGTTTGCTGTGTTTGTTCGTATAACGCTAATTCATTCTGGTTAAATTCAAAGGGCTTTTTTTCAAAAGGAATCAAAATCGGTTCCAGCGCAGTAACCGAGTAGTATATGGAAACAATTTGGTGTGAGGGGTTGAAAGCCGAGCGCTGAAAATAGTCAGTTGTGTAAATATGTTCATTTACTTGAACGGATAATTTCATCTCTTCCTTAAATTCTCGAACTAGGCATTCGCGTGTTCCTTCGCCAAACTCCAGACCACCTCCTGGAAACTTAGTAAAAAGATTCCCTCTGATTTTTTCGTCGCTTACTATGATATTGTTTCGCTCATCTTTCAATATGCCGTAAACGCGAATGGTGAATGCAGTCATTATTTGAATAATTGAAAGTCTAGATTGGTTTCAAATACCTTCTCTGCAGGACCACATAGCCAAATATTTTGAAATTGCTGATCGCCTACTCTGTCATATTCGATTTGAAGCATTCCTCCTTTGGTCTTTACATGCACATCATTAAAACCATTCTCATTATGGTAGCAGATTAACGCAGCAGCGGTTGCGCCGGTTCCGCAGGAGAGGGTTTCATTTTCAACCCCCCTTTCATAGGTTCGAATCTGTACAGATTGTTCATCTTTTTCTAACTCTATAAAATTGACATTTATTCCCTCTGCCTCAAACTCTTTACTAAAACGGATTGCTCTTCCCTTTGCGACCATATCTTCTTCTTGCAGATTACGTACAAAACGTATCAAATGGGGGGAGCCGGTGTTCAAAATGAAATCTTCCTTATGTTTTCTTACTTCATGAACATCTTTCATTTTTAGTGCAATGGTGCCATTCGTGCGGATGATTGATTCATGCGGTCCATCTGAAGCTAAAAAGTGATAGGAGCTCTTTTTAATTCCTGCATGAAAGGCGTATAATGTTATACATCTTCCGCCGTTTCCGCACATGCTACCTACATTTCCATCTGCATTAAAATATTTCATTTCAAAGTCAAATGCATCCTTCGTCTGTAGTAGCATCAGCCCGTCTGCTCCAATACCAAAGTGTCGATCACAGAGGTGACGGATTGTTTCTTTTGAAAGCGTATTTAATTCGCCATTGCGATTATCTGCAATAATGAAATCATTTCCTGTACCCTGGTATTTATGAAAAAGTGTGGCCATTAAATCGAGTCAGAGAAGGTGGTTAAAAAAAGCTGGATCAAACGATCAATTTGTTCGGAGGCATTTTTACTAAATTGTTGTACCACTCGATTTGCAACTATTACATTCAGTGCAAGACAGTGATGCCCCATTAATCGACCAAGGCCATAAATAGCCGCAGTTTCCATTTCAAAATTGGCAATACGATGTGCACCAAATCTAAAACTGGTCAAGCGGTTAACTAGATCAGGATTTTGCAATCCAAGTCGCAATACTCTTCCTTGTGGGCCATAGAAACCTGGACAGGTGACTGTAATGCCCTGGTGAAATTGACTCACAAAATGTTTTAAAAGTCCTGGTGCGGCACTGCTTATGTACGGAAGGCCTGTTTGATTCTGTATTTGTGTTTGCGTTAAGAAAGACTGAATGAGCAATGACTCCTCTTCGTTCTGCTGAAGTCTGTAAAAATGCAAAAGGTTGTCAATGCCCAAACCATGTGTAGCAGCTACAAAACTATCTACGGGGATATCTGCTTGTAGAGAACCCGAAGTACCCAGTCTGATAATATTTAAGGATTGTAGTTTTTGCTTGGGCTGACGAGTGTTCAAATCAATATTTACCAGTGCGTCCAGCTCATTTAAAACAATATCGATATTGTCTGGACCAATTCCAGAAGAAAGGACAGTGATTCTTTTATTTCCAACCCATCCGGTGTGAGTAATAAATTCACGGTGTTGCCTGCTCACTTCTATTTTATCAAAATACTTGCTGACTTCCTTAACCCGACCAGGGTCTCCCACTGTTACTACCGTTGCTGCGATTTCTTCTGGTCGAAGATCAAGGTGATAGACTGCTCCCCTGTCATTCAGTATGAGCTCAGATGAGGCGATAGGATTCATAAGGTATCAAAAATACTGCTTATTTTCGCAGTCCCTTCATTGGGTCCTGTGGCCGAGTGGCTAGGCTGAGCTCTGCAAAAGCTCCTACAGCGGTTCGAATCCGCTCGGGACCTCCGAAGAAAACCCCGCTAGTGCGGGGTTTCTGCTTTTAATAGCCTAATAGTCACCTAAATTTGTGGTCGGATGTTAGTGAAAGAAGAAAAGGAATTTTTGCAATATTGGGAGCAAAATCGCGTGGCCAAAAAGAAATGGGTTCGTCAGTTATCTGTTGGCTTACCGCTCGGAGTCGCTTTGGTGCTAACTACATTTGTGAATCTCTTCTCTGGCTGGTATGGTAGGGCTCAAATGGTTTTTGCAAGGGAAAACACTTCATTGGTACTAGTGCTGCTTGTAGCCGCAATAGCAATAGTACTTTTCGTGATCATTTTTTCTGCGCGTCACCGTTGGGAAATGAATGAGCAACGCTATCTAGAGTTAAAATATAAAGAGTAGAATTTATTATAAATAAAACCGTATGCAAAAATTAGTAGCTTTTGGTTCTCTTTTTTTAAGTATGATTTTCTGGGTTAGTTGTAATAAGGATACCAGCTGTACTCCAAAAACGGTAGCTAGTGAGGTTGCGACTATGCAAAATTTTGCCACTACAAATGGATTGACCGTTCAAACACATTCCAGTGGGTTGCTTTATCAGATTGTGAATCCAGGAAGTGGATTAACTCCAACATTGACCTCTCGTGTTTCCGTTCGTTACACTGGCAAGTTGATGAATGGAAGCATTTTTGACTCTAACACGGGTGTACCAGTGCAGTTTTTATTGAATCAGGTTATTGCAGGGTGGCAATTGGGGTTGCCACTCATTAAAAAAGGAGGTACTATTCGATTGATCATTCCTTCTTCACTGGCTTATGGATGCAATGCTTCAGGGCCTATCCCTGGCGACGCTGTTCTTTATTTTGAAATTGAACTCGTTGATGTTTTATAAATAAAGGTTTAATGAGTAGCGAAGCAATTTCTGTCTTTGACATTTTTAAAATTGGCATTGGCCCTTCCAGTTCTCATACATTAGGCCCATGGAAGGCGGCCCTGCGAATGTTGCAGGAACTCAAAGACAGTGATCAATTGCAACAGGTTAATGCTATTCGTGTTTTATTATATGGCTCGTTAGCAAAAACAGGGAGAGGTCACGGTACTGATATTGCCATTCAGCTAGGGCTTTCCGGAGAAGATCCTGTAACAATGCCCACAGAACAGTTAGAGAGTAAATTGGCGGCTATCGCCAAACAGCAACGAATTCTTTTAGCTGGTAAACATGAAGTAATTTTTAATCCGGCGGAGGATATAGAGTTTCTAATTACAGAAACATTGCCCTTTCATTCAAATGCATTAAGTTTTTTGATCACGCTAACAGATGGTACTACTCTTTCACATACTTACTATTCTGTGGGCGGGGGTTTTGTTGTAAAGGAAGGAGAAATAGGTGCGAATAATGAAAGTGTAGATTTTCCTTTTCCTTTTTCTACTGCGCAGGAGTTGCAGCAATGGTGTCTTAAAACTGGGCTTTCCATTCCAGATATTATGATGGAGAATGAAGCCAGTTGGCATTCGGAAAAGGAGTCCTTAGACAAAATCATGAAAATTTGGGCAACTATGCATCAATGCATTTATAAAGGTTGCCACACGCAGGGTATATTACCTGGAGGGTTAGAGGTGGTGCGAAGAGCTGCTGAGCTCAATAAAAAATATTTGAAAGGCAAAACCTATGTGAACGCTAAAGAGTGGGCACAGTTGATTGCGGACGGTGGGAATGATTTTAAATACATTCTTGATTGGGTTAGTTGTTTTGCGCTGGCGGTGAATGAAGAAAACGCAGCTTTCGGTAGAGTAGTGACCGCGCCCACTAATGGAGCAGCGGGTGTTGTGCCTGCTGTATTACAATACTGTTTAATTTTTGGGGATCATAAAGACGATGAAAAGAAAATAGGCTCTTTCTTATTAACCGCTGCAGCAATTGCTATTATATTTAAAAAAGGTGCAACCTTGTCTGCTGCTATGGGAGGATGTCAGGCTGAGATTGGTGTATCAGCCGCTATGGCTGCTGCGGGACTTACCGAAGTAATGGGAGGAACGCAGCGACAAGTTTTAATGGCGGCTGAAATTGCTATGGAACATCATTTAGGATTAACCTGCGATCCGATAGGAGGCCTGGTGCAGGTGCCCTGTATCGAAAGGAATACAATGGGTGCTATTAAAGCGATCACCGCTTCTCAATTGGCTTTACAGAGTACACCTGATTTAGCCAAGGTTTCATTAGATGCTGTAATCAAAACGATGTGGGAAACTGCAAAAGACATGAATCTCAAATACAAAGAAACTGCAGATGGTGGTTTAGCTGTTAATGTACCACTGAGTCTTCCTGAGTGCTAAAATCGTTTACTACATTATACAATGTGTCTCGCTCAATGGGTGATTTTCCTGCTTGCCGTATCAATTGTACCAGTTGTTCTGTTGTTAAAGTTGGGTTTTGCTCCTCTGATCCAGCCATGCTGTAGATCTTAGTTGAGTCATCGATCGTTCCATCAATATCATCTACACCAAAACTCAATGCCAATTGTGCATTTTGTCTTCCTAACATGGGCCAATATGCTTTTAAGTGGGAGAAGTTGTCCATATAAATTCTGGCAATAGCATAAAGTCTCATATCCTCGATTAGGGTTGTTTCTGCAACCGTATGCATGTCATTGTCTTTGTTTCTGAATTTAAGCGGTATGAATGTATTAAAACCTCCGGTCTGATCTTGTAAATCGCGTAACCTGCGCATATGGTCAATTCGGTGCTCATATTTTTCAATATGGCCATATAACATGGTGGCATTGGAAGGGATTCCCAATTCGTGGGCGGTTTTATGAATCGTTAGCCAACCGGCTGCGTCCACTTTGTCTGCGCAAATACGTTCTCTAATTTCTGGATGAAAAATCTCGGCACCACCACCAGGAATTGAATTTAGTCCAGCGTCAATCAATTCCTGTAGACCTTCTTTTACAGAAACATTTGCTTTGCGAAACATATAATCATATTCCACTGCAGTAAAGGCTTTGATATGTAATTCTGGGCGATGTGCTTTAATCGCTTCTAGCAATTCTCTGAAAAATTTCAGGTTCATTTTGGGGTGCACGCCTCCAACAATATGCACTTCTGTGACAGGAATCCCGTCATATCGCTTAACGAGATGCAACATTTGCTCTATGCTCAATTCCCAACCCTCTTCGCGGTTGGCATATAGTTTGCTGTAAGAACAAAATTGACAACTGAAAACGCAAACGTTAGTGGGTTCGATATGGAAATTTCTGTTGAAAAAAACTTTTTCTCCGTGGAGTCGCTCTTTAATCTGATTCGCTAAACTACCCACGAATCCAATACTTCCTTTTTCAAATAATAGTAAACAATCCTTGTCTGTGATTCTTTCTCCATTCTCTACTTTACGAGCAATAGTTTGAAGTTCGGGGGAGGGGGTGTGATTCATACTAAAACATTGAGCATAATAGCCAATGCAAAGGTATTAATTCCTTAACTTCCCTATCTAATAACCTAAAGAATTAACCGTATGAGTACAAGAGCACGGCTTACTATTCTAAGTTTTATGGAATTTTTCATTTGGGGTTCCTGGCTCATCACAATTGGAGCATATTGGTTTCAGAATCGACAGTGGAGTGGGGCTGAGTTCGGGGCTATTTTTTCAACCATGGGCATTTCAGCTATTTTTATGCCCGCTATCACGGGTCTAATTGCGGATCGATTTATCAATGCAGAGCGGCTATTAGGGGTTTGTCATTTACTCGGGGCTGCTGTTTTACTTTTTTTACCACAGGTTAATGATCCGAGTACATTTTTTTGGGTGATCCTGCTTTACATGCTTTTTTATATGCCAACTATCTCTTTGGCTAATACTGTATCCTATACTGTGTTAGTAAGTTCGGGTAGAAATATTGTTACTGATTTTCCACCCATACGGGTATGGGGAACCATTGGATTTATTGTTGCGATGTGGATTGTTAGTTTGCTTAAAATTGAAACCTCTGCGCTGCAGTTTTATGTTGCTGCAGCTGCTTCTGTTGGTCTAGGAATATATGCTTTCACTTTACCTGCTTGTCCTCCGCGTGCGGTAGCTAAGCAATCAGATTCTTTGATCTCACTTTTCGGGTTGCAGGCATTTTCCTTGTTCAAGGATGTTAAAATGGCACTATTTTTCATTTTCGCCATGTTATTGGGTGCTGCACTGCAGTTGACTAATGCATATGGGGATACATTTTTGCATGATTTCGATAAGATTGAGGCCTATCAGCAAAGCGTGGTAGTTCAGTATCCGGCTATTATCATGTCTATTTCACAGATGTCAGAGACGTTGTTTATCCTCGCCATTCCTTTTTTCTTAAAGCGCTTCGGTATAAAAAAAGTAATGCTAATCAGTATGATTGCCTGGGTTTTTCGATTTGGTTTATTTGCTTATGGGAACCCTGGGGATGGTTTATGGATGATCATTGTTTCTTGTATAGTTTACGGAATGGCATTTGACTTTTTTAATATATCTGGTTCTTTATTTGTAGACACGCAAGTGAAAGAATCAACTAGGGCTTCCGCACAAGGAATTTTTATGATGATGAGTAATGGATTTGGAGCCTGGTTAGGAAGTACAATCAGTGGATTAGTCATTCAATATTATTTTACCAACCCTGATCAGTCAATGAATTGGAAGGAAATCTGGTTGTCTTTTGCCGGCTACTCTTTAGTGGTAGCTGTTTTGTTTGCTGTTTTGTTTAGGCACCGGCATGTGCCTTCTTCTGAAGCCAGTTAATTAAATAACACAACACTAAAAAGCCGCTTCAAAAGAAAGCGGCTTTTTAGTTATTTTAACTACTGAGTTTTAGGCGAGTGATTCGATTTTACGAACAAAATTTGCTTTTGGTTGCGCTCCAACTAATTTGTCAACCACTTGACCATTTTTGATAAAGAGTATTGCAGGAATTGAAGTAATTCCGTAATTCATAGATACTTCGGGATTATGGTCTACATTGAGTTTGCCAATATTTACTTTTCCCTCGTATTCTTTTGCCAACTCTTCAATTACAGGTCCAATCGCTCTGCATGGGCCACACCATTCTGCCCAAAAGTCTACTACTGTTAATTTATCAGAATCCAAGACATCTGATTTGAAGTTTGCGTCGGTAAATTCTTTTGCCATTATTTTTTGTTTAAAAAGTGAATCGCAAATTTAAGTCCACAATGTTGGAAGAAGACCTATTGGCATTCATTGTGTAAAAGTTGTCAGCTCAAGCAGTTTGTACTGTTACATGCAGGTTGGGATTGTCCTCTAGGTACTTCACCAGTTCAGGTGTTAATTCAATTCCTTGATTTGAAGATATAAAATTGGTTATTAGTTTATTACGTTTGTCTACTAAAGTAAATTTAAATGTTGTTTTTCCAGGGTTTCGCTTGAAATTATTTTCAAAAAACTGGATCATTTCTTCATTTAATTCTTTGGGCTCCGCTTCAATCAAAATGGATCTGGTTAAATTGGCGATCATGGTTTCTGCCAGGGTTACACCCATCAGCTTTAACTCGTACTCATCTCTGTTATATCGTTGTTTCAAATAGCCATTGATCAAAACGGTACTACCTGGTTGAAGAAGAGCAGCAAGTTTTAAATAATCATCGCTAAAAAGGGGGAACTCCATTTTTCCTGTGTAATCTTCAAGGATGAAGTTTCCATATTTGTTCCCACTTTTAGCAATTCGGTGTTGAGCATCTGCAACCAACCCAATAATACGGAAGGGCCTACTTGGATTAGTTTGTTGGCGAATGGAATCCCTAAACTCGTTAAAATCATGTATTGATGAAACTCCATAATTGCGAATCTCGAATTTGTAATTATCCAAAGGGTGACCGCTCAAATAAATGCCCGTCATTTCTTTTTCATGTTCAAGCTGAACCAGTAGTGGCCATGGTGTTACATCTAGCATTCGTGGAGGCGGTATTTCCATCGTTATTGGCAATTCACCAAATAAAGTATTTGTAGCAGAAGCTTGTTGCTGCCCCATCACCTGTCCATATCGAATGATTTTTTCCAAACCTATGACATCTTCTCCCTCCGCCACTGTGAAATACTGTGCGCGATGTAATTGTGGAAAACAGTCAAAACCTCCGGCGTAGGCTAGACTTTCTAGTGTCTTTTTGTTGACGGTACGCTGGTTGATTCTTTTTACAAAATCAAAAATGTCTTTATAGGGTCCCTTTTTGTTTCTTTCCTCAATAATATTTTCAACGGCAGCTTCACCAACGCCCTTTAGTCCTCCTAAGCCAAATCGAATCTCTCCTTTTTTATTCACTGCAAATCCTTTCAGTGATTCGTTTATGTCAGGTCCCAGCACTTTGATGCCCATTCGTTGACATTCCTCCATAAAAAAAGTAATCTTCTCAATACTTCCTGCATTGTTGAGTACAGCTGACATATACTCGGCTGGGTAATGAGCTTTTAAATAGGCGGTTTGGTAGGCTACGTAAGCATAGCAGGTAGAGTGAGACTTATTAAATGCGTATTGTGCAAAAGCTTCCCAGTCAGTCCATATTTTTTCTAGTCTTTCTTTGGGTAGCAGGTTGGCTGTTGCCCCTTCCATGAACTGCTTTTTCATTTTATCAAGGGTTTCTCTGTTCTTTTTCCCCATTGCTTTTCGAAGAACGTCTGCATCACCTTTACTAAAACCGGCTAGTTTTTGTGCTAACAACATGACCTGCTCTTGATAAACGGTGATGCCATACGTTTCTTCAAGGAATTCTTGCATTTCTGGGAGATCATACGCGATAGCCTCTCTTCCATGCTTTCGGTCTATGTAATTAGGTATATATGCTATGGGTCCAGGTCGGTAAAGGGCGTTCATCGCAATCAAGTCTTCAAATTTATCCGGCTTTAATTCGCGCAGATATTTTTGCATACCTGGACTTTCAAATTGAAATGTTCCTATAGTAGAACCATGCTGATAGAGTGAAAATGTTTTGACGTCATCTAATGGGATTAAATCAATGTCTATTTCCTTCCCATGCAATTGCTTGATTAGACTCAGTGCATTTTTTATGATGGAGAGTGTCTTGAGCCCAAGAAAGTCCATCTTCATAATACCGGCACTTTCAATATCAGTTCCTTCGATTTGTGTAACCCATAAATTTGAATCTTTCGCAGTAGCAATCGGAATCAATTCTGTTAAATCAGTGGGAGCAATGATGATTCCAGCTGCATGAATACCCGTGTTGCGTACAGAACCTTCTAATCGCTCTGCTTCATGCAATACTCTTCCTGTAGGTGTTTGCGCTTGTTTATAAAAGTCTCTTAGTTTTTTTACGTTTTCAATTTCGTCATTTGAAAGAGCTTCTTTTTCTTCCAATGATTTTTCGCCATCCTTTTGTTTTAATGGCGCGTGTAGTACTCTTCTTAATTCAATACCAGGTTTTTCCGGAACTAGCTTGGCTAAAGCGTTGGATTCAGCTGGTGGAAGATCCATTACCCTGGCAACATCCTTAATGCTCATTTTAGCGGCCATGGTACCATAGGTAATGATCTGTGCAACCTGGTTCTTGCCATATTTTTCAACTACATAATCAATTACTTTTTGGCGACCTTCGTCATCAAAATCAGTATCGATATCGGGCATTGATTTTCGGTCTGGATTGAGAAAGCGCTCAAATAGAAGATTATATTTAATGGGGTCTATGTTTGTGATGCCGATGCAATAAGCGACCACAGAACCTGCTGCTGAACCTCGTCCTGGGCCAATAAATACTCCTTTTTCTCTGCCTGCACGAATAAAGTCACTTACAATCAAAAAATAACCAGCAAACCCCATCATTTTGATGGTAAATAATTCGAATTCAATTCGCTCCCGAATTTCATCCGAGATTTCATGATAGCGAGCAACTGCGCCTTCGTACGTTAAGTGTTTTAAGAACTCCCACTGATTTTGTGATTCGGGTGATACTTTATATTTTCCAACTGTTTCCTCTTTAGTATGTATCTGAAATCTTTTTTCTACAGGAAAGTTAGGGAGTAGGATGTCTCTTGTTAAATTGAGCACATCTACCTTATCTACAATTTCATTGGTATTGTCAATCGCTTCGGGTAAGTCTCCAAAAGTTTTTGACATTTCCTGTGTGGTTTTGAAAAAAAACTGGTCGTTTGGAAATGCAAACCGTTTGTTTTTGACATTTACATCATCGTCTGCAAAATCACGAATAGCAGGGGTGGCAAGCTTTTCGCCTGTGTTAATACAGAGTAGAATGTCGTGTGCATTAAAGTCGTCTTGCTCCACATAGTGGCTATCGTTGCTCGCAATGATTTTGACTTTGTACTTGCGTGCAAATTTGATAAGTATTTCATTCACCTTGTCTTGTTCAGCCATGCCATGGCGCTGCAACTCCACGTAAAAATTTTCCTGAAAAATATTTAACCACCACTTGAATTCATTTTCTGCCTCTTCTTCTCCTTTTCGTAAAATCGCTTGTGGAATGGAAGCCCCCAAGCAACAAGTGGTTGCAATTAGTCCCTCGTGGTATAGCTGGATCAATTCCTTGTCAATGCGTGGGTATTTGCTATACATTCCTTCTATATAGCCTAACGAGGTTAATTTGATAAGATTCTTATAGCCTGTTTCATTTTTAGCTAGAAGTATTTGATGAACTCTCCGGTCGCGTTGTTCCTTGGTAAAAGATTTTTGGTGTCGATTTTCAGTGACATAAAATTCACAGCCCACAATCGGCTTCACCTTTAACTTTCCATTTTCATCTTTGTTTTTATAAGCTTCAGCCACAAATTCAAAAACGCCAAACATATTTCCATGGTCGCTGATCGCTACTGCTGGCATCTGGTCTTTGATGGCCTTTGAAAAGAGTTTTGGTATAGCGGCAGCTCCATCTAGCAAAGAATACTGCGTGTGTACATGCAAATGTGAAAACTTCATAGCGGACAGGAAAAGTAGGCAAATTAACTACCTTTGCAAAATCTACCACGTTCAAATCTTGCTTGATTTTTCCCCATGAGGATTCTACTTATAGTATTAATTTGTTTGTTTTGCACGAGTTGTTCTTTTGTGCAAAAACTTGCCTCAAAAACTTCTTACTTGAGGCGGTCATCCCAGCCTGTCTCCTTAAAGCAAATTGTTCAGGCTTCCGTTAAACCCATTTCTCTTACTAATTATTTGGACCCTATTTATCCCGTACAGAATTCACGAACAGTCAGAGAGGAGGGTATAGCGGAAAGTCACTTAATTAAAACATCCAGTGCTGCTATTGCGCCTACTTTTTTCTCAAAAAGTGGGGTTAATGAACATCAATTAGATCCTGTTTTTTCTACAATGGCGCCCCCTTCTCCTTTGCTATTTAAATATGCTCAACTTTTAAGTCAGGAACTTGAGCAATTGCCGGACTCTATTTTGTTGCAACAAATTGATCCATGGCTGGGGGTGCGCTATAAGAATGGAGGCAACTCTGTTACCGGCATTGATTGCTCTGCATTTACCGCTACTGTTTTATCGTCTTATCGGGGTATTCAACTTCCCAGAACTTCCCGTGAACAATATCGTTTTTGTAAACAGGTGAATAAAAACGATCTACAAGTAGGGGATTTACTTTTTTTTAGAACAAGAGGTCGATCTATTTCTCATGTTGGCATTTATCTTGGGAATGACAAATTTGTACATGCCTCCTCCAGTAATGGGGTTATGGTAAGCGATCGTAAGGAGTCTTATTTTTCTACCCGGTATATTGGTGCAGGACGCATTCCGCAGTCCGCTACCACTACGGAATAGGCTTTTTGCCTTGTAATCTTTTTCGAATAGTTTCTAGTACTGGCTGCAGGTCAGGTGTTAGCTTAAACATCCAAGTGGATACTGCGAATCCAACTAAGTAGGTGATACTTCGTAAAACGAGTCCGTTCCAACCTTGTTGTTCTTTAAATAGCAGGTAGCAGCCCAGGGTGAAAAGCACAGCTATTATAATAATTTTTAACGTGTTAAAGCTAAAGGGCTGAAGTTTGAACTTCCATTGCAAATACCAAATTCTACAGGCATTATAAATCGAAATTGAAATGAGTTGGGCGAGCGCTGTGCCTGTAATTCCCATCTGCTTGGTCAATAGATAGCTCAGGGGAAGCATACATATTAGCAAAATAATGCCACTATAAAATTCAAAACGCCAACCGGGAGAGGTAATAATTAATTGTGAATTGACGCCCGTTCCTAAATCAATAATTCTTGCTAACCCAAGCAATAAAAGAACGGGTAGTCCTGTTAAGAAAATCGGTTTTAAATCCAGCGTAATGATGGCATTTTCGTAATTAATGATGAAGAGACCAAAAAGGGCAACGGAGAAAAGCAAAAGATTTATGGCAGATCGCTGGTAAATCCTATTTAGCGTATTTCTGTCTTTTTCTTTCCAGGCCCTTGACAACGGTTCCATAGATGCAGCAATCACTCCACGCTGGGGAGCCTGGAGCATGGAAGCAAAATTTTGCGCCAATGAATAAACTGCCAATTGTGCTAAAGCATTTTCAAGTACGGAAGGAATCAGAATTGAATCAAACACCTGCGCAATTACAAAAATGAGCGTTCCAAAGTAGGTAAAACTTGTGTAGTTGAAAATTGGTTTTTTTAGTCGCTTAGTTAGTGAACTAAAATGAAGGGTAATGGGTAGCTTTTTTTTGTGGTATAAAATAGCGATTAATACCAACGCGATAAAAGGGTAACTAAAGGCGAAAAAGTAAATAAAACGGTCAAAGGAATGGGTATCGCTACCAATAAATAAGAGAATGAGTATAAGTATATACAGCCGCCAAATACCTTCTTTTAACAGATTGCTTTTTACAGAAAGTTGATGTTGCCAGCTCCACGATTCTAGTATATTGAAAAGCAAGAGTCCGGCAGCCAGTGGAAAAACCCAATTAAAGTGATGGATCAGCAAAGGTGAGTTTGTTCCATATTTTCGAATGATCAATGGTTCAAAAAGCTGTCCTCCCACTAACATTAAAATAAGACCAATCGCCCCTAGCGTTAAGGCAATGGTTAGTTGATCATTCCCATTAGATCGAAAGCGGTCTTTGTAATAGGGAAAGAATTTATAAATAAAGTAGGGGGCTCCCATATTACCAACAGCAGCCAACAACAGTGCAATTGCTATAAATACATTGTAAAGTCCAAACTCTTCTTCTGAAAAAGTTCCTTTTCGGGTGAAAAGATAGGTGTTGAGTAGTCCAATCAAGAAACCCCCATAGATTACTAAGGTGGAGTAAATACTTTGTTTTCTGATACTACTCATGATGGGTCGTCAAAGGCTTGGAGAAAACTCTTTCTTTGTAAAATAGAAGTTATCGCTGATATTCTTGATACTGACACCCTCTGGGGCACTAAATTCTTGCCATGCAGTGGTGAGGGTAATATGCTGGGTTTGCTTTCCGTCTATTCGGATCGGCATTGAAAGGAGTTGATTGCAATTTGTCAATCGAAGTTTTAGTTTATTATTACTCTCTACGTATTCTAAAATAGGTACTTTGTTGGTTCTTAAATATTGATCAAAGAGTAGTTGTAGGGGTAATCCTGTTTTGTTGATGAAATAAGTTTCTACATCTTTTGAATCTACTGTTTGATGACGGAAGTCTTTATTGAGGCCTCTTAAGATATCTCTAAAAAGACTGTCGTTATTGATCGTTTCTCTAATATGATGCAAGAAGCCTGCTCCCTTATTATACATATCGCCACTTCCTTCATCGTTGACACCATATTGACCTATAATGGGTCTATCGTTCCGGATCCGCGTTCTAACACCCCTGCAATAAGCGTCGGCTCCTTCACGTCCATAATGGTATTCAATAAAAAGAACCTCCGAATACATAGTGAATCCCTCATGCACCCACATATCTGCAATATCATTTGTAGTGATATTATTGGCAAACCACTCATGTCCACTTTCATGAATAATTATATAATCCCAATCTTTACCCCAACCTGTGCCTGATAAATCACGTCCTCGATACCCATTGGCAAAACCATTTCCATAGGCGATTGCACTTTGATGTTCCATGCCAAGATGCGGGGACTCTACTAATTTGAATCCATCTTCCTGAAAGGGGTAGGGGCCAAACCAATATTCAAAAGCAGCTAGCATTCTAGGAGTGTCCCGATTAAATTGAGGAGTTGCTTTTTCAAGATTATAATCTAAAACCCAATACGAGAGCTCTAAGTTGTTTCCGGATGTACTGGAATAGTTGACTTTCCAATTAACGTACTTGCCGATATACGGAACGATATTGTAATTATTAATCGGATTAACAACCTTCCACTCATAGACACTTTCATTATTTTTTCTCTTTGTTACTGATTGTAAACGACCATTTGCAATGGCGACTAAGGAGTCTGGAACAATCATGCGAATCGTTGCTCCATTATCTGGTTCATCACTTTGGTGGTCTTTACAGGGGTACCAGACGCTGGCTCCCAAACCCTGACAGGCAACAGTCATCCAGGGGCTTCCTTGATTATCGGTGGTAAAAATCCATCCCCCGTCCCAGGGTGCATTTTTAGCAATACGAGGGTTGCCGCTATAGTAAATCAAAACAGAATCGGAGCGCAGTGCATTTTTAGAATTCCGTGCAGTTGCGTTTGTTTTTGTTAACGTTAGGAGCCAACTATCTTTTCCTCTTTTTGAAAAGTTGATCTTTCTTTTATGAAAAAAAACACTATCAATCTGCATGGGCGATTGCAGATCTATTTGCATTTCTTTTGGATTGCCCCCCGCTTGATAGGAAAACTGTATCGTATTTGACCCTTTAATTTTCTTTCCTATGTAATCAGGTTGAACAACAATGGTATAGTGTTGCACATTCCACCAGCTTCGCTCTCGATTGAGTGTTCCTCGTAAAGTATCATCGGAAGTGAATTTTGTCGACTGTGCCTCAGCGGTAGTACAGATGGTTAGTACTCCTAAGAAAAAAACTCCAAAAAGCAGGAACGTTAGTTTACGCATACATAGGTGTGTGAGTATGCTAATATAAAACGAGAATACTTATTGGCCTGCTTCTTTTTTTCGCTTATCAGCAAATACTTTCCTAAACTTTTCCAATTTAGGTTGAATTACAAATTGGCAATAGGGGTTTGAGTCCCCATTTAGTTCAAAATATTGCTGGTGGTAGTTTTCGGCCGGATAAAAAACGGTAAAGGGGACAATTTCTGTCACGATCGGATTTGGCCAAGCCCCACTTTGGTCAAGTGCTTTTTTATACTCCAGGGATTTATTTTTTTGTTCTTCTGAGTGATAAAAAATTGCACTTCTATACTGCGTTCCTATATCATTTCCTTGCCTGTTGAGTGTAGTGGGATCATGCGTTTTCCAAAAAACTTCTAATAACTCATCAAAGCTGATTATGGTGGGGTCAAAAACTATCTGTAGGCACTCCGCATGTCCAGTTTCGCCAGCGCATACCTCTTTGTAAGTTGGATTTGTAGTGTGTCCGCCAGCGTAACCAGAAACGGCACTTTTTACGCCATTTAACTCTTCAAAAATGGCTTCAGTACACCAAAAGCAACCATTTGCAAAAGTGGCTGTATCAAAAGCAGCGGATTGGAGTGTTGCGGTTGAATTCATATTCTTATTACTATATTTTATGGGGGAGGTCTTAGTTTGCCCAGCACAGCTAACTAAAAAAAAGTTGAACAGTAAACAAATAAAGTAACCTGTTTGAAAAGTAGGATAGCGATACATAGAAACGATTTACAAATTTAAAACAAAGAAGCCGATGTTATGTTTAAGTATATTTTATTTCGCATATTGCTTAAATTCGCCTTAAATTCATCAATATGCGTTCACCATTGTTTTGCAAATTGCTTTTCTTCATCTTTTTACCCCTCTTCAGTTTGGGCCAGGCTAGTGAGGAAATGCTATTTAAACCCTCTCGTGTAGCTAGTTCTCAAGTTGAGACCATAGAGGTAGCAAGTATCAGTCAGCCTTCCTTTTCCGTTTCAAACGTAGCGGATGGTACAGCGGCTAGCTTTCATCATTCACTCCGAGTAACGTACTCCTTACAAATCTTAAACACTAAAGGTTCTTTTCAATTGGTTTTCTTTGGCGAAAATGACCGGGTTCCTTATTCAGTGAATATAGAAAATGGGAATACTATTATTTATATGCCTTACCTGGCTCACGATTATTTCAAGAATAAATTGGATCAAGCACTTACGGCTCGAAAAAAAGTACAGCTGAAAATCAGTTTAATGACCACAGGGGTCCGAGAAGCAATCTGGGTTTTTTAAAATTGAATGGCTTGTCTAAATAAGCTTAGTTTGGCCAGCGAGTAAAAGCACGCGCAGTTTTGCGAGATTTTCAAATTCAGTGCGGAGAGAGAGGGATTCGAACCCCCGGACCTTTTACAGTCAACGGTTTTCAAGACCGCCGCAATCGACCGCTCTGCCATCTCTCCGGCGCGAATGTACGAGTTGCTCTTTTTTTATCCAAATCATTGTAGATGACTAACTTCAACCATACTTAAGCATGAAAGATTTAGTCTCATTACTTCCTTATGCCTTAAAATATCGGTTCTATCTTTTTGGTGGCTTGCTCTTTGTTTTTCTATCCAATTATTTTAACGTGTTGTCTCCCCAGATAACCAGTTTTGTTCTGGATCATGTACAACGTGTATTGAGTTTACCTGGGTTTGATGCACAAACGCCCAGGCCCTCGTACAACTGGTTTGTAAATGGAATTATAAATAAAATAATTGATCAATCAAATACACTGACAGGTGTAGTGGCGCTCTGCGGATTCACCCTGTTGATACTCGCTTTAGTAAGGGGATTTTTTCTTTTTTTAATGCGGCAAACTATTATTGTCATGAGTCGTCATATAGAATATGACCAAAAAAATCAGATATATGCTCATTACCAAAAGTTGGGGATACCCTTTTTTAAAGAAAATCGTATTGGGGATTTGATGAATCGAATTACAGAGGATGTAAGTCGAGTGCGAACTTTTACGGGCCCTGCAGTGATGTACATTGCAAACTTGACCGCTATAATCTCGTTGAGTATTTTTTTTATGATTCGTAGGGACCCGTTGCTAACTCTATATGTTTTATCACCACTACCCATTTTAGCTTTTTTAATCTACCATATCAATAATACAATCCATAATCGAAGTGAGCGGATCCAATCTGTTTTGTCTGAGCTGACCACTCAAGCACAGGAATCCTATGCTGGGATAAGGGTAATCAAATCATTTAGACAGGAATCATCATTGTTCGCTTATTATAAAAAGCTAAGTAATGTTTACCGTAAAGAAGTTCTGGGGCTAGTGAAGGTGGAAGCCTTATACTTTCCTTCAATTAACCTGCTTATTGGTATCAGTACCTTACTCACCATTATGATGGGGGGGTTATATTTTATACAGGGGAAACAAGGAATCAGTATTAATATTATTGTAGAATTCGTAATGTATATCAACATGCTTACTTTCCCCGTGAGTGCCATTGGGTTAACAGCCAGCATGATTCAACGTGCAGATGCTTCTCAAAAAAGGATCAATGAGTTCTTACGTATTGACCCCAATTTCTCAATATCTGCCAACTTTCCAATTGCGAAAATGGAGAATGGAATTCTTTTCAATACAGTAAGCTTTATGTATCCAGAGTCTGGGATAAAAGCTTTACAAAATATAAATTTGACTATTCATAAGGGGGAGCGGCTACTGATAGTTGGAAAAACAGGAAGTGGGAAAACTACATTATTACAAATGTTACTTCGGTTTTATTCGCCTGATGAGGGATCAATATTTTTTGATAAGAGGGATATCTCTACATACAGCTTACAAGAGCTTAGAAAGAAAATCGGTTACGTATCTCAGGATGTTTTTCTTTTTTCAGACACGATAGCGAATAATATTTCATTTGGCTACCCAAGTATGGATTTTGAGAAAATCAAGTGGGCAGCTTCTGCAGCTTTTATTGACAAGGAGATTGAACAATTTCCAGACGGCTATAACACACAGGTGGGAGAGAGAGGGGTGACACTTAGTGGCGGACAAAAACAACGTATTTCAATGGCCAGGGCTTTTCTTCTGCAGCCCGAGCTACTTCTATTGGATGATTGTCTAAGTGCCGTTGATAGTCATACGGAGCAGGAGATCTCGAGTTTCATCAATCATTCTTTTCATGGGAAAACAGTATTGCTGGCCACACATAGAATTCCAGCCCATTTTTTGATTGACAAAGTGATTGTGCTCGAAAATGGGCAGATCGCTGAATACGGCCAACCAGAGTACCTGTTATCCCGGAATAGTATTTTTAAGAAAATGCTAGATAAACAACGGGTAGAAGAAAGTCCTAGGTTAAACTAAATCTGATTTGGGGAATTTATAAAGATTTTTATATTTGTATGCTGTCAAACAAATAATAAAACTGAAAAAAATCCACAACAGTGAATTACGAGAGTAACGAAAGGAAATTAGATAGTATTTACAGTAAAAGACTCCGTGCTGGAAAGAGGCGTACTTATTTTTTTGATGTTCGCGCCACGAAGGGCAATGATTATTATCTAACGATTACGGAGAGTCGCAAAAGATTTGACGATAATGGCTATGATCGTCACAAAATTTTCTTATACAAAGAAGATTTCAACAAGTTTGTGAAGGCGCTAGGCGAGGCGGTGGAATATGTCAAAACTGAATTGATGCCCAATTTTGACTTTGATGCTTTCAATCATGATGAAAATGAAGAGGAGGGTGCTTCTTCACAACAGCAAAATTCTACGTCCACTTCTTCCTCTGACAGTGAGGAATCATCAACAGGGTCTACCCCTGGCCTAACTCCTGGTGAGGAGGTAGATAAGTGGTAATGCTTAATTGTTTGGTTATCAGTTTATTAAACTTTTAAAATCAGGTTTTTTAGCGAATTGTTAAGAGATTTAAAAAAAACATTTATCTTCCCCTCAAATTTACACAGCTTCTTGATTCAGAGTGTTCTAATAACAAAAACTGTATTTATGCAACCAAACTTTACGCTTACTAAAAGAAAGAGTATTGAAATTTTCAAGCTTTTGTTTTTCATTCCTCTTTTTATGCTTTCTTTCGTAGCAATCTCACAACAATACACAAATGGACCACTTTCCACTGGAGCAACTGCTGCAAGTGTAACGGCTCCCACAGGATTTACTTGGAGTGAGGTGCAAGCTGGAAATACTGTTGGTGGTTTTGCTGTCGCTGCTGGTAGTTTCTCTCTTGCTGATAACTTTTCTGTTACTGGATCTTGGAGCGTAACCAAATTCACGTTCTTTGGCTACTCCACTGGCTACACGGGCACAACTTCTCCTTTCACGGATGTTAGAGTGGCTATTTTTAATACTGACCCCTCTGTAGGTAACCCCACTCCAGTATTTGGAGATCGTACTACCAATCGTTTCTTGGCAAGTTCTACTGCTTCCATGTATCGTATTTTTAATGCCACTCCTGGTACAACTCGTCAAATTTGGAAAATTGAGGCTGTTGTTCCTGTTACCCTCACTACGGGTAATTATTGGGTTGAATTTGCGCTTGGAAATGGAGGATTGAGCAACTTTACACCTTCTGTTACAATAGTTGGAACAACCTCTCCCGCAGGCGCAAATGCGAAACAGCGTACCGCAGCAGGAGCATGGACTACTGTTCTAGATGGAACTAATGCGCAGGAACTTCCTTTTATTATTGATTATGCAACTTCTGCTTGTTCAGGTACCCCTGCACCAGGCAATACGATTTCCTCTGTTACTTCTGCATGTCCTGGAATCAACTTCAATCTCTCTCTTCAAAATCCAACTGCAGGTTCCGGTGTAACTTATCAGTGGCAATCTTCTGCTGATGGATTAACATGGGCCAATGTAACTGGGGCTACGAATCCAGTATTAACTAGCAATTTGACTGCTTCTACTTACTATCGTTGTCAAGTTACTTGCACAGGTAATACTGGTACTTCTACCCCTGTTCTTGTAGCCTTAGCACCTACTTCTGCTTGCTATTGCGCTGCTGGTGCAACAAGCACAGCTTTTGAAAAAATATCCAATGTTACATTCGGTACGATAAATAATAATTCTACTTCTACTGCTGGATATGAGAACTTCTTAACGCAGTCTACCAACGTAATTGCTGGTCAAACATTACCAATCTCTGTTTCAATTTCTAACGCATTTTCATCTGATGAGGTTAGAGTTTGGATAGACTTTAACCAAAATGGAAACTTTACAGATGCTGGTGAAGCCGTTTATGTCTCTTCTCGCGGTGTAGGTCCACACGTAGGAAATATCACAATTTCTACAGGAGCTACTTTGGGAGCTACACGTATGCGAGTAAGAATGCATGATGCTGCAGCGGGTGGTAATACCACACCATGTGGTAACTCCACTTATGGACAGGTTGAAGATTACACAGTAAATATTCAACCATGTGTTCAAAATGCTTTCACAACTCAGCCTGCTAATACTACCATTTCTTGCGGTGGTAATGCAACCTTTACTGTTGCTGCCTCTGGTTCTGCGCCATTATTTACTTGGCAGTTTAGAACTAGTCCTACAGCAGGATGGCAGGAATTGCTGAACGGCGGGGTTGTAAGTGGGGCTACAACTGCTACACTTACCCTTACAAACGTTCCTACAACATGGAATGGATATGAAATTAGAAGTATACTTCGTGGTCCTTGTACTGGTGTAACACCCGGTAACGCGGCTATCTTAACAGTTAATCCTGTTCAAACTAATGTGAGCCCTGCTTCTGCAGTGATTTGCCGCGGTGACCTACAGCGATTAATCATTACTAATTTCGCTTCTACTTCTGCGCCTATGACATCTACTTTCACTTCAACAGATGTTCCAAAGGCTATTCCTGATGCTAATGCTGCTGGTGTAACAAGTAACCTAACAGTAAGTGGATTGCCAGCCGGGGCTTCAATCACTGGTCTTGCTGTCAAATTTAGTATTCCAAACCACACATGGCCTGGTGACGTTGTTGTTGTTTTGAGAACACCAAACGGGCAAGTCTTGAATCTTGACTATTATATAACTGGAACTGGATACGGTCCAGGTAATGGTATGGTAAACACAAATATCAGTTCTGCTGGTACTGCTGCTTTATCATCTAGTGTTTCTCCATTTACCGGCACTTTCCGAGCTGACAGAGCTGGTTCAGCAGATGCTGCACCTTCTGGTATGCCTGTAACTACTACCAGCTGGGCTTCTCTTTATGGTGCTGCCGCTGGAACCTATACTTTGGGTCTACGTGATAGTTATGGTGGTGACGTAGGTACCTTGACTGCTTGGTCTGTTGATGTTACTTATGTTATTCCTAGTTATGGAGAGGGTGTATGGACTGCTACTCCTGCTGCGACTGGAACAATGTTCTTAGATGCTGCTGGATTAGTTCCTTATAACGGTACACTTGAAGACACAATCTATGTAAGACCTACAGAAAATACAGTTTACTCAGTGTTCTTCAACTCTACAATTTCTCCATGTACTTCAGCTCCTGCTCAAGTGCCGGTATCTGTAGGAGTGCCAATTGCTAATCTTTCTGTTCCTGCAACGGTTGCAACCTGTGTTGGAAATGGATTCTCTATTACTGCTACACATGATGCTGTTCCAGCTACTAATACGGCGCCAATTTATCTATGGCAGTCTAGTACAGATGGTGGTGTAACTTGGGTTAGCTTGACTTCTCCAAGTTCAACAACACGAACTTTGACTGTTGCTTCTACTACACAGTCAATGAACGGTATTCGTTATCGTATCCTTTCTAGATCTGGTTCTTGTGCAATTGCTGTTTCAGGTAGTACAACACTTACTGTAAATGCACTGCCAGTTGTTAGATTGGCTGCTCCAACAGTATCATTAACTCCTGGTCGTACAACAACAATCACTGGAACAAGCTCTCCTGCAGCAGCTACTTGGACTTGGTCGTTAAACGGAGGTACAATCGGCGGTACAAGTAACACACAGACCGTTAACATTGATGGTTTAGGTAACTATGCCGCAACTGTACGCGACGTGAATGGTTGTGTGAATACATCAAATGTTCTTACTATTGGTGCTGAAGCTTCAGATAAGTTGTGGATTTATCCTAACCCAACATCTGGTGCATTCCAAATCCGTTACTATCACGCTGGTGATATGAATGAAAAGCGTATCATCTCTGTGTATAATACAGCTGGACAATTAGTAGCCACTCAAACATTCAACTTAACCTTTACTTCTGCACCTTACTTGCGTATGGATGTGGATCTAAGTGGTGCTGCTCGCGGTACTTATGTGGTGAAGGTTGCGCACGAATACAGTGGTAAGATCGTATCTGGTCTGGTACTGGTTCAGTAAGAATACCTCAATAAACTATAACATAAAGTCCCTGGAATTCCAGGGACTTTTTTTATTTGGTTCAAGATGCTAAATAACTAGAGGGGATATCCTAGATGCTAAATGCCTTAGGGGTTATTCCAAATTCAGCTACGCACTATTTGCGCATCTTTTTAAAGCAGTTGATCAGGCCATTCGTAGAGGAATCGTGAGAAGCAACTTTTGAGGCCGTAGTAAGTTCGGGAAGGATTTGATTGGCTAATTGCTTGCCTAATTCAACACCCCATTGATCAAAGCTGTAGATGTTCCAGATAATTCCTTGAACAAATATTTTATGCTCATAGATGGCAATCAACTCACCTAAAGTGAATGGGGTGAGTTTTTTAATCAGTATTGAATTAGTGGGTTTGTTGCCGGAAAACACTTTATAAGGAAATAGCTTTTTAATAGCCGAAGGAGAGAGCCCTTGTTTTTTTAATTCTGCTTTAACTTCCTTTTCAGTCTTACCCTTCATCAAGGCCTCGGTTTGAGCAAAATAATTACTGAGTAGCTTGACGTGATGATCACCAATTGGATTATGCGACTGTGCAGAGGCAATAAAATCACATGGAATGAGTGAAGTGCCTTGGTGAATTAATTGATAGAAAGCATGCTGGCCATTTGTACCCGGCTCTCCCCAAATTACAGGACCGGTAGCATAGGTTACTTTTTTACCATTACGATCAATCTCCTTTCCGTTACTTTCCATGTTCCCTTGTTGAAAATAGGCGGGAAAGCGGTGAAGGTATTGGTCGTAGGGTAGGATTGCCTCGGTTTGCGCGCCAAAAAAATTAGTGTACCAAATACCCAGCAGTGCTAGTATTACAGGGATATTCTCGTCCAATTTCGATTTTCTAAAATGGGTATCAATGTGCGCTGCGCCTTTTAATAATTGAATAAAATGAGCAAAGCCAGTTGTGAGTGCAATAGAAAGACCAATGGCGCTCCACAGGGAATATCTTCCACCCACCCAATCCCAAAATTCAAACATATTATTTCGGTCGATTCCGAAGCGTAAAACTTCTTTCTCGTTTGTGCTAAGCGCAATAAAGTGTTTAGCAATGTGTTTTTCGTTTTTCGCTTTATTTAGAAACCATTCGCGGGCGGTAAAGGCATTTGTCATGGTCTCCTGGGTAGTAAACGTTTTGGAGGCCACTAGAAACAGCGTTTCTTCGGCATTTACCTTTTTTAGTGTTTCTGCGATATGGCTTCCGTCAACATTTGAAACAAAGTAGGTCTGGATTCCATTGATCCAGTAAGGCTTAAGTGCTTCAGTGACCATTAGAGGCCCAAGGTCGCTTCCTCCAATCCCAATATTGACGATATATTTTATTTTTTTTCCAGTGTATCCTTTGTGCTTGCCTTGATGTACACGATCGCAAAAGGTTTTCATCTGTTTGAGGACCTTTTGAATGGCAGGCTTCACATTTTTTCCATTCACTTGAATGGAATCGCCCGAAAAATCTCGTAACGCTGTATGGAGAACTGCTCTGTTTTCTGTTTCATTAATAATAGCTCCGCTAAAAAATTGTTGGATAGATTTTTCGATTTCACACTCTTTTGCAAGTGCTACTAAGAGTTCCATTGTTTCTCTTGTTATTCTGTTTTTAGAATAATCTATTACGATATCTTTTGCGCAAAGTGAAAATTGCTCAAATCGGTGCGCATCTTTTTCAAAAAGCTCCTGAATGGTAACTTTTTTAAGTTGACGATGATGAGCTTGAAGTGCCTTCCAGGCGGCAGTCTTTGTCGGATTTACAGCAGGGAGCATATTATATTTTTTTAATCACCTCAATCGTTCTGTCAATCATGTTAGTACTGATATCAAGATGGGTGACCAGCCGTACTCGATTAGGGGCGATGGCGTATGCAAGTATGTTATTTTCTTTTAATTGTGCAACGAAGTCTCGTGCGGGCAACTGCTCTTTCAATTCAAAAATCACAATATTAGTTTCTACGGGAAGTACCATTTTTACATATGGTTTTTCTTGAAAGCCTGCGGCTAGCGCTTTTGCATGATCATGATCAATTTTTAATCGTTCAATATGATGATCCAATGCGTAAACACCTGCAGCTGCCATAAAGCCAGCTTGTCGCATACCCCCACCAAATACTTTGCGAATTCTGCGCGCCTTTTTTATGAAGTCTTTATTGCCGATTAAAACACTCCCAACCGGGCAGCCAAGGCTTTTACTAAGGCAGACTGAGATGCTATCAAAGGTTTGTCCATATTGTAGCGGCGATTCATTTTTTGCAATCATTGCATTCCAGACACGAGCCCCATCTAAATGAAGTGCCAGTTTGTGTTGAGTACAGGTTTTTCTGATTGCTTCAATGGAAGTAAAATCATAACAACTGCCCCCCCCTCGATTACTGGTATTCTCCAAGGAAACTAATCTACTGATGGGTCGGTGAACATCGTCTGGTTGAATGGCTTGTTCAACTTGACTGGCCGTAATTCTCCCCGTGTTTCCTTGCAACAGTTTTACCGAACAAAGGGAATTAAAAGCAATCCCGCCTCCTTCATATTGATAGATGTGAGAATTCTCTTCACAAATAATTTCGTCGCCAGGTTGAGTGTGACACTTTATCGCAATTTGGTTGGTCATGGTTCCAGATGGGCAGAAAAGGCCCGCCTGCATGCCAAAAAGGGTAGCTGTTTTTTCCTCTAGCAAATTGATAGAGGGGTCTTCTCCAAATACATCATCACCTACCGGTGCGGCAAACATCGCTTCGCGCATTCCTGAAGTCGGTTTGGTAACCGTGTCAGAGCGAAAGTCAATTATAGCATTATTCATAGCTGCAATTTAATAATAGCCGGGTTATCTTTGTTGACAAAAATAAAGCGTATGCCTTCATTTGATATTGTTAGCAAAGTGGATATTCAAGCATTGGATAATGCGGTGAATGTAACAAATCGGGAGCTTGCCAATCGTTTTGATTTCAGGGGTTCTCACTTGTTGATTGAGCTAGATAAAAAAACTTTCCAGCTCAAATTGGAAACGGAAGACGATATGAAGATGGGCCAATTGCTCGATGTGCTGGTCAATAGGGCGCATAAACAGGGTATTGCACCTGAAGCTTTTGAGATGTCCAAAGAGGGATCCCAAAGTGGTAAAATCTGGCGTAAAGAAGTTAAAGTACGAAATGGCTTGGCTCAGGAGGAGGCCAAGAAAATTGTCAAACTCATTAAAGACGGGGGATTGAAAGTGCAGGCTTCAATCCACGAAGATTTGGTTAGGGTAACCGGCAAGAAAATTGACGATTTACAAGCAGTAATGCAGCAATGTCGGAGCGCCAATATTGAGGTGCCTCTACAATATGTGAATATGAGGGATTGATTTGGTCAATCCCTTGACCTCACTTACCTTTGCCTCCCAATTATTATTTCATCTTACGGCAAAATCCGTAAGGCCTTAAAAATCATATAGATATGAAACAAGGACTCCACCCCGAAAGCTATCGATTGGTAGTTTTTAAAGACATGAGTAACGGCCACACCTTTTTAAGCCGTTCTACAGCCGCATCCAAAGAAATTGTAAAATGGGAGGATGGGAATGAGTATCCTCTTGTTAAATTAGAGATTTCTAATATGTCTCACCCTTTTTTCACTGGTAAAAACATGTTGGTAGATACAGCTGGTCGTATTGATAAGTTTAAGAGGAAATACGCCAAGAAATAACTTGACAGATAACAATTTTAAAACGCCTCGCACTTGCGAGGCGTTTTTTTTAGTTCCTCCAACGATTCTGATTAATTTTACTTTTTTACTATGCGATCAATCATCTTTACTGAGGAATTTTGTCAGCCTGAGCATTTATTCCCTTTGTCATTAACCAGACAAATGCAAGATTGTAGGGTAGGGATCTTGACCATTCGGGAAAAATGGGAGCACTCATTAAGTCTTTCTTCATTTGATAAGCGAGAGGACAATTATAAGGATCATGAAAAAAGTGTGCAATTAACTCAAATCAAAGCGAGGGATACTTGGTATCTCATACACAGTAATCTACTTCCTACGCAATCATTGGTGACTGCAATCCTAAAAATGAAAGAAGGAGAATGTCTCGTTACTCCAACGAATGCACCGCTGGCTTATTATATAACTGCCCGACAATTAGATAAGAAAAACGTGATAAAAATAGCTAGGGCAATTACGTTTACAGACAAAATCTATCAAGTTCAGAACCCATGGGATTTACTCGCCTTTAATGATTGGAGTATCCGGGAAGATTTTAAATTGTTAACCAAAGGACGAAAATCGGCAGTGGTACCAAAAGGCAACAGTGTAACTGGAATAAAGAATGTTTTTATTGAAAAAGGGGCCGCTGTTCAGTTTGCCTCAATCAATGCTACGGAAGGTCCCATTTATATTGCCAAAGGCGCAAGCATACTCGAAGGGTCCTGTTTAAGAGGGCCGATTGGAATATGCGAAGGGGCTATTGTCAAAATGGGGGCAAAAATTTATGGGGCAACTACTATTGGGCCCTCTTGTGTTGTAGGTGGTGAAATTAAGAACAGTATTTTATTTGGATATAGTAATAAGGCACATGATGGATATCTTGGCGACTCAGTAATAGGCGAGTGGTGCAATCTAGGTGCAGGCACTTCTAGTTCTAATATTAAAAATAATGCAGGCCCTGTTCGTGTTTATACCCCAACAGGCGAATTGGAAATAGGATTGAAATGCGGAGTGATAATGGGCGACTACGTGCGCACCAGTATTAATAGCTCGATCAACACAGGTTCAGTAATAGGTCCTTCTTCTGTTGTTTTTGGAACTGCTTTAACACCTCGATACATTCCGCCATTTTCATGGGGAGAAGAGGGGATAACCCGCTATAAGTGGGAAAAAGTTGTACGAGATATTGAACAGTGGAAGGCTTTAAAAGGGGGTCATATGTTAGCTGATGAATTGAAAATGTTGGATTTTTTATACCAGAATTATTAAGATCAAATTATGAGAAAAAAAATTGCAGCGGCAAACTGGAAAATGAATCTCACCTGGCAAGAGGGGGCCTCATTGTTAGAAAAATTTGTTAGCGAATGTCCCTCATTGTCTGCACATCAACAGGTTATTATAGCTGTTCCATTTCCCTATTTGAATAATGCACAAGGGGTTATTCAAAATAGAAATGATTTTTCCATTGCTGCGCAAAATTGCCATCATAAAGCGGCAGGTGCTTACACAGGTGAAGTAGCAGCATCCATGTTGCAATCAATTGGTATCCATTATTGCATAGTTGGACATAGTGAAAGAAGAGAATACCAGTCAGAGACAAATAGTCAATTGGCTGACAAATTGCAGCTTTGTCACGCTCATCAAATCACTCCAATTTTCTGTTGCGGAGAATCGCTACCTACGCGAGAAAGTGGCGAACAGAATTCCTTTGTACAAACACAGTTGCAAGAATCGCTTTTTAAATTGACACCTGCGCAAATTGCACAAACCATTATTGCCTATGAGCCAATTTGGGCAATCGGTACAGGTAAAACGGCAACCACTGCACAGGCGCAGGAAATCCATCATTTTATACGTGGGCAATTAGCGGCTACCTATGGCGATCAATTAGCCACACAAGTGTCTATCCTCTATGGAGGAAGTGTAAAAGCGTCCAATGCAAATGAGCTTTTCTCCTGTCCGGATGTGGATGGTGGATTAGTAGGAGGGGCTTCATTGCAGGCCACTGAATTTTCTCAAATAGTCGCTGCGCTCCCTTAACCTTACTTGATTACTTCGGAAATGGCTGTTCCTATATTTCCACTTGGCATTTGTATCTTAAGCAAGGACGACAAGGTGGGAGCTATGTCTGACATGGTGGTTTCCCGGTAGGTTTTCCCTTTCTTGATTCCCCATCCGTACCAGAGAAGAGGGATGTGTGTATCATACGGATTCCAAAGACCATGTGTAGTTCCTGTGGCATTACTCGCATCAATAAATCCTGATTTAAAGATTAATTGCACATCACCACTGCGACGAGGGTGATAACCCAAGTTGATGGCTTTTCTGATGGTAGCAGGTAATGGAACGGTGTTTAGTTCGCTTAATGCAAAAACACGATCAATGCCTGGTTCTGTGGCTAACTCTTTTTTTAACCAGTTGATAATATCAACAGATGGGATACCTGCGGAGTCTAGTTTGGCATGATCCAATGTGTACTGATAATTATCATCGCTCAGGATTATTTTTTTGATAGAATAGATTCGCTGAAGACTAGTATTTAGTCGGTCCATTAATTTACCGGTATAAACTCTTCCGCCTGGGAGTTTATTCTCTTGCATAAACTCTGGAATATGTGCAGCCCCGTGGTCTGCGGTTAAGAATAGAACATATTGATTTTTTCCCACAACTTGGTCCAGGTAATCTAGAAACTGTCCAAGGGAAAGATCAAATCGTAACATCGCATCTTCTGATTCCATGGAATTGGGACCAAAACTGTGGCCAATATAATCAGGTGAAGAAAAGCTCACCGCTAAAAAATCAGTGGTGCCACGCTTTCCTAATTGCTCGCCTTGCAACGCACTTTTGGCAAATTCAAAAGTCAATTCATTTCCAAAGTATGTGGTGTTGACTTTGCCATAATCTTTGCCAATGTACTTTTTTAACTCATATGGGAAGTTATTGCCAAATGGTTTTGCTTCGTATGACTTATTATCAGCGGTGCTTTGCAAATAGGTGCTACTGTCATAGAGCAAACTCCATCCCTTTTCATAGTAGGAATCAGTGAGGTTCTTATTATTGAAGTCTACCGCCCAAGTGGGAAGTGTTTGCATGTAGTATGTAGAGCTAATCCATTTCCCCACTGAGTTATCATACCAGTAAGCTGCATTCGCACTATGTCCGGCCGGGAGTATGGCACCGCGATCTTTAATGGCAACTCCAACCACTTTGCTTTTAAAATTTGTTGCTAATCGAAGTTCATCAGTCACAGTAGTAACGAGCATATTTTTAGGACTCATTTTGCCCTGCGCTGATAAGCTTCCCACTGTGGATACCGTTTTATCCTCTGTACAATACGTGGTTCGGTTATTATCTCTATCCCACCATGCATTGCCGGTGATTCCTGTAATAGAGGGGGCGCTGCCTGTGTATACTACACTGTGTCCGCAGGCTGTAACGGTGGGAGAATAGGGGATGAGTGTATTTTCGCAGGAGTTTCCTTCTTTTAAAAGGCGTTTAAATCCCCCATTATCCGCATAGCGATCAAAATAGCGGTAAAGATAATCCCAGCGCATTTGATCTAATACCATTCCAACTACTAGTTTAGGTCTTTCCAGTGTAGATTGAGCTACTATTGTTGTTGAAAATTGAATTAAGAGTATAATTGCAAAAAACAGACGTTTCATAAAATTTGATTTCTGTTGCGAAGTTAAGTGATGTTATTTAGCGAATTGGGGTGCAATGCTCAGCTAGGATACGTATTTGGCCATTTAGTTTTACGATGGTAACACTGCATCGCTGCCGGTCATCAAAGGACTCGCCATGATATACTCCTTTACCTTTCCATATTGTGTTCACTACTGCTGCGTTCCCCTCCAATTGTATTGTCAAATTATCTCTTTCCATGGTTTGTAATGAGTAATCACTGGATCCGGCAGTAGCTACTATTGAGGCCCTGTTAAAGGTTTTGCCAGATTGAGTAAAGTATAAGTAGTGCGGGGAAAGGACCGAATCTACTAATGCCGCATTTTTTTCTTTCCATCCCAGATCAAATTTATCCATTACGGCAATCACCTCTTTTTCGGTGAGTAAATCTGCTGTCTTGTTGGTTTTGCAAGTGCTAAACAATAGTGAAATTACAAGTACCCAGAGGAGTACTAAATAGCTCATTGGCTTAGTAGCAGTTCGTATAATTCTTTGGTCCATGCTGTTTGATGTATTTGAACACGGCACCCACCAGTGTTTTCGAGTACCTCCATTAATCGTTGCTTGCTAAAGTTACTGACTACTTGGTTCTCATTAATGCGTATCCACCCATAGGAACTGTCTTTTAGCATTTTTTCAACGATTTTATTGCAATCGTTTAGGGTTGGAGTCTTGTATATTTCTCGAATGCAGATACCGTCTTTATCAAATACAAGCTCAGGTTTTTCTATATCAATTTTAAGCCCTTTGATCTCACTCTTTTTTTTGCCAACAAAAAACTGCGAATAGGCAGGAGTGTAATGGACAATAAATAAAATGAAGAGGAGCGTCGTAAACGGTTTCATACTGCTAACTTACTTTCTTTTTTTGAGCCAATTTTCTAATTGTTTGCAGGAAAAGCTACTTAAGTTTTGACTGGCATTTAGCTTGGTTTTTTGCGCCACCAGAATCCCATAGCGGATATCATTAAACCCCTCCAATTGGTGGGCATCAGGGTTAATAGAAAGTAAAACCCCCTTATCTAGTGCATGGTCTACCCATGTCCAATCCAAGTCAAGTCTTCTTGGATGTGCATTGATCTCAATGACTACCTGGTTTGCAGCACACGCATCTATAATTTTTTCATGATCAATAGGGTATCCTGCTCTACTGAGTAGTAGTCTTCCAGTTGGATGCCCCAAGATTGTAGTAAAGGGGTTCTCTATGGCACGGAGAAGGCGTTCGGTGGCCTTTTCTTTCGACATTCTAAGATTACTATGAACGGAAGCAATGATAAGGTCAAAGCTGGATAACACGGCTTCTTCATAGTCTAAAGAGCCGTCAGATAAAATATCAGATTCTATCGATTTGAAAATTCTAAAAGGGGCGTATCGCTTATTTAGTATATCAATTTGTTGATGTTGTGCGGCTACTCGTTCTGCGGATAACCCATTTGCATAGAATGCACTGGCCGAGTGATCGGTGATTACCATGTATTCCCAGTTTCTTTTCATGCACTCTTGTGCCATTTCCTCCAGCTCATTGCTTCCGTCACTCCAGTTGCTATGACAATGAATGAGACCCCTTATTTGATTTTCTTGTAGCAACTCTCGCTCAGATGAGATTCCGTCAAAGAGTTGTGCGCTTTTTTCTCGTTTAGCAGGGTGAACAAATGGGATTCCCTTTTCAGAAAAAAGAATTGCGTCAAGCGCATCATTGGCAGCGGGTTTTACCCCTTTTTTTAATTCAATATTGTCAAATGCAATCTTAAAATCATCAGCGCAGGACGTGTTAAATAAGGTAGTGGGTAAGTTATTTGTAAAGTAAAGGCGTAACCGTAGTCCATTTTTTAATTGGTATAATAGAGAGCTTGCTTCTTCTTCCAGTAATATTGGGGGCTGAGCCGTTTCAAATTTTGATTTACTTTTCCCCTTTTCAGCAAGTACCACAAATGCTAATTCCTCTATGGTTGGTAACTGTCTTCTAAATGATCCTGTAACGGCAATGTTCTCCTTTCCAAATAATTGAGCGAGGTAATTGTCAATCAGTGGAAAAATAGCTTCAATTTCTGCAAAAAGGAAGTGTCCCTGGTGTTGCAAGATGAATTGAATAGACTGAGTTACTGCTTCCTGTGTTTTTTCTCCGAAGCCTTTATAGTGCAATAGTCTATTTTCTTGGCATGCATAAAGTAGCTCACCCATACTTTCAATGCCCATTTCTTTCCAGATGGTATGGATCTTTTTTGGCCCAATCCCCTTTATCTGTAACATTTCGATTACACCTGGCGGAGTATTTTTTAGTAAATCCTCTAATTGATCAATAGCACCTGTTTCCTGCAATTGAGAAAGAGCAACGGTTACACTAGGTCCGATCCCTCTGATTAATTTCCATTTTTCAACAGGGGTGTTAAATAAGGGGTAGGGTAGCTTGTCAATAGTAAACGATGCGGTGGCAAAGGCTTTGGCTTTAAAAGGATCTGCCCCATGTATATCCAAGAGCTTTGAGAGTAATTCAAACTTTTCAGCAATTCCTATATTGTCCATGTATGCAAAGTAAGTGGGTTGGCCTAAAACGAGAAAGTCCCCCGGTTTCGGAGGACTTTCTATAAGTTAGAAGAGAATTACTTCTTCTTCTTAGCAGCTTTTTTCTTAGCAGCTTTCTTTTTTGGAGCAGCTTTTTTCTTAGCAGCTTTTTTCTTAGTAGCCATTGTTTAGAATTTAATGGTGTTAGAAAAATGGGTTAACGATAGTAAAAATAACAATTAATTTTTACTAACCAAATATTTTTTAAGAAAATTTAAACACCCCAAAGAGGCGTTATCAGGCTTCAGCTGGAGCAACAGAAACAATTGTTCTGTTATTTCTTCCTTTTTTGAATTCAACTAATCCATCTGTTAATGCAAAAAGGGTGAAGTCTCTTCCAACACCAACATTTTTACCAGGATGGTAAACTGTTCCGCGTTGACGTATAATTACGTTTCCGGAAATAGCAGGTTGACCGCCATAAATTTTTACACCAAGACGTTTGCTTTGTGAGTCGCGGTTGTTCTTTACACTACCTTCTCCTTTCTTATGTGCCATGGTTGTATTTTTAAATTAGTTCAAATAATGTTTAGGCGATGCTAACAACTTTGATTTTAGTGTAAGCAGTACGATGTCCTTTCTTTTTATGAAAACCTTTTCTTCTTTTTTGTTTGTAGGCAATAACCGTATCTCCTTTTAATTGGCCTACGATTTCTGCTTGTACTTTTGATCCGGAAGCGGCTCCAACGGCCAATTTGCCGTTTGTATCAACTAACAAAACTTCTAAGTCTAACTTGTCGCCAGCATTACCTTCAACGCGGGGTACATACAAGGTTTGATCCTTTTCCACTTTAAATTGTTGTCCGGCTACTTTAACGATGGCTACCATACTATAAAAATTAGGAGGGCAAAGGTAGGGAATAGGACTGAACCCGCCAACGAAAAATCTCATTCATTTTTAGGGCTTTTCGCAGCTAAAAGGTTATCCCTTTTCCTATGTTTGCCTATCCTAAATTTGCAAAATTCGCCTAAGCCGTCTCCTTATCCATGAAAATAAAGTCATTCTTTGCCAAGCCTTTTGCGGCTTATATCCACCGGACGATTCAAAAAGAAAAGCATACCGCTTTACTGGACCAGGCTCGTATTTTTCAGCAATTAGTGAAAGTTGGGAGTAAAACGGCCTATGGGCGCCACATCAAACTAATTGAAGGTGTTGACTATCAGTCTTTTAAAAATTTAGTGCCTCTTCAGGATTATGAAGGACTTAGCCCCTGGATAGAAAAGATCAAGCAAGGTGCTCAAAATGTACTTTGGAAAGGTAAACCGCTTTATTTAGCTAAAACTTCGGGAACAACTAGCGGGGTGAAATATATCCCCATTACAAAGGACTCCATTCCCAATCATATTAATACAGCTAGAAATGCCTTGTTATGTTATATGGCCGAAAGCGGAAATACCCGATTTGCGGATGGGAAATTGATTTTTTTATCGGGCTCCCCACAATTGGAGCGGGTTGGGGGGATACCTACTGGTAGACTAAGCGGAATAGTCAACCATCATGTGCCTAGTTATTTGCGGGCTAACCAACTACCCTCTTTTGAAACGAATTGTATCGAAGATTGGGAAACCAAGCTCGATAAAATAGTAGAGGAGACGTGGCAACAAAATATGACACTTATCAGTGGTATTCCACCCTGGATGCAAATGTATTTTGATGCATTGATAGAGCGAAGTGGCAAAAAAGTGGGAGAACTTTTCCCCAATTTTAGTGTGATGGTGCAGGGAGGTGTAAATTTTGAGCCCTACAAGTCTAAACTGCTGGAGAGTATTGGTCGTCCAGTTGATACGATTGAGTTGTTTCCTGCTAGTGAAGGTTTTTTTGCTTTTCAAGACACGTTGGATCAACAAGGATTATTGTTGAATACCAATAGTGGGATATTCTTTGAATTTATTTCATTGCAGGAAATTGGGAAAGATGGTGCTAAACGCATTTCGCTATCAGAGGTGAAAGTGGGACAAAATTATTCATTGGTTATTAATAGTAATGCAGGACTTTGGGGTTATGAAATTGGAGACGTGGTACGGTTTGTTTCCGTTGATCCATATCGAATCATTGTAGTTGGCCGAACTAAACATTTTATATCTGCATTTGGAGAACATGTAATTGGGGAGGAAGTGGAATATAGTTTGAATAAAGCGTTGGAGGAGTTTTCAGTAAGTATACGAGAATTTACAGTGGCGCCCCACGTCAGTCAAGATCAGAACAGATCCTGTCACGAGTGGTTTATTGAGTTTGATAAGGCGCCGGAAAGTTTAGCAGCCTTTTCAAATTGTATTGATCTTCATCTGCGAAAAAAGAATGTTTATTACGATGACCTCATTAAAGGGAACATCTTAGGCCCTTTGCAAATTATACCTGTCCAAAAAGGGGGATTTGTTGACTATATGCGATCCATTGGAAAACTAGGGGGTCAAAATAAAGTGCCTCGACTCAGCAATGACAGAAAGATCGCTGATGCGTTAACTTCGTTCACTCAAAACAACACAGCTCATTCATGAATCAATCGCCTACCCTTAAACGAATTGCAATTTTTGGATCAACGGGTTCAATAGGAACCCAGGCGTTGGAGGTGATTGCTGCTAATTCGTCTTTGTTTACTGTGGAAATATTAACCGCTCAGCAAAATGAAAAATTATTAATCGCGCAAGCCCTTCGCTTTGAGCCCAACATTGTTGTAATCGGGGATGAAACAAAGTATACTGCTGTAAAGCAGGCTCTTGAAAACAAAGACATAAAAGTATTTGCTGGTGAAAAGGCGTTGGAGGAAGTAGCTGGATTAGATTGTTATGATCTGATGTTGGCCGCTATTGTCGGCTATGCAGGACTGAGGCCAACCCTTGCGGCCTTAAAAAATGGAAAGGCAATTGCACTTGCCAATAAAGAAACATTAGTTGTTGCAGGTGATATCGTGATGCGTACCGCTTTGGAAAATAAAGTTCCTATCATTCCTGTTGATTCAGAGCATTCGGCTATTTTTCAATGTTTGGTGGGGGAGACCCGTAATAAAATTGAAAAAGTTATTTTGACTGCTTCAGGGGGACCTTTTTTAGGGAGAAAGACTAACTACCTGGTTAATGTAAAAAAAGAGCATGCCTTACAACACCCCAACTGGTCCATGGGTGCAAAAATCACCATTGATTCGGCCACGTTAATGAACAAGGGCCTTGAAATGATTGAGGCAAAATGGCTTTTCAACTTACGTCCGCAACAAATTCAGGTGGTAGTTCATCCTCAAAGTATCATCCACAGTATGGTCCAATTTGAAGATGGGAGCATTAAAGCACAAATGGGATTGCCCGATATGAAATTGCCTATTCAGTATGCAATGGCATTTCCGCTACGAATTGCGAATCAGTATCCTCGATTCGATTTTAAGACGGTTAGAAATCTCAGTTTTGAAGATCCAGATCTAAAAACGTTTCGAAACCTTGCCCTTGCAGGGGAGGCCCTAGAAAAGGGAGGTAATTTGGCTTGTGTAATGAATGCTGCAAATGAGATTGCAGTCTATGCTTTTCTAAAAAACAGAATTAATTTCTTGGATATGACAACTATCATTGAAAAGACCATGCAACAGATTCCATTTATACAGTCTCCAACTCTTGAGGAATATTTTGAGAGCGATGCGGCCGCTCGTAACTTTGCGGCTGATCAAATAAACTTATAACTCGGCTATTTTTCTGCCGTCATCAACTTTTATGTTACTACTTGCAATAAATTGGTCCGCTGTAGGTTTACAAGCCGGACAATTATTACTCTCGCTCTCTATCTTGGTTATTCTTCATGAGTTTGGCCATTATATCACCGCTCGTTGGTTTAAGTGTAGAGTTGAAAAGTTTTATCTTTTTTTCGACCCTTGGTTTTCTTTATTCAAAAAGAAAAAGGGAGAAACTGAATATGGTATTGGCTGGCTCCCATTGGGTGGTTATGTAAAAATAGCTGGGATGATTGATGAGAGTATGGATAAAGAAGCTATGAAAAGTCCTGCACAGCCTTGGGAATTTAGAAGTAAACCAGCTTGGCAACGACTGATTATCATGGTGGGTGGAGTGGTAATGAACGTGTTGGTTGCTTTTATAATTTATGCTTTCATTTTAATGATTTGGGGTGATAAAAAGATTCCTACTTCTTCCATGAAATATGGGGTGCATGTTGTTGATAGCACTCTTTATAAAATGGGAATTCGTAATGGCGACCGTATTCTTGCTGTAGATGGGGAGCCGGTGAATGATTTTGAAAAACTACGTAGAAAACTTCTTTTGGGCCAACAAGTGCAATTATTAAGGGGCACCGATCAAGTTACTATCATCTTAGATAAAGATCTAATAGGGCAGCTGGTAGAAAATAGGAATAAAAATATTCGTGGGTTTTTGGAAGCTAGAAGGCCAGCGATTGCTTTTTTAGTTCCTGATACAACACCCGCTTATAAAGCCGGATTAAGGCCAGGCGATAAAATAGTTTCAATTGATAGTTTTCGTCTATCTTATTATGATGAATTGCAAGAAAGATTGTCAACCTATAAAGGAAAAAAAGTTTCTTTTGTAGTAGAGCGAAATGGAGTGGAGGTTCCTTTACATTTACCCGTGAGTACGGAGGGAAAGTTAGGATTTCTTGCCTATGGGTATAGCTATCAGCAAATGGATAGTTTAGGTTGGGTTAAATTGAATGTTGAGCGGTTGACTTTTCCCCAGGCTATTCCAGGAGGGGTAAAAAAAGCAGCATCTGAGTTGCAAGATTATATAGATCAGTTCAAAAAGATTTTAGATCCAGAAACTGGCGCGTACAAAGGGGTAGGTGGGTTCAAAAGGATGGGTTCCATTTTTCCAGGAACAAGTTGGGATTGGGAGTCATTTTGGAGAATCACTGCATTTCTTTCAATTGTTTTAGCGTTTATGAATTTGTTGCCAATACCCGCATTAGACGGGGGGCATGTTTTATTTACACTCTATGAGATGATTACTGGCCGAAAACCAAGTGATAAATTTTTGGAGTATGCTCAATTAGTTGGGATGGTTTTATTATTGTCTTTGATGGTCTATGCCAATGCCAATGATTGGCTAGGTTGGGGGAAATAATTGAAATTTGTTTTCGATTGGGGGCGTTTGGTTTTGACAGCATAGTTCTTTGAAAGTAGAAGCATGTACTGCGTTGCGTAATTAGCAGTTTAATCTGAATACGAGACTTTAAATGGCAATACTCAGTATGCCATGGCTGCCTAATCAGTGATTAAGTAGTCATTTGGGCCGCCGGGCCGGTTGATCTGTTACCACGCCCCGCCGCCGACTCAACAAACAATACAGGTTGCGGTAATCAGTCTCTTCTTGAAAGAGTAGTCACGCTGTTTACTTAAGTCAATTGTGACTACGAGTGAAATTGGTTTGTCCGGTTCCTGTTTCACTCCGACAATTAATTGCCGGAATAAACATGTAGAAGACTTTCAGCGGATATGTTTGGACACCGGTTCGAATCCGGTCGCCTCCACTAAGTTTTTTGGGCTCATATTTTTCGCAGTATAGTTTGGTACTTATGCATTTTTTCTTAAATTGCAACTAACCTTATCCTGTTTAAATCTTATCCTATGGGCAAGATCACCCTCCTGTTGGTTGATGATCATAAGCTTATTCGTGAATCTTGGTTTATTATTTTAAATGCAGATCCGCGTTTTGAAGTTATCGGAGAAACCTACGATGTTGATAAAGTTGTTGAGTTCGTAAAGAAAGCAAAGCCCGATTTAATTCTGATGGACATAAATATGTCTCCCATAAACGGGTTTGATGCTACAAAAATTATTTTAAGAGAAGTTCCTGACATGCTTATTTTGGCGATTTCCATGCATGCGCTACCCGCCTATGCGCGCCGCATGTTTCAGATGGGCGCAAAGGGGTATGTTACTAAAAATTCTTCTAAAGAAGAATTAGTATCTGCAATTCTTGAGGTAAAGGCCGGCAATAAATTTATTTGTGAAGAAATAAAAAATATTGTGGCGCAACAGGAGTTCGAAGTTGGAGGGAGTCATCCAGATATGAACTCCTTGTCAAAAAGAGAGATTGAAGTTGTTCAATTAATTAAAGAAGGACTTTCCTCTAAGGAAATTGCAAAGAGTCTTACTATTTCACTTAAAACTGTGGAGGTTCACCGCTATAATATCCTTCGCAAGTTGAAGTTGAAAAATACAGCTTCATTAGTCAATTTTATTAACGCGCAGGGGTACTAACTTTTTCACATTGGGCAAGTTTGCCTACTGATTATCTATTCTTCGTACGGGGAGTTGCATTCATGGGGCAACCTTCGCGAGGTGCCACGCAAGAACTTAGTAGCAGAGAGAAAAACACCATTCCAAAGAGGAGAAAGAATGTTCTGCGCATACGATTTTTCCTTTGAACGCAAATCTAGGCATTTTGTTATGCAGTTCACTTGACAAGTGGTAACGCTTCCATTAAATTTAAGATAAACCACTCACTGAAAATCATACCTTTACCCCTATGTTACAGCTTACCAAACCGTTGGCATTCATTGATCTGGAAACGACCGGAGTCAATTTAGGAACGGATCGTATCATTGAAATTGCCATTGTAAAACTTTTGACCGATGGAAACCGTTCGGTTAAACGTAAATTGATTAACCCGTCTATTCCCATTCCAAAGGCATCCAGCGATGTACATGGAATTACGGATGAAATGGTCAAAGACGCCCTTCTTTTTAAACAAGTAGCGCAAGAGTTGAAACAATTTTTAGATGGCTGTGACCTGGCCGGTTATAACTCCAATCGTTTTGATATCCCATTGTTGGTCGAAGAATTTTTACGTGCGGAAGTAGAATTCGATATGAAAGGCAGAAAAATGCTCGATATCCAGCAAATTTTTTATAAAATGGAACCACGTACTTTATCTGCCGCTTACCAGTTTTATTGCCAAAAGTCATTAGATAATGCGCACGCGGCTGAGGCTGACGCAACTGCTACATTAGAAATTTTGTCCTCACAAATCGAACGATATCCCTCATTGGGGAAAACTGTAGAATCTATTTTAAAATCTGTAGGGGAGGAACAAATTATTGATTTCGCACGTAGGTTTGTGTGGGAGAATGGAGTAGAGGTTTTCAATTTTGGAAAATTCAAAGGAAAACCCGTTGCTGAAGTATTACGAAGTGAACCTCAGTATTATGATTGGATGATGAAGGGAGACTTTCCTCAACACACAAAAAATAAGTTGACGGAAATATTTACAAGAACGATGCTAAAAAAGAATGGATAAACTTGTCATAATTCCTACTTACAATGAACGGGAAAATATTCCTGCAATCCTTCAGGCAGTTTTCAACCTGCCTGGAGAGTTTCATGTATTAGTAGTTGATGACGGGTCACCTGATCATACTGCCGATTTAGTAAAAGAGTTGATGTTGGTTTATCCTTTAAAACTTTTTTTAGAGGAAAGAAAAGGAAAACTGGGCTTAGGGACTGCTTATATACATGGATTTCGGTGGGCATTAGAAAAGGGATACTCTTTTATTTTTGAAATGGATGCAGATTTTTCACATAACCCGAATGATTTGCTGCGCTTATTCGAGTCCTGCAAAACCGGGGGGGCTGATGTGGCAGTTGGATCTCGCTATGTAAAAGGTGGGGGAGTGGTCAATTGGCCCATTTTTCGTGTGTTATTATCAAGGGGAGCCTCCTTGTATACACGATTACTTACCGGAATGTCTGTCATGGATCCCACAGCGGGTTTTGTTTGTTACAAAGCATCTGTTTTGCGAGCCATGAATCTAGATGCCATTCGCTTTGTGGGGTATGCTTTCCAAATTGAAATGAAGTATGCCGCCTGGAAATTGGGATTCGTGGTGCATGAAGTACCCATCCTATTTCAGGATCGGACACAGGGGGTATCAAAAATGAATAAAGGAATCATCAAAGAAGGAGTAGTTGGAGTATGGAAACTTAGTAACTATGTGGCGACTGCTCATTATGGTTCCAACCACAGTTAACGCCAGGCATGAGAAAAGCCTTCTATCAATTGCATGGAGCTGTTTTATTAGCTGGATTTACGGGTATCCTTGGCCGGTTGATTACGCTGAATGAGTTGATGATCGTTTTCTATCGGTTATTTATTACAGCCATTACGATGTTTTTTCTTTTTAGCTTAAAAAAGGCGATTGAAAAAACTTCTTCTAGATTGAAGCTTCAGATTTTACTTGCCGCAATCTTCGCCGCTTCACATTGGCTCACCTTTTATGGTGCCATAAAATATGCAAACGTTTCAATTGCATTAGTATGTTTCGCATTGATTAGTTTTTTTACGGCGGTATTGGAGCCAGTGATTTTACAAAAGAAATTGGATGTTGCAGAAATGCTATTGGGTTTATTGACTCTGCTGGGTGTTTATATCATATTCCATTTTGATTCCCAGTATACAACTGGAATAATTTTAGGAGTGATTTCTGCATTGTTGGCATCACTTTTTCCTATTCTTAATCGTGAAATATTAAAAAAGACAAATGTGCAAACCCTACTGGTTTGGCAACAATCTTTTGGTTTCATTTTTATTGCACTACTCGTTCCTGTCTATTTACAATGGGATAGCGAAGTACGGCTTTTACCCACCTTTGCTGATTTGTGTTGGCTATTGGTTTTATCCTGGTTTTGTTCAGTATGGGCATTTCAACTTTCAGGAGCAGCGCTTAAAAAATTATCTGCCTTTACAGTGAATCTTGCTTTTAATCTGGAGCCAGTCTATGGAATTTTACTTGCATTTGTGGTATATAGAGAAGATCAGCTATTGAATAAATGGTTTTATGCTGGGCTGTCTTTAATCTTGCTTGCGCTAGGTCTTCATATGCTCTTAGTAAAGCGCCGCTCAAGTAGACAATAAATTCGAGGTGTTTCAGTCAAGCTGAGTGAAATCTTTGAAGTATATTGAACCAATAATTCAACGTATGAAACGGATCATCTACCCTGTGTTTTTATTTATTTCAACCTTTACTTGGGCCCAAAAAAAACAGTTGGATCACACTGTTTATGATCGGTGGGAAAGAATAGGCGAAAAATTAATTAGCCCCAATGGAGAATGGGCGGTTTACACGGTAGAACCCCAAGAGGGAGACGGCACCCTTTTTGTGCAGTCGCTCAATACCAAAGAAGCACAGGCATTTCCGCGTGGAGCTGTGCCCCAGTTTAGCTTTAGTGGACGATACTTGGTTTTTAAAGTAAAACCGTTCTATACACAAATTCGTGAGGCACGTATAAAAAAGAAAAAACCGGAGGAGTTTCCTAAAGACTCACTCGTAATTGTTGAAGTTGGTAAGGGGGAAGTCAAGCGAATTCCAATGGTTAAGTCATTTAAAATGCCTGCCGAAGAAGATGGCTTATTGGTTGTTCATCAAGAGTCCGTAGAAAAGTCTACTGAAGCTAATGAAACCCCTGCTCCATTAGTTATTGTCAATTTAAATCTGGGAACTGAAACAACAATTCAGCGCGTTACGGAATATGAAGTGGCGCAAAAAGGAGGTAATGTTATTGCAGAGCAAGCTCGTAATCAAAAAGATTCACTTACTAAAACGTTACTACTTTTAATAAATGCAACTACCAAACAGCACGATACCATTGCAACGGGTGGAAATGATTTTAGATCTTTTACTTTTTCAGAGGACGGAACACGGCTTGCTTTTTTAGCCGAGCGAGATGCAAGGCCTAAAGAATTAATTAAGTATTACAAATTATTTCTATTTCGAGCAATGGATGATACCGCACGACAAATAGTAGATCGGAATACCATGGGTATGAGATTAGGCTATACTGTAAGTGAGTTTGGTAAACCCAGGTTCAGTAAATCCGGAAGCAGACTTTATTTTGGAGCTGCACCCATCAAGTCTGCGGCAGATACTAGCTTGCCAGAAATTGACCAGGTAAAAGTCGATGTATGGCATTATAATGACGATTACCTGCAAACGCAGCAACTCTTCAATTTAAAAAGAGACCTGGAGCGTAATTATTTAGCGGTTTTTGATTTGCGTGACTTAACTCTTATGCATCTTGAGTCTGAAAAAATTTCGCAGGTTATTACAACGGCTGAGGGAGATGGGGAGACTGCTTTTGGAATTAGTGATTGGGGTTACCGCATTGAAACGCAATGGAAGGGCGTATCAAAAAAGGACATTTACAAAATAGATGTAGCAACGGGAGATACCACGTTGATCAAAAAAGGGTTGGATGGTGTTGTGTATTCTTCTTTCGTTTCTCCAAATGGCGATGCAATCATATGGTATGATTACGCTTTGAAGCAATATGTAAGTTGGTATAAAGGAAAGACGCAAGTGATCAGCCGTCAAATCCCCTTTGCTTTATATGACGAGGAACACGATTCTCCCAGTCCTCCGGACCCCTATGGGATAGCAGGTTTTGAAGTAGGAGATTCTGCTGTTTGGATCTATGATCGCTTTGATGCGTGGCAAGTAGCATTGAATGGTCAGAAAAAACCGCGAAACATCACCCTTCAGGGAAGAGTTAAAAAAGAAAATCTCCGTTATGTAAGGGTGGATGCCAAAGAGAAATATGTGGCGGAAAAAGGGTGGAGTCTTTGGCGTTTTCAACAGCAGCAAGACAAGTCTGCCGGTCTTGCACTAGCAAAGTGGAGTGATCAAAATTTACGCTGGCAAAAACAAAAAAGAGGGCCTTATACGTATGGAAACCCGGTTCAGTCGAAAACTTCTCCGGTGATTTTATACACGAAGGAGAGTTATGCGCTTTCACCTGATTTGCATGTATGGCAATTTGGAGCGCAAATTGATTCGGAAACAAAGTTGTCCTCAACCAATCCTCAGCAACAACAGTACAATTGGGGAACATCCTCTATTTACAAGTGGAAAGCTATTGATGGAAAAAATGCACAGGGTGTTCTTTATTTACCTGAGAATTTTGATCCTAAAAAGAAATACCCTTTGTTGTTGTATTTCTATGAGACCCACACAAACACGCTGCATAGTTATATTCCTCCATCCCCTACGGGCAGTCGTTTGAATATTTCTTTTTATGTGAGCAGAGGATATGTGGTACTCAGTCCTGATATTCATTATCAAATCGGCTATCCTGCAAAAAGCTGCTATAATTATGTGGTTAGCGCGGCACAGCAACTTGCGAAAGAGCCGTGGATTGACGCTGCAAATATGGGAATACAGGGACAAAGTTGGGGTGGAATACAAGTGGCACAATTAGTTACAATGACTTCTATTTTCAAGGCTGCTTGGGCAGGTGCGCCAGTTGCCAACATGACTAGTGCATACGGAGGAATACGCTGGGAGAGCGGCGTTAATCGACAATTTCAGTATGAAATGTCGCAAAGCAGAATTGGAGCCACTTTGTGGCAGCGACGAGATCTTTATTTGGAAAATTCTCCACTGTTTAAAGTTCCTCAAATCAAAACACCTTTAGTGATTATGGCCAATGATGCAGACGGGGCTGTTCCTTGGTATCAGGGGGTTGAACTATTTACGGCGATGCGTCGTTTGGGAAAAAAAGTATGGATGTTGAATTATAATGGGGAAGCGCATAATCTGCGCGAAAGAAAAAATCAAAAAGATATCTCCATACGGCAGCAACAGTATTTTGATTGGCTCCTGAAAGGAGAACGTCCAGCACGTTGGATAACGGAAGGGGTTCCAGCTGTAAACAAGGGAAAAGACTGGGGCTTAGATCTTGTAGATTAAAGAGGCCGTTCTGGGTCAAAACTTTCTAGTTCCTTGGCAACAGCAGTAAGGAAAGTAGCGCCCAGGCTTCCATCAACAATTCTATGATCATAGCTCATACTTAGATACATCATATGGCGGATGGCAATACTATCGCCTGCAGGTGTTTCTATTACTACAGGTCGTTTTTTAATAGCACCAACCGCTAATATGGCTACTTGTGGTTGATTGATAATGGGAGTTCCCATTAAAGAACCAAAGGTCCCAACATTGGTTAAGGTAAATGTTCCGTTTTGTGTGTCATCAGGTCTTAATTTACCCTGGCGGGCCGCATCGGCTAATTGGTTAACCTGTTTAGCCAAGCCAACCATATTAAATTGATCTGCATTACGGATTACCGGTACAATTAAATTGCCGGAGGGAAGGGCAGTGGCCATTCCAATATTGATATCTTTTTTGATGACAATGTTATTGCCATCAAGAGAGCAATTGATTAATGGGAATTTTTTGATACAGCGAACAATTGCTTCAATGAAAAGCGGGGTGTATGTAATTTTAGTTCCTTCTCTTTTTTCAAAGTCCTTTTTTACCTTTTCTCTCCAAAGAACCAAATTGGTTACATCGGCTTCTGTAAAGCTAGTTACATGCGGACTGGTTTGTTTACTCCTAACCATGTGGTCGGCAATCAACTTCCTCATTCTGTCCATCTCTATAATCTCTACATTGCCGGTGTAGCTTACAGGCAAAGAGTGGTTCACCTGCGTTTCTGGTTGGATTTTTTGAACTGGCACTATCATTTCCTGTGATGGCTGACTGCTAGGTTGTTTGCGGGTGCTTACATAGTGCAGAATATCTTTTTTAGTAACCCGTCCTTCATTACCTGTACCAGGAATGTTTTCCAGTTCGCTCATGCTAATCCCTTCACTGGCTGCAATATTCAAAACAAGCGGGGAATAAAACCGAGTGGATCCGATATTAATTGGCTTGGTCTCTTGATGAATAATGGGGGAAGCAATTTCTTTGGCCGCTTCTGCTTTTACAGTTTGAACGGTGGGCGTGGCGGTCGGGTTGGTAGGAGAGGAAATTGAAGTGGCCTCTGTACGAACACGGGCAATGACCGTTCCAATGGGAACAATATCATTTACGCTAAAAAGAATTTCGTCAATGATACCTGCGGCAGTGCTGGGTACTTCACTATCTACCTTATCTGTTGCAATTTCAAGGACTGTTTCGTCAAGGGCCACAGCATCACCTGGTTTTTTAAGCCATTTTAAAATCGTGGCTTCCATGATACTCTCACCAAGTTTTGGCATCACCAGTTCAACTATCGCCATATAAAGGATTTAAAAGCAGCAATCTAGGTGCAAATCTACAATATTGTACTCAATCCATAGAGTCCTTTAAAAGGAATAGACGTAGTAAATTCAAAGCACTTAGGGCGGTCTGTTTTGTATTTCGGGATCTGTCAAACCCCCACTTGTATTGCTTTGTTTCAATTTTCTCTTTGTTACCAACTGCAATCCAAACTGTGCCGACAGGTTTTTCAGGGGTGCCCCCATCTGGTCCCATAATTCCTGAAACTGCAATAGCATAGGTGCAACCCAACGAGGTAAGAATACCTTTTGCCATCTCCTTGACCACTTGCTCACTTACTGCTCCAAACTGAATCAGCGTGTTTGATTTTACTCCAAGCAATTTTTGTTTTGCTTCGTTAGAGTAGCTTATTACACTTCCTTCATAATAGCGTGAGGCTCCAGGTACAGCACTGATTAAACTGGCAATGAGGCCGCCCGTGCAACTTTCTGCTGTACCAACTGTGGCATTTCTTGCAAGTAGTAACTTGCCTATATAGGATTCTAACTCTTCGTTAGAATCAATGGCAAGATGTTCTGCAACCTCTTTCTTTAATAAACCAACCTGGCGTTCTACTATTGAAAAAAGCACTTCTTTGTTTTCCCCTATGGCGGTAAGCCTTAGTTTAACCATTCCATATTGTGGCAAATAGGCTAGGGAAACAGAGGGCGGGAGGTTTTTTTCAAAATTGATTAGTTGTTCAGCTAGTACTGATTCGCCAACTCCGAATGTTAATATCGTGTGGTGCAAAATAACGGGAGTGGAAAGTTCTTTTTGCAAAAGTGGCACCACAGAACCCGTCATGATATCTTTCATTTCTTGCGGAACTCCGGGAAGTGAAACATAAATCACATTATTTTTCCTAAAAAGCATTCCGGGTGCTGTTCCTACAGGGTTTGGTAAAAGAGTACAATTGTCAGGAATATCAGCCTGTTTTTGATTTCGCTCTACTAATCCACCGGGTCTTTTGTACACTTCGTTAAATAGATATTGAATATGTGCAAGCGTGGCGGGGTCTCTTTTTAACTTTCCTCCAAAATAATCACATAAAAAAGGCTTCGTAATATCATCTGCAGTGGGGCCAAGCCCTCCTGTTAGAATAATAACTTGGGCATGGCCTGATTCTTGATCAAGGGCAAAGCGAATCTCATCCGCGCGATCGCCTACTGCTATTCTGCGTAAGACTAAAATGCCTATATGGTTTAGTTGCTGGGCAATAAACGCACTATTGGTGTCAATGGTTTGCCCAATTAGTAATTCATCTCCAATGGTAATTATGGACGCATAAACTTTATTCATGCCCACTAATTTCCCAACATTCTGTCCATACTTACTTTTCCGGGGCCAGCAAAAAGGAGTACTAAAAAGCCTGCCAGGTAGAGAGCGGCTTGCTCACCTTCTCCAAAAATATCACTATGATGAACCATAAATAATGCAATGGCCATGGTACTGATAAGCGGAATAACCACGATCCTTGTCATGAGTCCAGCAATAAGCAAAACGGCGCAGAAAAATTCAGCAAAGATGACGAGTGCTAACGATGCGGTGCTTCCGATATGGAAAGGGTCAGGAAAGTCTTTTACGACTGTCATAAACTTGATCAATTTATTAAAGCCATGTGGAATAATCAGGCCCCCCATGGCGAGTCGTAATAGTAACAACGCAAATGAAATACTGTTCTCTGTATACCGGGTGCTAAATAATTTTTTCATGTCCAGTAGTTTTACTCCACTAACATAAGATTTTTTTGTTAAAGCCTTCCTAATTACTCACTTATCCACATCTGTTTGCAACCATTGCTTGGGCGGGGCGAAAATATTTGCAATATTCGCCCGTTATAGGAAATAGATTATGCGGCAACTCCTGTTTATTTCATTCACCCTTTTTTGTCAATACACGTTGCTTGGTCAACGTACCCAGCAATCTACTGAACAAGACTTCCCTTTTTATAGGGCACTTTCCACTTTTCGCCAGGGTAGAATAGAAGAAGGCTGTCAATTGTTGGAACGTGTTTTATTTCAACAGCCAAACCTTTCTCTGCAAAATCAGGATTTAGAAATACAAGAGTTTCGCTATGCCAAAATTGTTTGTCAATTACTGCAAGATGATAAAAAAGGAGAGGTTGATGCACTTCAATTTATTGCCGAAACCACTGTACAGTCGTGGAGAGACAGGATATGTTATTTCTTAGGCAATTACTATTTTTCGCAGCAAAATTGGGCTGCAGTATTAAATCAATATAAATATTTGTCGGTAGCCAACTTGACCAATACAGAAATTGCTACAATGCAATTTTACCAAGGGTATTCTCATTTTGTTTTAAAGCAATATGAGCTTGCTAAACCTTTGTTGAATAGTATACGTCAACTGCCTGAAGGCGTCTATAAATCTGCCGCAACCTATTATTATGGGCTCATCCTTTTTGGTGAAGGAAAGATGAGCGAGGCCTTACGTTATTTTCAAAATGTAGAGGATGATCCAAAATTTGGCAAGTTATCTGTGTACTACAGCAGCCAAATTATGATGGCAAAAGGGGAGGCTGAACAAGTAATCAACTACCTAGAGAAAAACGCCTCCCTTTTCCAAGACACGTCTTACCCTTCTGCTGAACGCAACCAGGTATTAGGACATGCTTACTTTGTACAAGCAGATTTTTCTAAGGCATTGCCCTTGCTATCCAATTACGTAAATACTAGATCTGGAGCGTCTAGCGTTGATCAATATGAAGTAGCATTTTCACAGTTTAAGCTAAAACAATTTTCAGAGGCGGTTAAGAGTTTTAAAAAATTAACTTCGCTGGCAGATACAATAGCCGCCTACTCACTTTTTTATTTAGGGGAGTCTTATGTTGAGCTAAATAATAAGAGAGAAGCTCGTTCTGCGTACTCACTCTGTATGCAACGTGCAGAAAAGAAAGAATTACAGTTCGCCGCTCAACTCAACTTTTCAAAACTTAGCTATGAGTTAGGTTATTTTGACGAAGCAGTGCGCGAATTGGAGATTTATATTCGAAATAATCCAGCGTCATCCTCTTTGCTTGAGGCGCAAGAGGTATTGTTTGCTTCGCTTGCAGCTTCTAGTAACTATAAGCGTGCCATCCAGTTGCTTGAACAGATTGAAGGGTCTTCATCTCAAACCCAACAACTCATTCCCTCTGTTCGTTTTGGAAGGGCTGTTGAGCTTTTTTATGATGGTGATTTAGCGGAGTCAAAAAAGCTTTTACTTCGAATTATAAATGATAAATGGGCTACTTCTATTCTGGGGGTAGCACATTTTTGGCTAGGCGAAGTTTGTTATCTCCAAAAAGAATACGCCACGGCAATTCTTTATTACAATAAATATATTTCTTTGGGAGGGGTCGTGTCGGGGGAGGCCTCACCCATTCATGCATATTATAACCTGGGGTATTGCTATTTGAATCTTAGCCAATATAAACTGTCACTGAGTCAATTTGAAAAAGTCAGGTATGGTGTTCAGGCTGGTAATACATCGTTGGAATTAGATGCGCGCTTACGCGCAGCAGATTGTCAGCTGCTTTTACGCCAATACAAAAATGCTAAACAGGTATACCAGGCTTTTGTAGATATGGATGCTCCTGCTGCCCCTTATGCATATTTTCAACTCGCAGCAATAGCCGGCGTAGATAATGTAAGTGATAAAATAAGGTTATTAAAAGAGCTGATTGTTCGTTATCCTCAATCGCCTTATGTTTTGAATTCAAAAATGAGCTTAGCTGATGCTTACATGGAGGGAGAAAGGTTTCGTGATGCACTCCCGGTTTTAGAAGATCTGCTCCAAAATACAGGTACAGCGGAGCAGCCTGGTCTTTTATTTAAAACGGCTGTCGTTTATTATAACCTTGACGAAAATGAAAAGGCTTTATCTTATTACCAGCGTCTTTTTGAACAATATCCAGGTTCTGCTGAAGCGGCGGATGCATTGGAAGAGTTGAAAGCAGTATATGTTGACTTGGGTAGAGCAACTGAATATACCACTTACTTAAAAAAGAGGGGGATAACTGTTTCTGTTAATTTGGAGGATTCATTGCAATACTTGGTGGCCGAACAGCAATTTGATGCAAAAGATTACGCGCGTGCTATATCTTCTCTTCAGCAGTATCTAAATCAGTTTCCACAGGGCAAATATTACTCTGATGCGCAGTTTAGACTGGCAACCTCTTTTTATTTACGAAAGGAGTGGGAGAATGCAGTAGTGCCATTGGAAGAACTATTAAATACCAATCCGGGGAAATACCGGTTAGAGGCTAATTTAATGCTTGCGCGAATCTATTATTTTGAACTCAAGAAGCTTGAAAAAGCCTCTTATTGGTATGAGCAGCTAATTCCTTTAACTGTAAAAACGGAAGACCGACTTGAAATTTTTAGGGCGTTACTGCGTGCAAATTATCAGCAAAAAAACTGGGCAGTGGCTTCGCAGTTTGGTGATTCTCTTTTATTATTTAAGGAGAGTAGCAAAGAAGATCAGGCCTTAGGTGCGCTGGCAAAAGCAAGGCAGTGCTTTATTGATAGTAAAGAAACAGAGGGGCAGCAATTGCTTGTTAGTGTTCCACAATTAAATAAAGCTGCTTTGGCAGCGGAGGCTCGCTATGAACTGGCTCTTTCCCATTTTAGACTTCAGCAATGGAAGTTGGCTGAAAAGATGGCTTTTGAAACCATTAACAAGTCTGGTTCATATGAGTGGTGGGTAACAAAATCTTATTTGTTGTTAGGCGATATTTATCTGGCGCAAAAAGACTATTTCAATGCACAGGCTACTTATCAAAGTGTGTACGAAAATGCTAATGATCCTTCATTACGTAAAGAGGCGTTGGAAAAAATTGAGGTAGTTAAAAAAAATGAAAAAGGCAATTAATAATGCGAATAAATAATGCTCATAAAACAACTGCTATTCTTCGCTTGTTTTGCTGGCTGATAGGTTCTTTTTTATTCATCAACCCATTGAATGCACAGCGAAATGCTGAAGTTAAAAGTGTTGATATTGTCTCAGCGTATCGTCCACAGGTTGCGAATAGTTCAAAATTTCAGTTCTTGCCAAATCTACCTGTAGCAGATACAAATCGTCTAGCACTTTCTTATGCTACGGCTTCTGGACTCTTCATTCCACCTTTCCAGCTATCTCCCTTACGACCTCTTGCTTTACCTATCAAATCTGATTCTCCTTTTTCTGATCAATTATATGCCAAAATGGGTTATGGAAATTTAAGATCACCTTACGCACAGCTTTATTTTAGCAAAGGAGAGGGAACAAATAATGGTTTGTCCGCATCTGCATTCTATCAACGGGCAACAGGTAAACTTCCGTTGCAAAAATTTGGGCAAACTGAAGTTTCACTCAACGGCTTCCGAAAAATTTTATCAAAAAATTTAAGTGTTGATGCAGGGGTTCGTTACAATTTGGATCAGGTGAATCGTTATGGCTTTCGCGTTCCAGTAGTATTGCCGATATCTAAAGAGGATAGTCAAAATTACTCTGCAGTTACCTTTCAAACAGGGGTAAAAACAATCCATCCATCTAGTTACGGCATATCGGTTGGGGCTCAGATAGCGGCGGGGTATTTTTCTGATCAAATTGGTAACAATGAAAAGTCAATCAGACTGTCCGTTCCTTTCCATAAAAATCTCAATGAAAGCTGGCAGGTGTCTGCATTAGTGGATGCATCATTAATCAATGTTGGAATTAACAATGGAGTGTCGCTTGTAAACAATGTTGCTGCCTCTAAGGTGGCGGTATCACATTGGAATCGGAAGTTTACCATTCAAGCCGGACTTAGTCCTGTTTGGGATGGGTCTGGATTTACATTGTTGCCCAACTTAAATGGAACTTTCAAATTGGATAGTACCCGAATGATTCTTCAATGGGGGTGGGAGGGTAATAACCAGGTTAATAGTTATCAAGGGCTTTTCCGGACAAACAATTGGATTCAAGCGCCAAGTTTGATTAAGAATACACGTTCATCACAGGTATATGTTGGAATTAAGGGAGCCTCTACATCACATTTTTCATATTCCCTAAATGGCGGATGGATTATATTAAAAGATGTTCCACTTTTTATCAATGATACATCTTCACTCACGAAAGGAAACTCTTTTTTAGTAGTTTTTGAACCTCGTTTACAACAAATTCAACTATCTGGCGAAATTGGTTACCAGGTTGCTGATCGGATGTCTGTGCGTGCTGGCCTTCAGTTTAATCAGTTTTCGGGTTTGAAAAATCAAGCACGTGCATGGGGGCTTCTACCTTTGGAAATCAAACTGACCAGCCATATTGAGGTATTGAAAGATCTTTATCTTGATGTTGCTGCTTACGCATGGCGTGGGGCTTCTTATTTACAAAAGGGTGGAATGATTGCTAGAAGTAAGGGCGCCTTTGATGCAAATACAAGTTTGGAATTTAAGCTTAATCAGTCTTGGCGATTATGGGGGCAGTTCAATAATTTATTTAATCAATCTTATCAGCGTTGGAATCAATATCCAGTCTATGGGTTTAATTTCTTGTTTGGTGTCGTATTTTCGCCACAGCTAAAAATGCGCCATTGATTCCTTTTTTTATTGAATACCTAGCTTTTTCAGGACAATTGCCACTAGAGGGGTTAGGATATTTGTGCGTCAAAAAAGGTTCTGCTCAATTAGACATCACTACGCGATTGATTACACCGCCTGTACATACGTATTTTTTTGAGTCTTCTGATAGAGTTGATGCCAGTGCATTTTTTTCATGGCTTAAGCTGCGCAAGTCAATGGCTTCACAAAATGATGAACCTGCGTATCTCCAAATTGTAAAAGAATTGAAGCAGTTGAGAGGCGCTGAATCAGTTGAATGGAAGGGGATTGGGGTATGGAGAGCAGGGAGTGATCAAAAACTTTTTTTTGAACCTGGAGCAATAAAAAATCAACTCAAAGCTGTAGCGGCAGAAAAGGTAATCCGAAGTGAAGCGATTCATGCTATTCAAGTGGGGGAATTAGAATCTGATTCGGCAGAGATGTCTAAACGGTTATCTCAAAAAACTAAAAGAGTTCTTCCTTTAAGTTGGCTTGGTGTTTTTTTATTTATTGCAGGTTTAACACTCTTAGGATTGATCTTTTTGACGGGACGCATTCAGCCATCCTCCATTTCTAATCCTGGAAAGATTTTACCTCAAGAAGGTTCCTCCCTACAATATCGTTCATTGTGACTTCAGCGATAACTCATATGCCATGCCCAGTATGTAGGGCGCAGAACTGGAAATTAGTTTTTGAGGTTAAAGATTTTTCAATAACACAACAGTTGTTTTCACTTGCTGAATGTGAAAATTGCTCACTTCGATTCACAGTAGGTGCGCCTGACAAAGAATCAATAGGCCCTTATTACAAGTCAGAAAAGTATATCTCTCACACCAACTCAAATAAAGGGGTCATCAATCAGCTTTACCAATGGGTGCGTAAATACATGTTCTCAAAAAAAAGGAAGTTAATCGAAGATATTACTGGTAAAAAAGTTGGCGCACTACTTGACTATGGAAGTGGTACTGGTGCTTTTGTGCGTCACATGAATCAAGCTGGTTGGATCACTACAGGAATTGAGCCCGATGCTGATGCCCGGCAAGTAGCTGCTGTGCAATTTGAAATTAATTTATTAGATCTAGGTGCATTACAAAATTTGCAACCTGCGCAATTTGATGTTATTACACTCTGGCATGTTTTAGAGCATATCCACGACTTACAACTCACGCTTCAAAAACTAAAAGAATTGCTCAAGCCAGAAGGGGTTTTAATTATTGCAGTGCCTAATTATACTTCATTAGATGCATATCATTACGGTCCCTACTGGGCTGCCTATGATGTTCCCCGACATTTATATCATTTTTCTCCCTTTTCCATGGAGCAATTGATGAAGAATAACGGGTTACGCGTTATTGCCAAAAAACCACTTTGGTTTGACAGTTTTTATGTTTCCTTACTGAGTACCCGCTATCAATTTGGAAAAATTAATTATGTAGATGGCTTTTGGCAAGGACTCCGTTCTGCTCGTACAACAATGAGTGAAGTGGATAGGAGTAGCTCACTCATTTATGTGGTTACTCAATGACTCAGCGTGATTTCAAATAATTGAGGCCACCATTTGCCCGTTATAAAAATCTTTTTGCTTTCAGGATCATAGGCAATTCCATTTAAAACCTCCGCTCCCGCATAAATAGATTGTGCCTGGGTAAGTAAAGAGGTAAAATCTGCTTTTCCAACTACTTCACCCGTAGTAGGATCGATTTTTAAAATATAAGGTGTGGCGTATTGGTTGGCGTACACAAACCCATTAATATATTCTAGTTCATTAAGGTTATAGCTTGGGCTTCCTTCTTCAGTTACTAGTTGGCTTTTGATTAGTTCCATTCCGTGCGGGTTATAAAAATATAACTCTCCGCTCCCATTAGTGAGAATAAGATCATTCCCATTGTTTGTAAGACCCCAACCTTCTTTGTCAATTACGTATTCTTTTATCTTTTTAAAATCAAGTGTATAGCAAAATACCTTTTTCTCTCTCCATGTTAATTGGTAAATCGTATCTCTTAATATGGTGATACCCTCCCCAAAAAAAGTGTCATTAAGTTGAATGAAACGTAGTGTCTTTCCTGTTTTCAATTCGATTTCCATCAGCTTAGAACTTCCATATTGACCGGTACCTTCAAAAAGACGGCCCCTGTAAATCTGTAGCCCTTGCGTGTAAGAACTGGTATCATGTGGGTAGGTAGCCACCACTGAAAAATTCAAGGGATTTAGTTTTTTGGGGCTATTCTCATCTTTTGTGGGGGTGCCTGTATTCTGGCAACCTAGCATAGTAAAAAAAAGGGGGAGGGCCAGAAGGGGTAAACCAGTCTTATTCATGAATCTAAATTAGCCTCAATGTGTCTAACCTGGGATAAATCCTAAAAAAAATAATATGAGGTGCAGCATTTTAACAGATAGTGATGTCTATATGGTATTGTTGGGTTTACAGGTCGCAACCTCAATCATGCTTATGTGAAAGGGCCCCCGTTTTCGGGGGCCCTTTTCTTTATCTTAAAGGTGAATTGCTTCTCCGTAAGCCACTTCTATGGCATCTTTCACACTTTCACTGATTGTGGGGTGCGGATGAATAGAATTTAGCACCTCATGGTAGGTGGTTTCTAATTTTCTGGCTGTTACTGTTTGGGCAATAATCTCGGTAACATTATATCCAATCATATGCGTTCCTAGCCATTCGCCATACTTGGCATCAAAAATTACTTTGACAAAACCTTCTGTATGGCCAGCTGCAGAGGCCTTACCGCTGGCGCTGAGTGGGAACTTACCCACTTTGATTTCGTATCCGGCATCTTTTGCTTGCTTTTCAGTATAACCAACTGAGGCAATTTCAGGAACGCAATAGGTGCATCCCGGAATGTTATTATAATCGATTGGTTCAGGTTTGTGGTTATATTTTTTCTCGTTGTAGGCAATGGCTTCAATGCAAATAATCCCTTCCTTGCTCGCAACGTGCGCCAATGCTTGCCCAGGTGAGCAGTCTCCAATCGCATAGATGCCAGGAATATTTGTTTGACCAAACTTGTCTACAATAATTCTTCCTTTTTCTGTTTTTACTCCTGTTTCTTCCAGACCAATGCCCTCTATGTTTGCTGCAAATCCTACGGCGCTTAACAGTACATCTGCTTCAACTATTTTTTCACCTGCTGCGGTTTTTACTGTAGCTTTTACACCCGTTCCTTTCGTATCAACTGCAGTTACTTCACTGTTAGTAAGAATTTCAATGCCGCTTTTTTTGTATTGCTTTTCCAGCTCTTTGGAAATATCTTCATCTTCTACAGGAACAATACGTGGTAAGAACTCTATGATAGTAACCTTTGTACCCATACTGTTATAGAAATAGGCAAATTCAACACCTATTGCGCCACTGCCCACTATGATCATGGACGTAGGTCGTTCAGGCAATACCATTGCTTCTCTGTATCCGATAATTTTTTTGCCATCGATTGGCATCGTAGGTAATTGTCTGCTACGGCCTCCCGTTGCAATAAGAATATGTTTTCCTTCTACGGTTTGTTTTTTACCGTCTTTATCAGTAACCTCTAGCTTCCCTTTTCCTGCTAACTTGCCAAAACCCATGATCACATCGATCTTATTTTTTTTCATCAGGAATTGTACGCCTTTGCTCATCTTATCGGCTACACCACGACTTCTGCGAATGACGGCATCAAATTGAGGCTGTCCAGAAGCTTCAATTCCAAAATCTTTAGCATGTTTGATGTACTCGTTTACCTGGGCACTTTTAAGTAAGGCTTTGGTAGGGATACATCCCCAGTTTAAACAGACCCCGCCTAAACTTTCTTTTTCTATAATGGCGGTTTTAAGCCCAAGCTGAGAAGCCCGGATGGCGGCTACATAGCCTCCAGGCCCACTTCCCAAAACGATTACATCATATGCCATAAAATGTGTTTTATTGTTTAAATGGCTGGCTATTAGCACTCCGCCAGGCTGCAAAGGTACCCTAAAAGGGTATTCAAGCAAAGGAGGAATGTTCGGAATTGCAGAGGGAAAGGGCGGATAAAAAAATGACTATTTTTCCTGTTAAATCCCTGATTTCCCTTACCTTCGCCGTCCCAAATTTGTGTTATATGGCAAGAGTATGTCAGGTCACCGGTAAAACACCAGTAGGTGGAAATAAGGTGTCCCATTCTAATATCAAGACCAAGCGTCGTTTTTTGCCCAATCTTCAGCGCAAGCGTTTTTACCTTGCAGAAGAGGATAAGTGGATCACATTGAAATTGTCTACGGAGGCTATCAGAACCATCAATAAAAATGGCCTTTACAGTGTGGTAAAAAAATTAAGAGCGCAAGGCGAAAAAATTTAATGTTTAAAGCGAACTAATCATGGCAAAAAAAGGTAATCGCGTACAAGTGATTTTAGAGTGCACCGAGCACAAGGCTAGTGGAAAGCCTGGTACCAGCCGCTATATCACTATAAAAAATAAAAAGAACAATCCTGAGCGTATGGAATTGAAAAAGTTCAATGCCATTCTCAAAAAGGTGACTGTTCACAAGGAAATTAAATAAATTATTCAATCACTGAATTAACGCGCACACATGGCAAAAGCAGCAAAAACCGCGATCAAGAAAGATCCTAAGCAGGCAGCAGAGGCAAAAAATTATACTAAAGTAATTAAGGCTGTTCGCAGCCCCAAATCAGGTGCTTACACTTTTAAGGAGCAAATGGTACACAAGGATAAAGTGAAAGAGTTTTTAGCCCAGAAGTAATTGATTCCCGGTATGGGTGTCTTATACAGCTGTCTTACCTCGGTCTGACAGCTTTTTTTTTAATTAAAGTCGATGGGATTCTTCAATAAAATATTTGGTCGTCAAGAAAAGGAGTCGCTTTACCAAGGGCTTAAAAAAACGCGGGAAGGGTTTATTGCTAAAATCTTTAATGCCATTGCTGGTAAAACCAAATTGGACGAAGAGTTACTAACTGAGCTGGAAGAGGCCTTGCTTGGGTCAGATGTAGGAGTAGAGACCACTGTTAGGATAGTAGAGAGAATAGAGAAAAAGGCAGCCGATCAAAAGTTTGGGGATGCGGAAAGCTTGCATTCTTTCATTCAAAATGAAATTGAGCAAACTCTTGTAAGTAACACGCAGACAGATTTTTATGATTTCAAATCTGAGTTACCCTATCGTCCCTATATTATACTGGTTGTGGGAGTGAATGGGGTTGGTAAAACAACAACAATTGGTAAGTTGGCGTATAATTTCAAAAAAGCCGGAAAGCAGGTTTTGTTAGGCGCGGCAGATACTTTTAGAGCAGCTGCGGTTGAGCAGCTCACCATCTGGAGTGAGCGCGTTGGGGTTCCCATTGTAAAGCAAAGTACAGGAAGCGATCCTGCTGCTGTTGCATTTGATACGGTACAAAGTGCCCTGGCGCGAGGCACAGATGTTGTGTTAATTGATACGGCAGGAAGGCTTCACAACAAGACGCATTTGATGGAAGAGCTCAGTAAGATTCGGAGAGTCATTCAAAAGACAATTCCAGATGCTCCGCATGAAGTGCTCTTAGTATTGGATGGCTCAACTGGGCAAAATGCAGTAGAGCAGGCACGTCATTTTACTGCGGCTACGAATATTACTGCACTTGCAGTGACCAAATTAGATGGAACAGCAAAGGGCGGTGTTGTTTTAGCTATTGCTGACCAATTTAAAGTCCCTGTTAAATTCGTAGGAGTGGGAGAGCAGGCCGAAGATTTACTGATTTTTGATAAGCAGGCTTTTGTAAATAGTCTATTTTCAAACACAACCATTTCAAAAGAATGAGAACAAAAGCGCTACATCCTAAAAAAGTGAACATTATCACCTTGGGGTGTAGTAAAAATATGGTTGATAGTGAAGTGCTCAGTGGGCAGCTACGTGCCAATGAAATTGAGGTAGTTCACGAGAATACAAAACTAGACCACCAAATTGTTGTAGTAAATACCTGTGGATTTATTGATAAAGCGAAGGAAGAAAGCGTTAATACAATCTTGGAGCAAGTAGAATTAAAGAGAAAAGGTAAGCTTGAGAAAGTATACGTTACAGGATGTTTGAGTGAGCGATATAAACAAAATCTCGAAACTGAAATACCCGAAGTTGACGCCTATTTTGGAACAATGGAACTCCCTCAGTTGCTAAAAAAACTGGAAGCAACTTATCAGTCTGAATTGATCGGTGAGAGAATGCTAGCTACACCTTCTCATTATGCGTATTTAAAAATCTCAGAAGGATGTAACCGTACTTGTTCTTTCTGCGCTATTCCTCTCATGAGAGGCGGACATATAAGCCGCACCCTAGAGTCTTTAGTAGCAGAGGCGGAACTACTGGTAAAAAGAGGAGTGAAAGAGATTATGTTGATTGCGCAAGAGCTCACTTATTATGGATTGGATTTGTATAAGAAAAGAGCATTGCCCGACTTGCTTAATCGATTGGCGGATATAAAAGGATTGGAATGGATACGCTTGCACTATGCATATCCTTCTAAATTTCCGTTGGAAATACTAGATGTGATGCGTGAGAGAACCAACATTTGTAATTATCTGGATATGCCTTTACAACATGCGTCCGATCCGATGTTGAAAGCGATGAAAAGGCAGATTACCCGTTCTGAAATGGAAGAGCTCATAGATGCCATTCGTGTAAAAGTTCCAGGTATTTGCCTGCGCACTACTTTGATTACAGGTTTTCCTGGTGAAACCAGAGAGGACGTGGAAGAGCTAAAGAGTTTTTTAGCTTTACATCGTTTTGACCGCGTGGGAATCTTTACTTATTCACACGAAGAAGATACCTCTGCACATACATTAGCAGATACATTAACACAGGATGAAAAAGAAGCACGTGCGCAAGAAATTATGGAATTTCAACAGGAAATTTCCTATGAATTGAATCAAGAGAAAGTAGGAAAGGTCTATCGTGTTTTGATTGATAAAAAAGAAGCGGGTCGTTATTTAGGAAGAACTGAATTCGACTCTGTGGAAGTGGACAACGAAGTGGTTGTCAATACAAATAAAAAATTGACCATTGGAGACTTTGTGCAAGTGAAAATTACTAAGGCTTACGACTACGATTTGGAGGGAGAATTGGTCTCCTCATTCAATCTTTAGTTATCTTAGAAAAAAACTGAACTATGCAGGTCAATTGGCAGGGAGTTTATCCCGCTTTGCTTACCCCATTTACAAGTGCTGATCAGGTAGATATTCCATTGTTTGAAAAAAATCTTGCTGCTCAGCTGGATGCAGGGGTGCATGGATTAATCATCGGTGGCTCATTGGGAGAAGCTAGCACGCTTCGGGTTGAAGAAAAAGAAATATTGGTAAAGAGCGCAAGAGCTTTTGCAGGAAGCCGTGTTCCTGTGCTGCTCAATATTGCTGAATCTGTAACTGCTGATGCGATTGCACAAACGCAACTTGCTCAAAAATGGGGCGCAGATGGATTAATGCTATTGCCTCCTATGCGCTACAAGAGTGATGATCGGGAAACGGCACATTTTTTTAAAAGGGTGGCACAGTCTACGGAATTGCCCATCATGATTTATAATAATCCTGTTGACTATAAAATTGATTTTAGACCAGCACTTTTTGATGTATTGATTGATTGCCCCAATGTTCAAGCGCTAAAGGAAAGCTCTCGTGATGTAACGAATCTTACTCGGATGCTGAATCGATTTGGCGATCGATTTAAAATTTTATGTGGAGTAGACACCCTTGCCATGGAAGAATTATGTTTAGGGGCACATGGGTGGGTTGCAGGGTTAGTAGATGCTTTTCCAAAAGAAACTGTTGCGATCTGGAATTTGGTACAGAAAGGAGAATTGGAAAAGGCTCGCGAAATCTACCGCTGGTTCATGCCTTTACTTGAATTAGACATCCACCCTAAATTAGTTCAGTATATAAAACTGGCGGCACAGGAAGTGGGGATTGGAAGTGAGTATGTCCGTGCACCACGATTGACGTTGGTAGGGGAGGAAAGAGCGCGCGTTCTTGAAGTGATTCATACAGCTCTTGCAAACAGACCTGCTTGTTAATTTAATTTAATTTCTTTTCATGATTTATCCAGATTTTACAAAATCGCAAATTGAAGAATGTGTAACCACGTCCTATGCTGCTTTTTCTACCTTTAGCCAATCTACTTTGGCAACACGCAACCGGTTGTTGCATGCAATCGCAAGTGAATTAGAAAAGCAAAGATCCACCTTGGTTGCGGCAGCAGCCATGGAAACTAATTTGCCAGAGGCGCGGTTAAATAACGAGTTAAATCGCACTATTTTTCAATTGGAAAGTTATGGGGATGCCTGTGAAAGAGGCTATTGGTTAGAAGCCTCCATTGATCAGGATGCCAGTTCGCAGCCTTTAAAACCTGTAATTAAAAAGCATATGATTCCTCTGGGGCCTATTGTTGTATATGGGTCTAGTAATTTTCCATTTGCGTATTCAACGGCTGGTGGAGACACTGCAAGCGCATTAGCAGCGGGTTGTACTGTTATTGTAAAAGCGCACCCGGCTCATCCTAAAACGTCCTCAATTGCCGCTTCTTGCATTGAAAATGCAATTGCCACTTGCCATCTGCCACCTGGAGTTTTTACTCATATCTATGGGGCTTCTTTTCAAGTGGGTGAATGGTTAGTGAAGCATCCATTAATTAGTGCTGTTGCCTTTACGGGATCATTTACAGGGGGAAAGCAATTATTTGATTGGGCGGCACAAAGGGCTATTCCGGTGCCTGTATTTGCTGAAATGGGAAGTGTTAATCCCGTTTTTTTACTGCCTGAGAAATTAGAGCAGGAGCCTACGCAAATAGCAGCTCAATTGTCGGCTTCTTACACATTAGGAGTTGGGCAGTTTTGTACCAAGCCTGGGTTACTTATAGGTATTCAGAGTGAAGCGCTCAATCTGTTTTGCGAAAAAATGATCAAGTTAACCAACCAAATTCAACCATCCCTTTTATTGCACGCGGGTATTGAACATTTATACCGAACAAAAAGTGAGCAGCTTATTGCACAAAAAGGAGTGGAGTTAATTGCTCAATCACAGCAGCAGGCTGGAGTGGGAGAGGGACAGCCATTGCTCACACGCGTGTCTGCATCAGATTGGCTGGAAAATAAATTACTACATCAAGAGAATTTTGGTCCCTACACGCAAATCATCGTATGTAAAAATTATGCCGAACTACTCTTGGTGGCAGAAGCATTAGAAGGTCAATTGACATGCACTTTAATGGCGACGGTCTCTGAAGCAAAGGCTAGTCAGGAATTAATCAGATTATTGGAACAACGTTGTGGTCGATTAATTTTTAATGGAGTTCCAACCGGGGTAGAAGTTTGTAAGAGCATGCATCATGGTGGGCCCTTTCCAGCCACAACCGACTCTAGATTTGGCGCTGTTGGCGCCGATGCTATCAAGCGATTTATTCGTCCGCTTGCCTATCAAAATTGGCCTGAAGAATTACTGCCCGACTATTTAAAGGATATTGCTCAAACAAGTATACCCCGTTACCATAATGGGGTTAAGGAGTAATCAGGCTTTTGATAACCCACGATCTTCTTGCTGGTGTGTATACCAAAACCATGCGCTAGTTCCCAAGGAAAAAATTAGATAACTCTTTACTAGTAAACTTGCGTCTGCAAAGTGAGTGGATAGTCCAAACCAATCTTGTTGAACGTATAAAATGGTAAAACCGCCCACTGCTTTTAGGAGTTCCCAAAAAAGTGCAAATGGCTTACGGTCCATAAATTCAGTTAGTGCGTATACATAGATAAAAATGAAAGCTCCATAGTAATAGATGTATGAAGTATTTTGCTCATTAATGGCTGCAATAGAGCCAAACAGATAGGAAATAAAAAGCAGTAAAAAAACGAGCTGTGTCCAGGCCCAACTGGTAAATAATAACGACGTTCGCGTATCGTATTTTTCAAATTGATAGATGTTTTCAATTTTTTGTACAGGATATTTTTCTTGAACATCAGCTGGTCTATATCCTGTTTTTTTAAACCAAAGCATTAGTTTATCGGTCCAGTTACGGGTACGCCAGCTGTCGGTTATCAGTAGCCAAAGATGTTGAAAATTGATACGGATTGGATTCCAGGTTCGGGCAGGTCGCGTAATTCCATAAACAGGTGGAATCTCTTTTTTTTCTTCTGCGAACGTTCCAAAAAGCTTATCCCAAATGATAAATATCTGGGAGAGATTTTTGTCTATGTACGCTGGATTGATTGCATGGTGTACCCGGTGGTGGGAGGGTGTTACAATTATTTTTTCCAACCAACCCATTTTATCAATGTGACGGGTGTGGTACCAAAATTGTGCAAACAAGTGGAGTGGAGCAATTGTACTAATGACTTGTTGGGGAATTCCAAGTAATGCTGCGGGTAATAAAAGAATAGTGAATAAATTGAAGAACGCTGAAATACTCTGGCGTAAAGCACAAGCCAAATTAAATTCTTCACTACTATGGTGAATAATGTGGAGATTCCAAAATAGATTAATCCGGTGGCTCCATCGATGAATCCAATAGCCATTAAAATCTAAAATGATAAAAGTAATCAGGTAAACCATCCAGGTGTTTTCAATTGAAGTAACTGCAAAATGCTTTAGCAAAAAAGGATAAATTGCAATGACGATGGTTAACTCCAACACGCTTTTTGTTACATTGGTTACACCTGAGCTTAGAGAAGAGATCATGTCCATTTGATGGACGGTGTCAAAACCTTTTAATCGCCCATATAGCTTCTCGAAAAGAACTAAAACCAAAAAGGCAGGCATGGCAATTAATAGTATTTTTCCGTAGGTTTCCATGGTGTAAATCTGTACGAATTTACTTTGATTAGTTGATATCTTTACTCCCTAATCCTATTTACCATGAACGCTGTTTTCCATTGTATTGATGCGCATACTTGTGGTAATCCTGTTCGCTTAGTGCGGCAAGGTGGGCCTGAATTAGAGGGGCAAACAATGAGTGAAAAGCGCCTTCATTTCATGCGGGAATTTGATTGGATTCGTAAAGGTTTAATGTTTGAACCTAGAGGGCATGATATGATGAGTGGTAGTATTCTATATCCGCCACATGACCCTCAAAATGATGTAGCCGTTCTTTTTATTGAAACAAGTGGCTGCCTGCCTATGTGCGGTCATGGAACAATTGGTACAATTACGATTGCAATTGAAGAGGGACTCATTAAGCCTCGAACTCCCGGCACATTACGAATGGAAGCACCTGCTGGCTTAATACAAATTAAATACGGTAGCACTTACAAAGGGGATAAGCTAAAGGTGGATTGGGTAGAGCTTACTAACATCCCCTCTTTTTTACATACTAAAGAACTTGAGGTGGATTGTCCTGGATTAGGATTGTTGACAGTTGACATTTCATATGGCGGTAATTTTTATGCAATTGTTGACCCACAGAAAAACTTTCAGGGGCTTGAACATTACAAGGCCGAGCAATTGGTTGCTTATTCTAGGGTCTTGCGCCAACAAATCAATGAATTAATAGAGGTGGCACATCCATTGGATTCCACCATAAAGGGATGCAGTCATATTTTGTGGACAGGAAGTGTAATCAATCCAACTTCTACTGCGCGAAACGCTGTTTTTTATGGGGATAAAGCGATCGATCGATCACCTTGTGGTACGGGAACCAGTGCCCGTATGGCGCAATGGGCCGCTGCTGGAAAATTAAAGGTGGGGGATCGTTTCATACATGAGAGCATCATTGGAAGCACGTTTGAGGGTTGTATTGAGGGCACAACTACCGTAGGCAGTTATAATGCAATTATCCCCTCAATTAGAGGGTGGGCAAAAATATATGGGTACAACACGATTATCATCGATGACGCGGATGATCCTTATGCGTTTGGGTTTCAAGTAATTTAACTAAAGTATATGCATGTTGTAATAATTGGGGGAGGAATCATTGGACTAAGCAGTGCCTTTTATTTGCGTAAAGCCGGGCATACAATCACTGTTATCGACCAGGCAGACTTCTTGTCAAATTGCTCGCAGGGAAATGCAGGTTATATCTGTCCCAGTCACTTTATTCCACTTGCTACACCCGGAATAGTTAAACAGGGTTTAAAGTGGATGTTTGATTCAAAAAGTCCATTTTATATTCAGCCAACCTTAGATTGGAATTTGATACAGTGGGGGTTGCATTTTGTTCGTTCTTCTACCTCAAATCGCGCAGCTGCTGCTGCAATTCCATTGCGTGATATTTCCTTATTAAGTAAAAAAGAGTATTCAAACTGGTCTCAGTTGCCAGGATTTGAGTTCTTGTACCAACAAAAAGGGTTGTTGGAAATATTTCAGACTGCTGAAAAATTTGAACATGCACATGATACGCTCAAGCAAGCGCATGCATTAGGATTGACTGACACAAAGCTGTTAAGTAAAGAAGAATTAAATAAAGCAGAGCCGAATCTAACTATAGATGCACAGGGCGCTCTTTATTTTGGATGTGATGCGCATTGTTCTCCCAATCAGTTGACCGAAGCTTTGCTTTTACAACTTCGAGATGCTGGCGTACAGTTTATATCTAATGCTGCTGTAAATGGATTTATTATCAAGGGTAAAAGAGTAACTGGTGTAAAGTATGATCAGGGTTCCTTGGAAGCAGATGAAGTAGTTGTTGCAACGGGATCGTGGAGCAGAGGTGTGTTGTCTGAATTGGATATATCCATTCCAATGATGCCTGGCAGAGGGTATTCAATAACTGTAAATGATTTCGTGCATGGATTTAATTATCCTGCCATTTTGGTGGAGGGTCGTGTGGCGGTCACTCCTTTTACCTCCACTTCAATTCGGTTTGGTGGAACCATGGAAATCACTTCTCATCAAACCCCTCCTCGTCTAAATCGGGTGCAAGGAATTGTAAATGCAGTAAAAAGATACTATCCTGATCTTGCTCTATCTGTTCCTCCATTGGAAAAAGTATGGTACGGATATCGGCCTTGTTCCGCTGATGGGCTTCCCTATATTGGGAGAGTAGCCGCTTACTCAAACTTGACGGTGGCAACGGGACATTCTATGCTGGGGCTAAGTTTGGGAGCGGGCACTGGAAAATTGGTTGCAGAAATTATTGATCATTTACCCCTGTCTATGGATATAACTCCGTTTGCCGTAGATCGTTTCTAATCTTGTTCTTACTTTTACCTTTTACATGCCAATCCATTCCGAAAATATTACCTACGCATCAACGAATGCTTTTTCAGGGTTAGTTAATGACTTTGTTGCTAATCCAGAGCGATTTGCTTCTTTGGGAATAAGGCCTGTTAACTTGCAAGGCTTACAGCAATCGATTGAGGAGCGTTTAAAACGAAGCCCTAATCGAGAGGTAGTAGTTGCGCGGCTGCGAGAGCAATATAAAGCAGTGGAGACAAGTGCTGCGGTTCTATCAAATATTGAAAGTTTAGTCTCCGAGAAAACATTCACCATTACAACAGCCCATCAGAATAACTTGTTTACGGGCCCACTTTATTTTATTTACAAGATTTTACATGTCATTCAATTGGCTAAGTATTGCAAGAGTCAATTTCCGCAGTATCATTTTGTTCCTGTCTTTTATTTGGGGGCAGAGGATGCGGATCTGGAAGAGTTGAATCATATTCATCTAACTAATTCAACTTTTGTTTGGGAAACGAAGCAAACAGGTGCCGTAGGAAGGATGAAGGTTGATGCTTCCTTACTTGGATTGTTAGATCGGCTGCAAGGAGAATTGGGGGTTCTGCCAAAAGGAGTAGAGTGGATCACGCTATTGCGTTCATGTTATGTTGAGGGTTGCACGATCGCTGATGCTACGTTTAAATTAGTTGATAAACTGTTTTCAAAACATGGGTTGGTGATATTGAATCCTGATGATCGTGAGTTAAAGCGTTTGTTTCTGCAACCAATTCAACGTGATCTTGAGCCTGGTGCTACTGCTAAAATGTTGCAGCCTTCTATTCAAACTTTACAGCAGTTAGGGTATGAGGCGCAGGCCCATGTACGACCGATCAATCTTTTTTACTTAGAGGAAGAATCCAGAAAAAGGATCGATAAAACTGGGAGTAACTGGAGCGTTGTGGGTTCATCTATTACATTTGATGCCGTTACATTACAAAAAGAATACTCGAATTATCCAGAGCGCTTTAGTCCAAATGTGATACTTAGAGGACTTTATCAATGCACAATATTGCCAGACGTTGCATTTGTGGGTGGAGGAAGTGAAATAGCCTATTGGATGCAATTTGGTGCTTTGTTTAAAGAGTTTGGAGTTCCATTTCCGCTATTGATACTTCGTAATTCCTTTCAGTTGATTGAGCCGGATATAGCTAAGAAAATTGCTGGACTACAGCTAACGGCCCAGCAGTTATTTTTATCTACACAAGAAATCAGTGACCAATTATTAACCGCTGAAGATGTAGCGCAGTTTTCTCTGACTGAGCAGTTGCAATTATTACATGAATTATATGAAGGCTTACGTGAAAAAGCAGCACAAGTCGATCCTACACTTATTGCACATGTTGCTGCATTGGAAAAAAGAGCCACTGATCAGGCTGCGGAATTAGAAAAGAAAATGAAAAAGGCAGTTAGAAAAAAGTATACTACCAACGAGCAGCAATTACAAGTACTAAAAAATGAATTATTCCCTAAAGGGCAACTGCAGGAACGTTATTTAAATTGCGGGGAGTTTATTTCTCTGTATGGTTTTGATTGGCTTGACCAGGTGGCTCAAGTTTCCTTATCGCTGGAGCAACAGTTTACACTGTTGTATTTGCCCTAATCAAATTTATTTTCCCACCCTTCTTTTTTTAGTTTTTCAACTTTCTGCATTACTTCAGACTGCATCGATTCTTTATAAGCAGCTATTTTTTTTGAAATTTCTTCGTTGCTTGTCCCTAATATGGAGGCGGCTAGTATGCCTGCATTTTTTGAAGCGTTTAGTGCTACTGTAGCAACGGGCACTCCATTGGGCATTTGCAATATGGAGAGAATAGAATCCCAGCCGTCTATGGAATTCGAAGATTTAATAGGTACTCCTATAACAGGCAGAGTAGTCACTGCAGCAATCATGCCAGGTAAGTGAGCCGCTCCACCAGCCCCCGCTATAATAATTTTAAGCCCTCTCTCCTTTGCATTTTTAGCATATTCTATTAAACGGGTGGGCGTACGATGCGCCGATACAACTGTTAGCTCATGTGGAATCTCAAATTGTTTAAGAATGTCTGCTGCACTTTGCATAACAGGAAGATCACTATCGCTTCCCATGATGATACCTATAACCGGGTTCATTTGCGCCATTTAGAGGCAAAGAAATGACAAATTTTTGAGAGTGGTTCGATTAGGGTTGAAACTCTCCTTTTAAACGCAGTAGTTCGGTTTCGGCTAATTTTGTTTGGAAGCGAGCACGAATCAAACGGGTGTAAGCATCTTGTAGACTTTTTTGCGCCTCTTTTAACTGTATAAGCGTAGTTGAGTTGAGTCGGTAAACCTCTAAAACAATCCGTACATTTTCTCTAGCGAGTTGAATATTCTCTTCCTCTAGCAGTAAGGATAATTTTGAAGATTGGTATTGATTGTATGCTTGTACAACCGCAAGGTTTAATTGATTACGTTGATTTTCATACACTAGTTCTTGTCGCTTTAAATCTAGTTTTGCCTGTGCAATGTTTTTTCGTGAACTTAAATTATTAGATAGGGGAATGGTGGCTGTTAGTCCGTAATTAAATCCTTTATTTCTGCTATATAAAGGCTGAAAGGGGTTAACCACTGCTTTGTTATCTAACCTAGTAAAATTGTAATTAGAATTAAAATTGATCTGTGGCCAACGTTCTGCATTTTGTTCTTTTATGGTAAGTGCGGCGATATCAATATTTTTTTTAGCAACTTGCAAGGGGAGGCTTTTAGTTGCTGCATTCTCTTGTAATTCTATTAAGGATATTTCTTTTGTAAATGGAATGGAGTCCTCCACTTCAAATACAGTACCTGGAGATTGATTCATTAAGTTATTGAGCTCATTTTTTAAGTTGATCAATACATTTTGTTGTTCCAGCTGTGCAGCCTTTTGCGCATTTAAATCTACTTTACTTTGTAGAAGATCAGGTTTGGTTCCGGTTCCAATCTCAAGTTTAGTTGTAGCAAGTTTTACGCGTTCCTGATTGATTTGTAATTGCTCTTCAAGTGCTTTTAATTGTTGCCGTTGCTGGACAATCGAATAATAACTATTACTTACTTGTGTAATGGTATTAATAACCTGGTTGCGTAAATTCAAGTCGCCTAATTGTTGGTAGGCCACGGCTTTCTCACGTACAGTATAAACACGCAACCCTCCAAAAAGAGTCCAGTTTAAAGCAATTGCCGCAGAGATATTTTCAGATTGGATTCTTTTTCTTTCTCGAATAGCTCCGTCACTAAATTTTTGATATTGATCGTTGTTATTTAAAGTGAGACCAGTAGTAGCGTTAAGTCTTGGTAAAAATTCAGCATTTTTGAATTCATTTTCAATGGCCAATGCAGCTGAGTCATTTCTGGCAATGCGTAGTCCGTAATTGTTGGCTAGTACTCGTTCAATGGCTTCTTGTAAAGTCAGAATGGGTGAATTCTGTTGTGAAATTGCTGAATAGCTCGATTGCGCGTTTGCTAAAGAAAAGGAGAGAATGAATAGGAGATAAACTAGTCTTTTCATGCAGGGTAATTGACAGATCCGATGATATTGTCTATTTCACTTTTTTTCTTTGGTCGTGATAAATAACCATACATCGCAGGAATTACAAACAAGGTCAGTATTAAAGAGAAACTAACCCCACCTACTATTACAATGCCTAGAGGGATGCGGCTGGTTGCTGCAGCTCCTAAGGAAAGTGCTAGTGGCAAGGCTCCTAATGCCATGGCCAAGCTGGTCATCAAAATTGGGCGAAGTCGTTGTCCAGATGCATAGATCACAGCCTCAACTCGGTTCATGCCCTTCAGCTGATTCTGATTGGCAAATTCTACAATTAGAATTCCATTTTTTGTTACTAATCCAATTAGCATGATCATTCCAATTTGCGAGAATATATTTAAAGTGTGATCAAATAGCCAAAGGGATAGCACGGCGCCAGCTATCGCTAGCGGTACAGTGAACATGATAATTAGCGGATCGACAAAACTTTCGAACTGTGCGGCCAGTATCAAAAAGATCAAAACAAGTGCTAATAGAAATGCGTAAGCTGTGTTGCTGCCACTCTCTTTAAAGTCGCGGGATGACCCTGTTAGGGCGGTGGAATATGTTTCATCTAATACTTTCTTCGTTATTTTTTCCATTTCATTTATTCCGTCTCCAATTGTATAGCCAGGTTGAACGCCAGCAGACACCGTTGCAGATTTATAACGATTGAAATGGAATATGGAAGGAGGGCTATTTGTTTCGGATGTAATAATCAAATTATCAAGACTGATTAATTCCCCTCGATTATTTCTCACAAATAGCAAACGCATATCTCCTGGATCGTCTCTTTCTGATCTGCTTACCTGACCAATTACACTGTATTGTTTGCCATCTTTTGTGAAGTATCCCATCCTACGATTACTATAAGCGAGTTGCAATGTTTGCGATACATCTGTGATACTTACACCCAGTGCGGCAGCCTTAAGGCGATCAATTTCAACTTTAATTTCTGGGCGGTTGAACTTGAGGTCAACATCTGGATTTAAAAGTATTTTACTATTTCTTGCTTCCTCTAAAATTTTAGGCAGTGCCTTTGTTAGTTTATCAAAATTATTATTTTGTATAACAAACGCTACGGGCTGTCCCCCTCGGCGATTTACAGAAATGGTTTGCTCTTCAATAACAAACCCGCGCCCTATGTTGTATTTGCCAATATTTTTATTGACGGCTTTTACAATGTCAGACTGAGATCGTTTTCTTTCATTTGGATCTACAAGCATGATGCGTAAGTATCCAGTATTAGAATTGCCAGTTCCTACAAAACCTGGCGCAGTGAGACTAAATACCATTCTTCTTTCAGGAATAGAATCAAGTACCATTTCAGTTACATTGGTAATGTAATTATCCATCGCATCAAATGAGGTACCCTCTGGTGCGGTTAGTTGTATCCTGAATTGACTTCTATCTTCTAAGGGGGCTAATTCTGATTGCAAGTTTGACCCAATAAAGTAGATTGCGCCAGCGCAAAGTGCAATGATAACAAGGGCTGCCCACTTAATATGCATAAATCCGGTGAGCAATCGATCATAGGATTTCTCTAGGCCATTGAAAAATGGTTCAGTTAACCGATAAAACCAAGAGTGTGCAGTAGGGTTTTTCCGCGTTAATTTCACATTGAGTACCGGTGTCAATGTCAACGAGACAAATGCAGAGATTAAAACGGCACCGGAGACAACCACTCCAAATTCCCTGAATAATCGACCTACAAATCCTTCTAGAAAAATGATGGGTAAGAATACTACGGCCAGTGTAATTGATGTAGCAATGACAGCAAAATAAATTTCTTTTGAACCCTCCAGTGCTGCTTGCCATTTGTTCATTCCTTTTTCGATTCGCTTATAAATGTTTTCTGTTACCACAATACCATCATCTACCACAAGACCTGTGGCAAGTACAATAGCAAGCAGTGAAAGTACATTGATGGTGAATCCCATTATGTACATAATGAAAAAAGCACCTATTAGTGATACTGGGATATCGATTAATGGTCGTAACGCAATGAGCCAGTCGCGGAAGAAGGCATAAATGATCATGACCACCAGTAGAAATGAAATCATCAATGTTTCCCGTACTTCTAAAATCGAATTTTTGATGAATTTCGTTTGATCCATTCCTACATTAAGAGTGATATCTGAAGGAACATCTTTTTTTATTTGCTCTATTCTTTTATAGAATTCGTCAGCAATGGCAACATAATTTGATCCTGGCAAAGGGATGAGTGCTACAGAGATCATTGGAATGCCATTACCTCTTAGGAGTGTTTCTTCGTTTTCTGGGCCAAGGCTGGCTTCTCCAATATCACTCAGTCGAACATCTGTTCCATTTATATTTTTAATAATTACATTACTGAAGTCCTCTTCTGAGTTGAGTCTGCCAAAAGTTCGAACAGAAAGTTCTATTGAACTTCCATAAATTTTACCAGAAGGTAATTCTGAGTTTTCTCTTGATAAGGCCGCTTGTACATCATTTACAGTTATTCCTCTGGCTGTCATTTTATTAGGATCTAGCCAGATTCGCATGGCATATCTTTTCTCACCCCATATTTGTATTCCGCTTACGCCAGGGATGGTTTGTAATCGTTCAACAAGAACATTGGTTGCAAACTCTGTTATTTGTAGAGGATTTCGAATGGGGCTCTGTACAGTCATCGAAATAATAGACTCTGAGCTAGCATCCGCTTTGGCAACAACAGGAGGAGAATCGAGGTCAGAAGGTAGCGAACGAACTGCTTGTGAAACCTTATCTCTTACATCATTGGCAGCGGCTTCCAAGTCAACACCCAACTCAAATTCAACATTAATATTGCTGGTCCCATTACTACTTGACGAAGTGATGTTTCGTATTCCTGCAATACCATTAATTACTTTTTCAAGGGGCTCAGTGATTTGTGATTCAACAATCTCTGGATTAGCGCCAGGGTAGGAGGTTCTGACACTGATATTAGGGGGATCGATTGCTGGATAATCACGGACTCCCAAAAACCTAAAACCAATTATTCCAAATAAAACGATGATGATGTTCATCACCACCGCTAGCACTGGTCTTCTTAAACTTAGCTCGGCAATGTTCATGATTATTGATTCACTACTTTGGTAATTGTAAGTTTAGACTCAGGGCGTACATTCATTAATCCGGTTACTACCACCGTATCACCTAATTCTATCCCCTCGGTAATTTGTACTTTTTCGGAACTTCTTATTCCCGTAATGATATCCTGAAAAAAGGCAATTCCGTTTTTATAGAGAATTATTTTTTTACCTCTTGCTTGTGGTAAAATTGCTTGGGCCGGAATTAATTTAGATTGTAAATCTGGGGCAAAGCCAATTTTTACTTTTGCAAAACTGCCGGGTAGAATAGATTTATTTGGATTCTTTAATTGCGCTCTAACTTGAAGGCTTCTGCTATTTTCAAGTACTGCAGATGAAGTAGCTATAACAATCCCTGTAGTTAGTTCGTTTGTACCTGCGGTTAAGAGAGTTATTTTTTGTCCAACTGCAATTTTTCCAATATATTTTTCTGGAACAGTAAAATCTACTTTTAAAATATTGGTTTGATTGATAGAAGTAATAATGGCAGCCGAGGTAACATAAGCACCTACGCTAAGATATTTTAGTCCCATTTTACCTGTGAAAGGGGCTCTGATTTCTGTTTTGTCTAGGTTGGTTTTAACAATGCCAATATCGGCTTTTAAGTTATTTACCTGTAGTAGACTGATATCATAGTCCTGCTGACTGATTCCTTGCGCCTTTAATAATTGAGATTGACGTTCTTCTGTTTTTTGGGCCAATTGAAGCTGAACTTCAAGCTTTTTTAACTGCGCAACGAGATCGCCATCAAATAATTTCGCAATCAGTGTTCCTTTTTCAATTGTTTTACCTTCTTGAATATTTAAGGCAGTGATTCTACCAGCCATTTCCGGGTGAATTTCAACCGACTCATTAGCAATTACATTGCCTGGCACTTCAATTTCCTCTGTGAAGGATTCCGGTTTTACGATGTAAACATGTACGCCGATAGACTTATTTTTTTCGTTCTGTCCCGCTTTTTCATTTATTTTTTTACTTTGGTTTGAATCACCACATGCAAGCAACGTTAGACAGGTTGGAAATAAGATGAATAGGGTAGATCTTTTCATACATAAAAAATGCCGGCATAAAAATGTTGGTTGCCGGTTGTTAGACGTTTTGTTTTCACTTTTCTTTTGGGTTTGATTCTGTTCGTAGTGTCGACTTGATCCAATGTGCTGTTGTAGCGCAGTTTGTTAAATTGGGTAGCAGTGCGGTTACGTGTCCCATCTTTCTTCCGGGCTTAGTGACAGCCTTTCCATAAAGATGAACAAAAATGGCTGGATTTTCTCTTAGTTTGTCAAAACCAACGTATTGAACGGGCCCCGAATGACCTTCCGCACCTACAATATTTACCATTAATGAGGGCTGTAATAGTTGTGTTGGTCCTAGCGGGATATTTAATAATACCTGCCAAACCATTTGAAATTGTGAAGTTGATATGGCTTCAATACTATGATGGCCGCTATTATGTACGCGAGGAGCCGTTTCGTTTACTAAAACATCTCCTGATTTGTCAACAAAAAGCTCAACCGCAAATACACCAGGGGAGGAAAATTGTTTTATTAAGCGTATTGCAATTTCTTTCGCTTTTTCAATTGTTGCGGAGCAGATTGTAGCTGGACATATTTGATAATCTAATAAATTCAAGGCGGGGTCAAATATCATCTCCACGGGGGGGAATATAGCGGTATCTCCCTTGTCATTTATAGCGACCATAATCGCTATTTCTTTATCAATATCCGCCACCTTTTCTAATACCGAAGGGGCGTCGAAGCCATGAACAATATCTTCCTGATTCCTTAGCAGCTGTACCCCTTTCCCATCGTAGCCGCCAATACCAATTTTATGCATGGCCGGGAGAAAATCTGTAAATTCTTTTAAAGCAGCTCTGTTTGGTGTAATAATAAAATCGGGGGTTGGAATTTGGTGTTCTTTATAAAACTGCTTTTGGGTGATCTTGTTTCGTATGATTTTCAAAACGGAAGGTTTCGGTATAACACGAATGCCCTCCGACTCCAGTTGCTCAAGTGCCTCTACATTTACCTGTTCAATTTCAATGGTGATGCAATCCAATTTCTTTCCAAAGGAATAAACTGTCTCAAAGTCATTAATATCCCCTTTGTAAAAGTGATTACATAGGTGATTTGCCGGACAGTTTTCATCATTTTCGAGCACATATGTTTCTACAGGAAACTGGTCTGCGCATTCTAGCAGCATACGTCCCAATTGGCCTCCCCCCAGAATGCCCACTTTTGTCATCTTGCAAAGATAGTAGTGAGGGGAAAATATTCTACTTTTGGACCATGAAAACAATGTCCGTTTCTCCTTCCAATTTACCTCTTGATACAGATTTTCTCCCTTTAGAGGGGACTGATTATGTAGAGTTTTATGTTGGGAATGCAAAACAGGCTGCTCATTATTACATGAGCGCATTTGGATTTCAGGCGTTAGCTTATGCAGGCCCAGAAACAGGGATAAAAGATAGAGCAAGTTACGTGGTACGTCAGCATAAGTTGACTTTTATGTTAACCACTCCGCTTCGTAGCAATAATGAAATGGCTGACCACGTTTACAAGCATGGTGATGGAGTTAAATGTTTGTCTTTGCGTGTGCAAGATGCAACAAAAGCTTGGGAGGAGACAACGAAACGTGGTGCAAAAAGTTATTTGAAACCGAATCGGCTGGAAGATAAAAATGGAGTTGTTGTGATGAGCGGTATCCATACTTATGGAGATACGGTACACTTATTTATTGAAAGAAAAGATTATAAGGGAGTTTTTATGCCTGGGTATAGAGCCTGGTCAAACCCTTTTTTCAAGCCTACTGATTGTGGCTTATTATATGTTGATCACTGTGTAGGTAATGTAGGTTGGAATCAAATGAATAAGTGGGTAAGTTTTTATGAGGAAGTACTTGGGTTTAAAAATATTTTATCTTTTGATGATGAAGATATCTCAACAGAATATTCAGCATTAATGAGTAAGGTGATGAGTAGTGGCAACGGATTTGTTAAGTTTCCAATTAATGAACCTGCAGAAGGTAAAAAGAAGAGTCAAATTGAAGAATACCTTGACTTTTATGGGGGAGAAGGATGTCAACATGTGGCAATGGCTACCAATGATATTGTCAAGACAGTGGCAGCGTTAAAAAATAGAGGTGTTGAGTTTTTACAAGTTCCAACCACTTATTACGATGATTTGTTGGAGCGGGTTGGAACTATTGATGAGGATTTGACGCCATTGAAAGAATTAGGAATTTTAGTTGATCGGGATAATGAAGGATATTTATTACAACTTTTTACAAAGCCTGTAGAAGATCGTCCCACACTTTTTTTTGAGATAATTCAGCGAAAAGGGGCTACCAGTTTTGGAAAGGGTAATTTCAAAGCACTTTTTGAAGCAATTGAAAGGGAACAAGAGGCAAGAGGAAATCTATAACGGATGACCGACATCATAAAAAAGCAAATAGAATATTTTGGTAGGAGCAAGTCTTGGCTTACTTGTTTGTCAATTTGTATAGGGGGCTTATTATTTTCTGTTAAGGGAATTGCACAGTTGTCTCCGGGACTAGGCTCAGGACCTTCCGCCTCTTATCTTTCATTCGCAGATTATCAGCGTAGTTTTCCTCGCCCACAAGAGGCCATGCAGCGCAAACTGGATACCCTCAAAAAACAATTTGCTGCAAAAAAACTGTCATGGCCTGCCCGTGCAATGTATATTCGGTCTTTTAAGTATGATAGCCAACTTGAAGTATGGGTAAAAGAAGAAAAGTCTACTACTTATTCATTGTTTAAAGTATATAATGTATGCGCATTAGCTGGTTCACTGGGTCCTAAACGTGTACAAGGCGATTATCAAGTGCCTGAGGGTTTTTATTACATCAATGAGTTTAATCCACTTAGTAGTTATTATCTCTCCCTTGGATTAAATTATCCTAATGCAAGCGATCGTATTTTAAGTGATTCCTTAAAACCCGGGGGTGATATCTATATACATGGAAGTTGTGTAACAGTTGGATGTATCCCTATTACTGATCAACAGATTGACGAGCTATATATTTTGGCTACTTATGCAAAGGACGCTGGCCAAGATTTTATACCCGTTCATATTTTTCCGTGTCGGTTTGATATACCCAAAGGCAGGGATTACTTAAATGAATTATGTAAAGAGGATCCGGCCTTAAAGTTTTTTTCAGAAAAATTAGCCGCTGCCTATTACTTTTTTCAGCGGACTCAACAATTACCTATTGTAATGATTACGGAAGATGGGTCCTATCATATTAATGATGTAAACAGTGGATCAACAGGTAAGCCTATTGCAATTTCTGCTACAATTCCCAATAAAGAAATTAAGCAATCTGCTATAAAAGCTATACCCTCAAGTCGCATTCGTACAGTGGCGAATGTGGTAGAAATGGTAGATCGATGGCCCCAGTATCCTGGAGGAGCAATTTCGCTTAACAAGTTTTTAGATGAAGTAGGAGATTCTTTGCAATCAAAATTGCCTATCGGTTTTTCTAAAACAAATATTTCAATTGAATTTATAGTAGATCGGGATGGCACACCTGTTAATTTCAAAGTTTTAAGAGGGCTTGAAAACTATCCTCATCTTCAGACAGCCCTAATTGAAAAATTAGAAGGTATGCCAGTTTGGAAACCTGCTTTGTTGAATACTATTCCTGTTGCTAAAAAGATCACACAATTGTTAACGCTTCAAATGCCTTTGTCAAATGTCAATTAATCGTACTGTACAAACGCTGGATGAATTTACTATCCAGCAGCTTAGAGATTTTCCTCATGCAACGGGAGAATTATCAAATTTGTTACGAAATATCGGATTAGCTGCAAAACGGGTAAATGTGGAGGTGAACAAAGCTGGATTGGTGGATATACTCGGAGATGCGGGTTCTATAAATGTACAAGGTGAAAAGGTGAAAAAGCTAGATGTGTTTGCCAATGATCAATTCATTCGTGTTCTACAACATGGTATCAGTTGTGCAGGTATTGCAAGTGAGGAGCTAGATGATTTTGTTGCGTTCACTGATGCAAAGAGTATTCATTCTAAATATGTTTGTCTTTTTGATCCCTTAGATGGAAGTGGCAATATTGATGTTAATGTTTCGATAGGGACAATATTTGGGGTTTATCGTAGGGTAACTCCGGTAGGTACTGTCGTAACTAAAGAAGATTTTTTGCAAGCAGGTAGCCAGCAGGTGGCAGCTGGATATATAGTTTATGGTTCTTCTACTATGCTTGTTTATGCAACTCGTCGAGGTGTACATGGGTTTACACTCGATCCCTCTATTGGAGAATGGACGCTAAGCCATCCAAATCTCCGCTGTCCCGAGCGCGGAAAAATTTATTCTGTCAATCATGGTAACTTTTTTGAATTTGAAAAAGGGGTGCAGAATTATATTCAGTTTTGCCAGTCGAGACCAGCCGCACAGGGAGGGCCATTGCGCCAACGATATGTAGGGAGCATGGTTGCTGATGTCCATCGCAATCTCATTAAAGGGGGCTTATTTATGTATCCAGGTACTACTGCAAAACCTGAGGGTAAATTAAGATTGCTTTACGAGTGTAATCCTTTTGCTTTTATTGTGACGGTAGCTGGTGGAAAAGCCACGAATGGATTGATTCGTACGCTCGATATTATACCTCGTTCTTTGCACGAGCGATGTCCTTTTTTTGTAGGGAGCTCTTCGATGATGGATGAGCTTGAAAATCATTTGAGAAATGCTTGAACAAGTGATTGAGGTAAAAAATCTAGTTAAGAAATATGGCAGGTTGACTGCTGTAGATTCTATAACATTTTCTGTTTCAAAAGGGGAAATTTTTGGGTTATTAGGTCCAAACGGAGCGGGTAAGTCCACTACATTGGAGATTGTTGAAACACTTCGGGAAAAGACAAGTGGTAACGTAACAGTATGTGGTTATTCGTTGGATACGGAACCTGCCTCAATCAAAAAGATTATAGGAGTTCAATTACAAAGTAGCGGATATTATCCTGGTTTAAATCTGGTACAATTAATCGAGCTTTTTGCAGGTCTTTACAACTGTTCTGTTGATCCTATTCACATTCTTTCACTGGTTAATTTACAGGACAAAGCAAAAGCAAAAGTAAAGGAGTTGAGTGGAGGACAGCGCCAACGTTTTTCTATTGCCACTTCTTTAGTGAATAAGCCAAAAGTCATTTTTCTGGATGAGCCAACAACTGGTTTGGACCCACAAGCCCGAAGAAGTCTTTGGGAATTGATACGAACCATCCAACAGCAGGGTACTACAATTGTGCTAACTACGCATTACATGGACGAGGCGGAATATTTATGTGACCGAATTGCAATTATGGACAAAGGCAAGATCATTGCCTTGGGCACACCTGATCTATTGATCGATCAATTGCTGGCGAGTGGTTTTGAACGTAAAAAAGAAATGAAAGCAGCTAATCTCGAAGATGTATTTATACAGCTTACCGGACATGCTTTAACTGGGGAATTATAATTTATCAGGAGAAATTAGCTCGATCTACTTCTCCGATAATAAATAAACTACCACACACCACAATCAAGTCGTTTGCTCTTGCATTTTTTTGTGCTTCTTGTATGGCGTTATTTACTGAATTGAATACAGTGCCCTTAAGCCCAATTTCATTTGCTCTGGTGGCTAACTCTTGCGCTGGTAATGCGCGAGGTAATTGCGCCTGCGTAAAATAGTAGGTTGCTGTTTTAGGAAGTAGTAGGAGCACTTTTTCAATTTCCTTGTCTTTTACCATCCCGATAACCATATGTAAGTGAGTATGGTCTATCAATTCTAATTGTCGCAATACTTGTTGGATGCCATCAACGTTATGGGCTACATCCAATATTACAGTGGGGTTGCTGGCTATTTTTTCCCAACGGCCTTGGAATCCTGTTATCGTAGATACACTTTTCAATCCTCTTTTTAGGCTGTCTTCTGTGATAATAAACCCATTTTTACTGAGTTGATCAACTGCACAGCAAACCGTAGAAATATTTTCTAATTGATAAACGCCTAATAAATCTAGTTGATAAGCGTGTAGTGCGTTTTCTTTTTGAATCGTAACCGAAAGATAATTGTTGTTCCACTGATACTCTTTTACTTGGCAGCAGGCAGGTGCTAAATATAATTTTGCATTTTTTTCTTTTGCAATGGAAGTAAAAACTGGCCAGGACTCATCCTGCTTTTTCCCGATAATTAGGGGTGTATTTTCTTTGATAATGCCTGCTTTTTCAAGGGAGATAGCTTCAAGGCTATTCCCAAGCAGATTCATATGGTCCCAACCGATATTGGTTATAATTGATAGAATTGGATTAATTACGTTTGTGCTGTCTAATCTTCCACCAAGGCCGGTTTCTATTACGGCAATATCAACATTCATTTTATAGAAATAATCAAAAGCCATCGCTACTGTTACTTCAAAAAAACTTGGACTTATTTCTTCAATCCAGGGATTGATGGCTTCGGTGAAACTGATTACGGCGTTTTCGCTGATCATTTCTCCGTTTATTTTAATTCTCTCTCTAAAATCATATAGGTGAGGAGAGGTGTAGAGGCCCGTTTTATATCCTGCCTGTTGTAATATGGAGGCAAGCATGTGACTTACCGACCCCTTCCCATTTGTACCTGCGATATGAATGGTTTTTATTTTTTGGTGCGGGTTTTGAATTTTTTCGCAAAGGGCTATGGTGTTGTGGAGGTCTTTCTTATAGGCGGCTTCTCCAATCCGGGAAAATAAAGGGAGTTTTTCATATAAATAGGCGATCGTTTCCTGGTAATTCATAAACAGAACGGTTGCCTTGAATTAATTAATCCGAAAGTTAAATTGCACGGTTACCATGGATTCCTGAGCTGCGACGTCAAATCGCATTTTCGCTAGGTATTGAATGATGGCTTGACGATACGATGCGCTGGTGTTGGTAGAGCCTTTTGCAAAGCTTACAAATTTTCCGATTCCTTCAGGGGAAACTAAAATGTTGACATAAAGGGTGGCTCTGTTCAAGTCGCCTTCAAATGAGTATGTTTTTATAATTCTACGATCTCCCTTGGTTACTCTAGGGCCAATACCTGTTCCAATGCCGCTTCCAGTTCCACCACCTGCTCCTTGGCCACTTCCTCCACCTTCTCCGTTTTCATTACCTACGCCCCAGCCATTTCCGCGCCCACCGGTTCTCTCAAAATCACTAACAGAACCGCCCCCTTGCGCATTCCCATTGATTGATTTTCCCATTAGTGCCTTAGGCCGAGGAGGAGTAGGTGTTTCAATTTTTTTCTGAGGCTTTGTGTCTATACCTTTGACTGCTAGTGCTTTAGATTTGTTGGTTGTTGTTTTAGATGAAGGAACTGCAGCAGACGTACTTGACGGGTCTTCTACTATTTCTTTTGAGCTAAGTCGCTCCCCAGTAATTGGCTCTGTTGCCGGGGCACTACCAGTTTCCGTCAATGAAGTGGCCTCATTTCCACCACCGCCGCCTCCTTGTTCAAAAGGGACAGCAGGGTCTGGGGGCCAATTCACTTCCACATCAATCGCAATAGCGGGAGACTCCTTTTCAAACGCAGGTAATTTCCATTTTAGCAAAAACAACAGTAGTAAAAAGACAATCGTGAAAACGGTTGTGTACAATAACGCTTTATTCCTGATTGATTGATTGATATATACTGACATGTAGATGAAATCGATGATACGAAAATAAGCCTTCCTAATGATCAGAAACTTTTCAATTATTCACTTTTGTTAGCTATAACGGCACATTAGTCGGCGTCACATTCTTTGTACGTATAATATTTGGTTAAAGTTTAATGAGCAAAGTCTAATTCGAAATTGCCTTTTATTCTTTCAATGGGGGGATTGAAATAACCATATTGCAGGGTAGGGAATTCCTCTTTTAATAATTGCTGCATTTTTTTTAGTCCCATTGCTTCGCCTGTTTCAGTTACTCCAATTTTTCTAAGATACCAGTCAGGATCAATGTTGAAGTTTCTCCATTGAATCATTTTTAATTGTGTGGCTTTGATTAGATTTCTAAGTGCTTCGTATTCGGCAACTGAGTCTGTCATACCTGGAAAAACAAAATAATTAATCGATGTCCAGCCTCCAAAAGCAGTAACAACCTTTAGCGATTCTACAATGTCTTCAAAAATATAATTGTTAGGTCGGTAATATGCGGTGTAAATTTCTTTTCTGGCAGAATTGGTGCTAACGCGTATTGAATTTAAACCCGCTTTACAAAGAGAGCGAACGGCATCCGGAGAGGAGCCATTTGTGTTGATATTGATACTTCCTTTAGAGGTGTGTTTACGAATTTCATCAATCGCATCCCTAATTGTTTCCCACATCAGCAAGGGTTCTCCTTCACAGCCCTGTCCAAAACTGATAATTGGAAAGGGTGCGGATTCTAAATGCGGAACAGTGAACTCTACAATTTCCTCAACGGAGGGTTTAAACTTCAGCCGATCCTGTGTAGACACAATGGGCTCTTCGTCGGGTTGTAGTGAAATACAACCAATACAGTTCGCATTGCAGGCGGGTGATACAGGTACTGGACACTCCCAACGGCCTAATGAAAAATTACGTGCTGCCGGACAACTATATGTTTGACAACAGTTTTCCATGAGGTGTTTTAGGAGTCGATTTTGGGGATAGGTTTTTAAAAGTTGATGTGTCCCTTTTGTAATTATTTTTGGGTCATATCCTTCACAGTCTTGTCGGATATCTTTTTCTACTCGGGTGGCGGGAACCCAGAATTTCTCCTCTTGCCATCCTGCTGCAGTATAGCAAAACAAGGGAAGAGTAGGCGCATCAAGCTCACTTTCATAAGCGGCTAAATAATGACCTGTATGTGCTGGGGGAATAAAAGCTGCAACAGCCCATCCTTTTTCGCATAAACGCATTTCGCCACTTTCAACATCAATTCCAATTGCTTTTCGACCGGGCAATTCATAGAGGCTACCTCCGGAGGGTAACTCGATCCATTCATTTTCTGGCACTGGAACAGCATCCCAACCTGTACGACCGGTTGCATAAAGAGTTTGGTCTTCAAAAATATTACCCTTTCCGTCTGAATAAAGTAAGTATGGTGATTTCATGGTGGATAATAGTTAAAGGTGTTCTTTACAAAATGAATTGAATGCTGATTCATCAATAGGTCCCTTTTCTCCAATAGGCTGTTGAAAAAGTCGATTCGTTTTAAAGTCAATGGTGAGTAAGCCGTCTTTTAAAATTACTTGTTCAATTTTATCCCAGGAGTAATTTCTTTTAAAAAATCCTGTTTTGATAGTTATTTTGTCCCCTACTTGGATGAGAGGATTCGTGGTAGCATGACTGAATAATGAGGTTAATAGCAAAACAACTATTCCTGGACTGTATCCGCCGACTGCTATCCAGCTAACTCCAAAACCTAGCCCCACTATTTTTTCTAAAAAATGAGCTTGTGCAAAAAAGAATGGATATATCTTTTTTATGAGAACTAAAAATGCGACCGATAAAAAAAACGCACATAAAAAAACAATGCGCTTCTTGTTGGGCCAGGAAGAAATAAGCAAGAATATTGTTAGTGCCAAATTCATCATTAAAAGCAGGCGTTGCATGAGGAGATAAACATTTTTTTTATCCGCCTGTAATGTGAATGAGTAGGTAAAGTGGTTGGTTTGCATTGGCTAAATTCAGGTCTCATTTTGAACGAGAGCGTCTAATGAATTGATGCCAATACTTTTTACAGACAAAAACCCTTCTCCATACTCCACACCTATTCGTTTACCTAGTAAACGTGCCCTTGCGGTAATGCCGTCTAAGAAATTTTCTGAGGAAATATAAGTTTGCGGTTCGGCTGTTTGATTTACCGGATTATGGAACTGTGTAGAGTAGGCTCGAATAGCTTCCATTTTTCGATCAAAAACAGAAGAAATATCTATAATGAAGTGTGGTTCTTGAAAACGGTCTTGTATATAATGCAATACGTAAGCGGGTCTCCATTTTTTTTGAGATGCTCCATTTTCATCTTTTGTTTCAATTTTTTGTAAACCAGATAAAAAACAACTTTCTGCAATTAATTGGGCGGCACGACCATGATCTGGGTGTCTGTCTTGTAAGGCGTTGGCAAAAACAATGGATGGTCGATATTTTCGAATGGTTTTTATTAACTGAAGTTGGTGGGTTTCATCATTTTTGAAAAATCCATCCCTCATTTTTAAGTTCTCCCTTGCATGTACTCCCAAAATTATTGCTGCCTCTGCTGCCTCTTGGTACCGCGTTTGTATTGTTCCTCGCGAGCCTAATTCGCCTTCTGTTAAATCAACAATTGCTACTTTCTTGCCAGCTTTTATTTCATTGATTAACGTTCCAGCGCAACTGAGTTCTACATCATCAGGATGTACGCCAATTGCTAGTATGTCTACTTGCATAGTAATTTGTTTTATCGTCTATACGGATTGTTATACCAGGTTCCATCAATTTCGCGGATGATACTTTCAATATCACGATCGGTTCTATTTTGCGCCAAATCCCAGTCCTGTTTTAAATTACCCCCAAAGAAAAAAGCTACAGTTTGGTAGAGTCTGGCATTAAAACTTCCTTTGAATTCTTTTACTATTTCGTAACAATTATTTCCCGTTTGTCGGTTGATTAGCTTCATTAGAATTTTTCCCTGATATACGGAGAGGTTCGTCAACGGTTCTGTAAATTGGTCTCTTAATTCTTTTTCTCGGTTTCTAATGATTGATTTACGCATATTTTTAGCCTCTACTCCTTCTAATTTAGTATTTATTTCATTGATCGTTGCGCCTGCTACCCGGGCATAGGGGTATGTTACATACACCGCATTTCGAAGTCGATTCCATTCTTCAATATGTTTTTTCAATTTATCGGGAGAGAGATTGGAAATCCAAGCCATGTCCTCTTCTCTGTAACTCATGATTTCATTTCTATACCAGATTGCTGGCACCATGATGGTGTCATTAGGCCCCCATCTTTTACTGATTTCAGACAGTGGGGGTATTGGTTTAATGGAGTCTGCTTCCGGAAAAGTTGGTTGCTGCTGTGTATGACCTATTGAAGGGCAAAACCAAAGCAGGGGGAGCGCAACTAAAAGAATAATACGCTGAATAATTTTTTTATGCTGACTGGCTTTTAACACGATTTTTCTTAATTCGGTTATACATGCTCAGCAGTAATCCAAAAGCTGTAATCCATATTCCGTACCACAATAATTTGATAAAAGGATACTTATACGCTTTAAGCGTTACATATTTCAGAATTGAATCACTTTGTTTAATTCCTAATTGAACTTTACCCATGTCATCTGCTTGCTGCAATAAAACAATTAAGCCTTCTGAAGAGAGCGTATCTGGTAATGCAATCCATTGCCCTTTTACATAGGCACTTCTGGAGGTGATTAAATAGTTGCTTCCGGTTTTTGAAAAAATATTAATTGGAACTTCAAATAATTTTCCATTATCTCCAAAAAGTTCTTTTGGAACCTCTTTCCTGATTTTAGTCGAATCTAATATCATATACCCGTTGGCATAGAAAATGGTGTCTCCAGTTTTTTGAACGTATGATTTGAATTGAGTGGTGTCGCGTTGATTGGCAGGGTCAGGAATAGAAGTGATGTAGGTGAATACATCATGATCCCAATAATGTCTTGCAGAGGGGTTAGCCATAAGGCCTTGGTTCCCTTTATAATTCACAAATGCATTAGGTTCTAATACAAATTCTTCTTTTCCGTCTTTCTTTTTAAATCTTACTTTATAATACCACAATTGTTTTTTGGGATGGGCGGAGTCGCCTTCGTAGGTTAGTGTGTAAGAACCCATATCAATGGGTAAATTTTTAACTAGCGTAAGATTTTCCCTAGGATTTTCACCTTCACCCAGCGGCGCAGGAATTCCATTTATATTGTTTGAAATAATTTCTTTATTGGAAGACGATAATAAAATCCCAAGTAAAACTAAACCAAATCCAACATGGGCGATTGATCCGCCGGCCTCTTGTAGTTTTCCTTTAATGCCTATGAAAATATAACTGGTATTAGCAATGATGGTGTAAAAACTTAATAAGACGGCTACCCAAATTGAGCCTTGAAATACCGGCCCTTTTCTGTCGTAAGCAATCTCGCCCAGTAAAATAAAGCAGATACTCACTAAAAAACTTACCGCAAAGGGGATCAACATTTTTTTCCAGAAGTAAGCCGTATCGGTTCTTCGATATTTGAGGTATTGGCTCACTGAAGTTAAAAACGCCAGTATGATCGCAACATAAATCTGTACACTGTTATAGGAGAATTCTACATCTGCCGGTGGGGCTAATTTTGTGTTGAACAATTTATTAAAAACTGGAAGAGATGTTTGTCCAATGATAACTAGGGCTGATAAAAAAATAACCAGTGAACCAATAAACATCCAAAACTCTCGACTGCTTGTTTCTTCTTCTTTTTTAATCGTGGGAATTTGGTTGTATGACTTGAAAAACCAAAATAATGCAGGGATTGTAAATACAAGTAAATAGCTAAGTAATTGCCAGTTCATGCCAAGGTCTGTAAAAGCATGTACGGAGGTTTCACCTAATATTCCACTTCGAGTAAGAAATGTTGAATAAAGAATAAAAAGATAAGTCAAAATGAAGAAGAGGAAAGTAGCACGAAGGGAATGTCCTGTTGCTTTAAAGATTAGGAGTGTATGTAAACCTGCAACACCTGTCATCCAAGGTACTAAGGAAGCATTCTCCACGGGATCCCAGGCCCAGTAGCCACCAAAACTCAATGATTCATACGCCCACATTCCTCCCATCATAATCCCAACGCCTAACACTGCAGTGGAGAAAAGGGCCCATGGCAAGGTTAATTTGGTCCAGTCCTGGTATTGTTTAGTCCAAAGCGCTGCTATCGCATAGGCAAAAGGAATAAGTGTTGATGCAAATCCCATGAACAGAACAGGAGGGTGAATAACCATCCAGTAATTTTGTAATAGAGGATTTAAATCATTTCCATCTTTGATAGAGCTGAGGTAGTCCGGGCGCAATGGTTGCGAAAGATCAAAGTTTAAGTGTAAGGCTGGGGCATTATCAAGTACTCCACTATCTCGAAGTAGTATGAAAGGATTTGAGCCCATTTTCCATCCAAGAATGTAGATGCCAGTAACCATAGTGGCTAGTGCAAATTGTGCAAAACTTACAACCGACATAACGGGAGCTTCCCATTTACCGGCACTGCGTATAAGTAGTAAGCCTAAAATACTCTGACAAAGTCCCCACAGTAAAAAGCTGCCCTCTTGTCCCTCCCAAAAGCAGGCTAATAGGTATTTAAACTCCAGGGAACGGCTACTGTGTTTCCAAGCATAATGATACTCGAATAAATGATTTTGGATGATATAAAAAAGTAATCCAAAAATCGCTACAACCGAAAGGGATTGTGTAATGAAGCTAATTCTTCCAAGATTTTTCCATTGCGCTTTGCCTGTTTCGCTTGCAGCACGTTGAGAAAGAAAATAAGCTACACTGGCTAATGCAGCACCCACCAAAAAAAGGAGAATAAAAAAATGACCTAATTGGCCGGGGAGTAAATTTTCACCGATAAATTTCATAGTTAATGTGCAATTAGGGTTGTGTACGCGGATCAGGAACATTGCCAGGATGTTTCAAACCTTTGGCTTCTTCTTCCTTGTATTTTGAAGGACATTTAGTCTGGATTTCCTCACATACAAATGTTCCGTCTACGTATTTCCCTTTTAAGACAATCCGCTCGCTCATTTCTAGATTTTCGGGTTTTGCGCTGTGATAAACAACAGGAACTGTAACACCTAGCGAGTCAATTGCAGTGAATCGGAGATAATTGGGATTTTTAATTGCATCGTATTCGAGAGGGGCCGACTTATCAAGCTTTGCCATTAAATGAACAAACTTCCCAGGCTTTTGCATGGCAGTTCCAATTGTATCATAGGTGCTCGCTGTGTTGGTAAAGCTGATCAAAACTCCAATAGATGCGGCAATGAAAATGAGTAAAACGAGGTGTATTTTTTTCATATTTTAAATTCGGTTGCAAAGGTAGTTTAATCTCATTTGGAACTTGAATAATTCCCTTCAGTTTCCCTGGCTCCTTCTTATATTTGCAAAACTAACACTTGTTTGTATAAAAATTTCACGCATGAATTTCCAGTTATCAGAAGAACAATTGATGATTCAGCAGGCAGCAAGAGATTTTGCGCAAAATCAATGTTTACCCGGTGTCATTGAAAGAGATGAAAAGCAACAATTCCCTTATGAGCAGGTTATGAAATTGGCTGATTTAGGATTTTTGGGGATGATGGTCAATCCAGCTTATGGTGGTGCAGGGCTTGATACGGTAAGCTATGTTTTGGCTATGGAAGAGCTTAGTAAGGTAGACGCTAGTACCAGTGTTTGTATGAGTGTCAATAATAGTTTGGTTTGTTATGGGTTACAGGAATTTGGTACTGAGGAGCAAAAGCAAAAATATTTAACGCCACTTGCGCAGGGCAAAAAAGATGGTAAGCTATACATCGGTGCATTTATGCTCAGTGAACCTGAGGCGGGTAGTGATGCCACCTCTCAGCGTACTACTGCTGAGGATAAAGGCGATTACTATTTATTGAATGGGACCAAAAACTGGATCACAAATGGGGGAAACGCTTCCGTATACCTTGTGATTGCGCAAACTGACCTCTCCAAAGGTTCAAGGGGAATTAATTGTCTTATTGTTGAAAAAGAATGGCCCGGAGTAGTGGTGGCTGCCAAAGAAAATAAAATGGGTATACGCGCCAGTGATACGCATACTGTTTTGTTCAATGATGTAAAAGTGCCAAAAGAAAATAAAATTGGTCCGGATGGTTTTGGCTTCACATTTTCAATGAAAACATTAGCGGGTGGACGAATTGGTATTGCTGCACAAGCCTTAGGCATTGCCAGTGGAGCGTATGAACTTTCCAAGTCGTATGCAAAAACAAGAAAGGCATTTGGTACTGAAATCATGAATCACCAAATCATTGCTTTTAAGCTTGCCGACATGGCAACGCGAACTGATGCTGCTCGTTTACTTTGCTTAAAGTCGGCTTGGGAAAAAGATCAGGGGATTGACTATACAGTTAGCTCGTCAATGGCTAAAGTATTTGCCTCTGAAACCGCTATGTGGGCCGCCACCGAGGCAGTTCAAATACACGGTGGCTATGGTTATGTTAAGGAGTATCATGTTGAGCGATTCATGCGTGACGCTAAAATCACACAGATCTATGAGGGCACCAGCGAGGTGCAGCGCATTGTGATCAGCAGAGGTATTTTAAAGTAGTTTTGCTGGATGCCAGTGCAACCGGAAATTTATTTTAAGCTTAAGGAAGAAATTAATGCTAGGGGGGCCACCCTTGTAGCGGTATCCAAAAAGAAATCCGTAGAGGAAATTAAAGCGCTCTATGATTTAGGCCAACGCGATTTTGGAGAAAACTATGTACAGGAACTGCTGCAAAAGCAACCTTTTTTACCGGACGATATACGATGGCATTTCATTGGGCATTTGCAACGAAATAAGGTAAAGTCAATTCTACCGTTTTGCACATTGATACAGGGTGTTGATCGATTGGAGTTGTTGGAGGAGATCAATAAGCAGGCTTCACGATTAGAACGCGTGGTAGTTTGTTTATTGCAAGTTCATATCGCAACAGAAGAGTCAAAGTTTGGTTTTGATAGTACTGAGCTCTCTGCCGCACTATCAAAGCTATCCAGCTATTCTCATGTACGAGTGGTTGGATTAATGGGAATGGCAAGTTTTACAGAGAATATCGCACAGGTTACCGCTGAGTTTCATTTTTTGAAAAAACTATTTGATCAATCTCGGTCTTATTTTTTAACTCCTGATCCTTTTTTATCAATGGGAATGAGTGGAGATTACAAGATTGCAATGGAAGAAGGAAGCACCATGATACGAATTGGGAGCTTATTGTTCGGTGCCAGACAATAGGAGAGGCTTTTCATCATTTTTATTGTGTTATCTTTGCACCTATTTTTAGTCTATTTACATGGAGAGAAGTTTAAACTTTTTAGAGGAAATAATTGAATCTGATTTGAAAAATGGGAAATATACTTCCATTGTTACACGCTTTCCCCCAGAGCCTAATGGGTACCTTCATATTGGTCATGCTTCGAGCATTTGTTTAAATTTTGGTTTGACTCAGCGTTATCCGGGCTACACTAATCTTCGTTTTGATGACACCAATCCTGTTACCGAGGAAACGGAGTATGTTGAGAGTATCAAAGAGGATGTTCGTTGGCTTGGTTTTGAATGGAAACATGAACGTTATGCCAGTGATTATTTTGACCAATTGTATGACTATGCGCATTCACTGATTGATAAAGGCTTGGCATATGTTGATGATTTATCAGCCGATGAAATTGCTACACAAAAAGGTACGCTTACAGAACCTGGCGTCAATAGTCCCTATAGAAGTCGCTCGGTTGCAGAAAGTAAAGATCTTTTTGTTCGAATGAAAAATGGAGAATTTCCCGATGGGGCTAAAACTTTACGCGCAAAAATTGATATGTCGCATTCCAACATGTTAATGCGCGATCCCATCTTGTATCGCATCAAGCATGCTGCCCATCATAGAACAGGTAGTCGTTGGTGTATTTATCCAATGTATGATTTTGCACATGGACAAAGCGATTCTATTGAGCAAATCACCCATTCCATCTGTACGCTTGAGTTTGTGCCACATCGAGAGCTCTATGATTGGTTAATTCAGCGACTGGCTATTTATCCCTCTCATCAATATGAGTTTGCGCGTCGAAATATTAACTATACTGTTACGAGTAAAAGAAAGTTGTTACAATTGGTAACAGAGAAAAAGGTTACCGGTTGGGATGACCCTCGAATGCCAACGATCAGTGGTTTACGTCGTAGAGGATACACTCCTGAAAGTATTCGAGAATTTTGCGAGCGCATTGGTGTTGCAAAGCGGGAAAATATGGTAGATATGGGACTGCTTGAGTTTTGTGTTAGAGAGCATCTTAACAAAATCTCGCTTCGACGTATGGTGGTGTTTGATCCCTTGAAAGTAGTGATCACTAATTACGAAGGCGAGGAGTTTTTATCATCCGAGAATAACCCCGAGGATCCAAGGGCTGGAACAAGACAGATTCCATTTAGCAAAGAGATTTATATCGAACGTGATGACTTTATGGAAAATCCTCCAAAAAAATATTTTAGGCTGGCGCCTGGCCAGCTTGTGCGATTAAAAAGTGCCTATATAATCAAATGTGAAGAAGTGATTAAGGATGCGGATGGAAACGTAACTGAATTGCACTGCACGTATTTCCCTACTAGTAAAAGTGGCTCAGATACGAGTGGTATAAACGTGAAGGGCACCTTGCACTGGGTTAGTGCTGCACAAGCTGCAAAGGTGGAGATCAGGTTGTACGATCGCTTGTTTAATGTTGAAGATCCTACGGATGAATCACAAGATTTTATGTACTACCTCAATTCAAGTTCTCTGACTGTTTTACCCACTGTTATGGCAGAGCCTTCATTGCTGGAGGCTTCACCAGCAGAGCGTTTTCAGTTTATTCGTAAAGGTTATTTTGTGTTGGATAAAGAAAGTACTGCAAAGCGACTTGTATTCAACAAGACAGTGGGCTTAAAAGATGGATGGACACTTGAAAAAGGGAAATAAGCTCTATTGGTGTTCTCCAAATACTTTCCTCAAGGTATCTGCAATTTCTCCCAGTGTGCAATAGTTTTCAACGGCCGCGATAACCGCAGGCATCAAATTGCTTCCCTCTAGCGCATTTTTTTTGATTTGCTCTAGACAGGTAGCACACTGCTGGTTATTTCGTTTTGCCTTTAACTGGTTCAATCGTTCAGTTTGTTTACTGCGAATGGACTCATCAATTTTGAGGATAGGAATTTTTGATTCCTCTTTTTGGATAAATTGATTGACGCCTACAATAATTTTTTCTTTTTTTTCCAGTTGTTGTTGAAAGCGGTAAGCACTGGCTGCAATTTCATCTTGCATATATCCTTGTTCAATCGCAGCTACACTGCCTCCCATTTTTTGAATGGTATCAATGATTTGGCCTGCTTCTTTCTCCATTTCATTAGTTAGGCTTTCAATAAAATAGGAGCCTGCCAATGGATCTGCTGTATCCGGAACACCACTTTCATGTGCAATGATTTGCTGCGTACGCAATGCGATACGAGCTGCTTCTTCGGTCGGTAAACTTAATGCCTCATCATACCCGTTGGTGTGAAGAGACTGAGTGCCTCCTAAAACAGCGGCTAAGGACTGAATAGTTACACGTGCGATATTATTTAAAGGTTGTTGCGCTGTCAACGTACTACCCCCGGTTTGTGTATGAAAGCGAAGCATCATGGCTTTTGGGTCTTTTGCACCCAATTCCTTCATCATCTTAGCCCACATTCTTCTGGCTGCTCTGAATTTTGCAACTTCTTCAAAAAGATTATTGTGCGCATTGAAGAAAAAAGAAAGCCTTTTTCCAAATACATCAATGTTTAATCCTTTTTTTAATGCAGCTTCCACATACGCCCTTCCATTACTAAGTGTAAAAGCAATTTCCTGTGCAGCTGTACTACCCGCCTCACGAATATGATACCCTGATATGGAAATCGTATTCCATTTTGGTAGCTCGGTGCTACACCATTCAAAAATATCTGTGATAATGCGCATGGAGGGCTGCGGGGGGTAGATGTAGGTTCCTCGTGCAGCATACTCCTTCAGGATATCATTTTGTATGGTACCGTTAATCTCTTTAAGGTTACAACCTTGTTTTTTTGCCAATGCTACATAAAGCGCCAGTAATATGAACCCTGTCGCATTAATAGTCATGGAGGTACTGATCGTGTCTAATTTTATATTCTTGAACAATATCTCCATATCTTCTAAGGAGTCAATGGGTACACCAACTTTTCCTACTTCGCCCTCTGCAAGAGGGTGATCACTATCGTAACCAATTTGGGTAGGAAGATCAAAGGCAACGCTTAATCCGCTTACACCCTGTGATAAAAGATAATGGTAGCGCTGGTTACTTTCCTCTGCCGTAGAAAACCCGGCATATTGACGCATTGTCCAAAGCCGACCTCTGTACATGTCTGGTTGTACCCCACGGGTGTAAGGGAACTCACCGGGTAATTCAGGGCTAACCGCTCCACGATCAGCTGCAGAATAAACTTCTTTTATCTCAATTCCAGAATCTGTATATTTTTTTGAATTGTCCATAATGTGAGTTTAGATGGACATCAATTTTTTTGCTTCCCGGTTCAATGTTTGGGTAACTATCTCAAAAAGCGGTCCTTCGGGTCTGGCTATCTCTGTTTCTAGTATTTTTCTTGTAAAATTGGCAGCATTTTCGTTAGAAGTGAGCGATGAAAATAGTTGGTTAATAAATAAGATTTCTTGTTCTTTTAAATTTTTTACCGCGTCCCAGGCAATCGGGCTTACATAAAGTTGTTGGGTAGAGTTGTATTCGAACTCTTGCCTAATATTTTCAATTAGTAGTTGTTTCATTTCTAAAGCTGAGTAGTTAGGCTGATAAAGGCGATTGATTAATTGGGGGAGAGAAATCCTTTCTGCAAAAAGTACGAGCCTCTCGTAAGCCTGTAATCTCAATGGGGTTGTTTCAAAGACGGGTTGGCTTGATGCCAAATTATTCTTGGATCGGGAATTAATAAAGGCAAGGGTAGCCATCATTATTCCAATTATCGAGAGAACCAGACTGATTAATTGTGTATCAATTTGCATGCGGCTAATGTTGTCAAAATGTAAAAGTAAATGGATTCGGCAGGTTTTTATAATTTTGTGCTATGGAATTAGTTACTTCAATACCCGTTACATTAACAACGGGAGCCATTAGCGCTATAAAAAAGTTAAGAGAGGAACCCAGTTTTAATCCTGAGCAACAACTTCGTATCGGTGTCAAAGGTGGTGGTTGTTCGGGAATGACCTATGTACTCGAATTTGATTTTGCCACGGATAAAGATCTGCATTTCAACATTGATGGAATTTCTTGTGTTATGGAAAAGTCTCATGAGATTTACCTTCATGGTATGCAAGTGGATTGGCAGGATGGTCTGCACAATCGGGGCTTTACTTTCACTAACCCAAACGCCAGTAATACGTGTGGCTGTGGAACAAGTTTTGCCGTTTAACAATTTTGAGCAGCTCTTAAATAAAAAAACCGGAAGCAATACTTCCGGTTTTTTTGTAGCCTGGTTTAAATTTATCCTTTGGACTTTTTCTTGGATTTTCCTTGCAGGTCAACCAAGATCGGGGCAGCCACGAAAATGGAAGAGTAAACCCCGGTAATGACGCCCACGAGCATTGCAAAGGCAAATCCTTTTGTTACTTCACCACCTAATAAGAATAGAATCAAAATAGTCAAGAATACAGTCAACGAGGTCATGATCGTTCTGCTTAATGTTTCGTTGATTGCTCTATTGATAACTTCTCCAATCGGAGCGTTTGGCATCAGTCTTGAATCTTCACGAATTCGGTCAAACACAATAACAGTATCATTCATCGAGAAGCCAATTACTGTTAACACCGCTGCAATAAAATGCTGGTCAATTTCCAATGGGAATGGAACAAATTCCTTGGCGAAGGAGAAGACGATTAGGGTAACAAAAACGTCGTGTAGTAAGGCAACAATAGTTCCTAGGGAATATCTCCAGTCACGGAAACGAATGAAGATGTATAAAAAGATTACCAGAAGGGCAAAAAGCGTAGCTTTTACTGCGCCAGATTTCAGATCGTCCGAGATGGTTGGTAAAACCTTCTTGGTTTGCGGAATATATCGATCTGATTTGAAGTCCTGGAAAGAGAGATTTGTAGGAATATATTTTTTCAGTCCCTCATAGAGTCTATACTCAACAATAGAATCGGCAACGGGTCCTCTTGTGTCTTTAATCAAATAAGAGGTAGTTATTTCTAGTTTTGAGTTGTCGCCGATGGTTTTTATAATTGTATTTTCTCCTTCAAAAGATTGGTTTAAGTCTTTACGTACAGATTCCATGTCAACCTTAGTGGGGAATTGTACGGTATAGCTTCTTCCTCCATTAAACTCTACCCCGTAATTGAATCCATTAAAGAAAGTGCCAATTCCTCCTAACAGAACTATAATTGAAATCACATAGGCAACTTTCCTATATTCAATAAACTTGTATTTGGCATGCTGAAAGATGCGGGTGGAAATCGCAGTAAAGTATTCTACATGCTTTTTCTTATTCGTGAAAAAATCACTTATCCAACGGCTAACTAGGATACCACAGAAAAGAGATAATAATAAACCTAAGATCTGTGTAGTTGCAAAACCTTTTACAGGTCCTAGTCCAAAATAGAATAGAATGATTGCAGTTAAGAGGGTCGTGATGTGTCCATCTAAAACGGGTGGGAGAGAACGGCTATACCCGTCACTTATAGCTGTCAAATAACTTTTTCCTCTCTTCAATTCTTCTTTGATGCGCTCGTAGATAACCACGTTGGTATCAACTGCCATACCAATAGTAAGAACTAAGCCGGCAATGCCAGGGGCTGTTAATGTAGCTCCCAAGCCAGCCAAAATTCCAACGGTGAAAAGAAGGTTTAAAATAAGTGCAATGTTGGCAATCCAGCCACTGGTGTTATAATAAAGTAGCATGAGTGCGAAAATCACCAAGAAGGAAACAATAAAACTCATTGAACCTCCCTGGATAGCTTCCTCACCCAGTGTTGGACCTACTTGTTGTTCCTGAACAATTTTTGCAGGGGCAGGGAGTTTACCAATTTTCAAAATATTTGCAAGATCCGCAGCTTCCTGTTGTGAGTAATTACCGGAAATAGAGGAAACTCCGTTGGGAATAGGAGAAATAACGTTGGGGGCAGATTGTACCACATTGTCTAGCACAATTGCAATTGGGTTCCCTACATTTTCCTCGGTCATTCTTTTCCAAACGGCTGCTCCTGCAGGGCGCATGGTCATCTCTATCTGTACTTTGCCGTATTGGTCAAAGTCTTGACGAGCATCGGAAATTGCATCCCCTTCTAATTTAGCAGTCGTTCTATTATATGTTTTCAATGCGTAAAGAGGAACGATGGAGGCAGATACCCCTTTAGCATCTTTATCAGGAACTCCAAATGCCCAAACTACATCCGAAGGGAAGTTGTTGGCAAACTCATCTAGATAAGCGCGCACTAGCGCAGAGTCTTTTATTGCTACCATGGCAGTAGCTCCCTGGTAAACAACGGCGCCCTTTTCGTCCTGATAAGGCTGAATGAATTGAATATAGTTAGTAATCGAATTAGAAGGCAGGGCAGCAGTACTTGCTTTCTTGCTAGTATCTGTTGATTGCTTACTAATAGCATCAGATAGTTTCTTTGTAGTTCCAGTGTCTTTTGTATCTGTTAAAACATCCGTTTTTGCAATAGAAGAAGAATCTTTTTTAGCAGTAGTGTCCGTTGCGCCACCGTACTTCACATTGAAAGCTTCGATGGTGCGTTGCCAGCCCGTTGCATAATTGTTGTTCTTAAGTGTGTAAACTTCCCAGAATTGAAGATTGGCAGTGCTTTGCAGTAGTTTGCGAACTCTTTCCTTATCCTTGATGCCTGGTAATTCTACTGTGATTAAACCACGGTTGGGAATGGGATTGATAGAGGGCTGTGCAACTCCAAATTGGTCAATACGCGTGCTAAGCCGGTCAAACGTAAGATCAAATGCGGCTCTGGCTTGCTCTCTGATATAGTTTTCAACGTCCTGATCTGTAGATTTTATATTAATTGCGTTGGAACTTGCGCCGGAAAATAAAGAGGCTAGCGGGCGAGTTGCTTCTAATTTGCGATACTCTTGAATAAAAAGAGTAATAAAGTCTGCATCGCTATTTGCCTTTCTTAAATCTGCATTCTTAAGCGCGTTCAAAAAATTGGGGTCAGCGGAGTTATTCGACAATGAGCGTATTAGTCCAGACATTTCCACTTCAAGTGTAACGTTCATTCCTCCTTGCAAATCCAGCCCTAAGTTTAATTCTTCTTCTTTCGCCTTTTTATAACTCATGGCACCATTGATACCATAGGTTACAGTCTCATTTTCACTTGCCTTGATAAGGCTGTCTTGATAAGCCCGTTTTCTGGTGTCCAGAAATTCTTGCCAAACCGCCTGCGAATCCTTGTTTGAGGGATATTTAACAGTGGGGGCAGGATACGACTTACTGACGTATTGTACAGCCTTATCGGATACCGTTTTTTCAAAATTTTTGACCAGCCAGGTAAATGATAGCTGGTACAAAGAGTAGATGATCAACAGTGCGGTGAAAAAGCGAACCAAACCTTTCAGTTGCATGAGTATTGATTTACTGAATTTTAAAGGACGGCAAATATAGCTTTTTCAGGGGATTTTAGACATAAAAAAGGCCTTGTTTCCCTCTGAGGGAAAATTAGATTGACGTATCTTGCTTTGCAACCATCTCTGTTAAAATGCCACACTTATCCTCTCTTTTGAATCGCTTCAATGAGCCTGAAACCCTAAAAATGGCCAAATTGAGCCGAGAATTGAGGGCAAGCGGGATAGACGTAATTGACCTGAGCTTAGGAGAGCCCGATTTTGATACACCTGACCATGTTAAACAAGCTGCTATCCGTGCTATTGATGAAAATTGGACTCACTACACACCGGTTTCAGGGTATTTGGATCTACGAGAAGCAGTATGCGAAAAACTGAAACGTGATAATAAACTAGCGTATTTACCCACCCAGATTGTGGTTTCTACGGGGGCTAAGCAAAGTCTTGCCAATTTAATTCTGTCTCTGGTTGACGAAAATCAAGAAGTGATTATTCCTACCCCGTATTGGGTTACCTATAGTGAACTAGTCAAAATTGCACGTGGTAAAGTGGTAGAGATACGAACGAGTGCTGCTAGTGGATTTAAAATCACCCCTTCACAATTGGAGGCCGCCATTACTCCTCAAACAAGAGTTTTCTTGTTTTCCTCTCCTTGCAATCCAAGTGGTGCCGTTTATAATGAAAAGGAATTAGAATCACTAGTTAAGGTTTTTGAAAAATACCCCGACATTACTATTATTTCGGATGAGATTTACGAGTATATCAATTTTGTAGGCAATCATATCAGTATCGCTTCATTTTCTTCGGTAGTTGACCGTGTAGCGATAGTTAATGGGTTAAGTAAGGGCTTTGCAATGACAGGTTGGAGGGTAGGGTATATTGCCGCAGCTGAAACGATAGCAAAGGCTTGCGAGAAAATTCAAGGTCAATTTACCAGCGGAACCAACTCAATTGCACAGCGTGCAGCGATTGCTGCCCTTCGGGAAGATCTTAAACCCACAAAAGAAATGGTAAAAGAGTTTGCAGCTCGTCGAGAATTAGTGTTACAGTTAGTCTCAAAAATTCCAGGAATACAATGTCCATCCCCTGAAGGGGCTTTTTATATTTTTCCTGATATGCGCGCTTACTTTGGCCGTTGGGATGGGGAGCAGCAAATTAAAAATGCAGCAGATCTCTCTATGTATCTTTTAAATAAGGCGCATGTGTCTTCAGTAATGGGCGATGCATTTGGTGAGCCAAATTGCATACGATTTTCATTTGCGAATAGCCGGGAAAAAATCAAAGAGGGTTGGGCGAGAATTCAGCAGGCCTTAATTGCGTTGACCGTTTCTTAAGTTCTTTATCAATTTTTAATATCTGAGGCAACAAAGGTGAAACTTCATCGTTGAGAATGGTAAAGTCACACAGTTTTTGTTTGAGAGATTCCTCCAATTGAAGTTCAATTCTTTTTTTTACCTGTGAGGGGTCTAATTGATCTCGCTTAATAACACGTTGAACACGCAGGGCTTCAGGTGCTGTTACGCCAATGATGTAATCCAGTTCTGAAGCGGCACCACTCTCAAACAAAAGAGCGGCCTCCTTAATGACATAGGGGGCTTTTTGTTGTTGCATCCACTCTTTAGCATCCTCTATTGTGGCAGGGTGAATCAGTGCATTTAACCAATCAATTTTTTCTTTATCAGAAAAAACAATTTTTGATAAGTGAGCGCGATTTAATTCGCCATTTACATAAGCGTCCGGACCAAACTTTTCTAGAATAGCTTCTCGCATAGCAGGGCGCTGGTTCATAATGCGCTTTGCAGCCTCATCCGCATTATAAACAGGGGTGCCAAGTGATTCAAAAATGCGGGCAATTGTTGTTTTTCCGCTTCCTATTCCCCCTGTAAGCCCAACGCGCAGCATATTATTTTTTATCAGTGGAAGCAGGCTTATTTAGGGCCTGTGTCCAGTCCATGCTGATTGCAGACTTTTCAATCTTGAGATAACTGCCCGGACTTGTTTCAATTTGTATGGTAGCATCCTCATTCACTTTGTTGATAGTTGCGTGAATACCTGCAATCGTTACAATCTTGTCACCTTTAGTAAGATTATCAATGAATCCTTTTTGACTTTTAGCACGTTTTGCTTGCGGGCGAATAAAGAATAGCCAGAAAACAAGAATCATTAATCCGAGAAAAATGAATTGAAAACCTCCAAAACCGGGTTGTGCAGCTTGTTGAAGTAAATACATAATAATTAAATTTTAATTGGTAGAAGGGATGGTTCCTCCAAAACTAAGGGTATGATTTTTTGTGGGGTTAGTATTGGCAGTAACATGAACTTGTTTAGCAATTACTCCGGTGCCGCTTCCATTGAAAGTAGCTTTAATAACTCCTTCTTCTCCTGGCAAAAGGGGCTTCTCAGGCTTTTCAGGAATGGTGCAACCGCAAGAAGCCGATACGCCTTCGATGATAAGGGGTCTATCACCAGCATTTTTAAAGCGCCAGGTAATTTGTACTTCCCTGCCGGGTTTTAATTCACCTAATTGCCGATCTATAGAATCTATCCATAGGATTTTAGTAAATTTTGTAGTGTCTTCGAGTACCGTTTTTTCAGCTAGTTGAGCTTCAGCACCCGTTTCAGATTTGTCTTGGTTACTGATATCCCTGCAGGAAAGTAAGAAACCAGTTGTGAATAGAATAAATATTATTTTTTTCATGCTGCCCGCATTTATGTGTAAAATTAGTTTTTGGTGTCTTTAATACTCTTTTTTTTGAAATCTGTTTTTTGTAGTTTTCCTTCTTCCTCTAAATCTTTGCGGATATTATCTAAAATGCCATTTACAAATTGGCCACTTTGGGTGGTGCTATAATCTTTTGCCATTTCAATGTATTCATTCAACGTCACTTTGGGGGGGATTGTTTCGAAATATAAAAATTCTGCTACGCCCATTTTCATCAAGATCATGTCTAGCAAGGCAATTCGCTCAGAATCCCAATTTTTTAATTTGGGTATAATCAAGGATTCGAGATATTTTTCTTTTTCTAGAACCGCTTGAAGGAGGTCCTGTGCAAACTTCTCTTTTTCGGGATCAATAATATTTTCAAACGAAATACTGGATGGTTTTTGGAGAAGTGAGCCCACTAATTGAACTACCGATTCAGCATCGTCTTCAAAATTGCTGTAAAGTTCTTCAATGTGGGTAATAAAAGAGGGATTGGCAAGTAGAAGGTCATTTAAAATAAATTCCATGATACTTCTTTCTTCCTTCTTTTGTCGGGCAGGATCCAGTAAATAAGCTTGATACTTTTCAGTTTCAACGAGCTGGCTGTGGATTTTTCGGATTAAATCTGTATCTGTTGTGTTCTCTGGTTTTGAAACCGTTACTTGTTTTTTGAAATCAGGTTTTTCTATGATCTGCCATAACAATTCATTTCCCGCAATCTTAGTATTTACATTTAGGTCTTCCTTTGTTGGCAAATGTTTAGACGCTTTTTTAAAAGCATATATTTCTGTATAGCGTAGAACCTGTGTCAAAAACCATGTCAGATATACAAACAGCTGGCGGGTTTGAGCCATTTGTTTGTCGAGAAGTTCGTGAATTTTGGCGGGGGGTGGATTTTCTTCAAAAGTGGTAATGCCATAAAGCACCTGCATCACCTTTATTCTAATATTACGTCTACTGATCATTTATCAAGGAACTAATTCGGGTGCGAATATAGCTTTTTCGGTAGATATGAAGCCAAATAGGTTCCACTGAAAAAATGACATAGCTAATACGTAAATCCCTTAAAATGAGCAGTTTTGTCGTTGATTTACTGACAAAAAATACCGAGTACTATTAAAAAAAAAGCCTGGCATATAATTTATAGTAATTTTGCCGCCCACCAGTTGATAAGTGGAGAACCATTAAAAAACAAAAATCAAAACAAGCTATGGCTAAGAAAGTAAATGTCAAACCGCTTCACGACCGAGTGATTGTGAAAGCAGCCGCTGCAGAAGAGAAAACTGCGGGGGGTATCATTATTCCAGACACTGCCAAAGAAAAGCCGCAGCGTGGAACTGTTATCGCTGCTGGTCCTGGTAAAAAGGATGAACCAGTTACCGTAAAAGCCGGGGATAACGTTCTTTATGGGAAGTACGCGGGTACAGAAATCCAGATTGATGGAGATGAATATTTAATCATGCGCGAGTCTGATATTCTGGCAATCGTATAAGTGGAGGTAAACTCATTTAAAAAAATAAAACTAGTGTAATATGGCAAAGCAGATTTTCTTCGATATTGAAGCAAGAAACAGAATGAAAAAAGGTGTTGACACTCTTGCCAACGCCGTTAAAGTAACATTAGGTCCGAAAGGTCGAAATGTAGTTATCGAAAAGAAATTTGGTGCTCCCCAAGTAACTAAAGACGGAGTGACGGTAGCAAAAGAAATTGAATTGGAGGACCCTATTGAGAATATGGGGGCGCAAATGGTAAAAGAAGTTGCTTCCAAAACGGCAGATATCGCTGGTGATGGTACAACTACGGCTACTGTTCTAGCACAGGCAATTATAAGCGAAGGTTTGAAAATGGTTGCTGCAGGTGCCAACCCAATGGATCTTAAACGAGGAATCGACAAGGCTGTTAGCTTAGTAGTAGAAAGTTTGAAATCTCAAAGTCAGACTGTTGGAAGTGATGCCAAAAAAATTCAACAAGTTGCCACTATCTCTGCAAACAATGATGAAACAATCGGTAAGTTGATTGCTGAAGCTTTTGTAAAAGTGGGTAAAGAAGGAGTGATTACTGTGGAAGAAGCGAAAGGAACTGATACTACTGTTGATGTAGTAGAGGGTATGCAATTTGACCGTGGTTATATCTCTCCCTACTTTGTTACGAATAGCGAAAAGATGGAGGTTGAATTACAGAATCCTTACATCTTGATCTACGATAAAAAAATAAGTAATATGAAGGACATCCTTCATATCCTGGAGAAAGTAGCACAGGGGGGTCGTCCTTTGTTAATCATTGCTGAAGATTTAGAAGGAGAAGCATTAGCTACGTTGGTAGTGAACAAATTGCGTGGCACGTTGAAAGTGGCCGCTGTTAAAGCGCCTGGTTTTGGAGATCGTCGCAAAGAAATGTTACAGGACATTGCAATCCTTACCAAAGGTATTGTAGTAAGCGAAGAGCAAGGCTTCAAATTGGAAAATGCTGATTTGACTTATCTGGGACAGGCTGCATCTGTAACGATCGATAAAGACAACACTACTGTTGTTGGCGGAAAAGGTAAAAAAGAAGATATCGTTGCTCGCGTTAATCAAATCAAGGCTCAAATTGAAACGACAACCTCTGATTATGATAAAGAGAAGTTGCAAGAGCGTTTGGCTAAATTGAGTGGCGGGGTAGCTGTTCTTTATGTTGGTGCGGCTACTGAAGTTGAAATGAAGGAGAAGAAAGACCGTGTAGATGACGCGCTGCATGCAACACGTGCTGCAGTGGAAGAAGGAATCGTGCCTGGTGGTGGAGTTGCATACATCCGAGCAATTGAATCACTCGATGCCAAAGTGAAAGGTCAAATTGAAGACGAGCAAACTGGAATGGCTATTGTTCGCCGCGCGTTGGAAGAGCCAATGCGTATTTTAACCGCCAATGCCGGTATTGATGGTTCAATTGTCGTTCAAAAAATTAAAGAAGGTAAGGGCGACTTCGGCTTCAATGCTCGTACTGAGGTTTATGAAAATATGTTCAAGGCAGGGGTTATTGATCCTACAAAGGTTAGCCGCGTAGCACTAGAAAATGCAGCTTCCATTGCAGGAATGTTGCTAACAACTGAATGTGTAGTAGCTGACAAACCTAAAAAGGAAGAGCCTCATGCACATCCGGCCCCTGATATGGGTGGAATGGGCGGCTACTAAACCTTCAGAGTACCCTCAAAATCAATTTTATAGTCCCGTTTCGTACCGAAACGGGACTTTTTTTATCCCCCAGAATCCTTTCAAACTCTAAAATCCTTATTTTTAAGTTTCAGGTTCAGTTTTTTTTCTGTCCTGTTAATTATTTATTAAAACAAACCATTTCACATGCGCCAATTTTACTCTTTTTTGCTCACCCTTTTGGTGGTTAGTTTTGTCAGCCTCCCTGCTTTTTCGCAGGAACTTTATTGGACCGAGCGTCCCAGTAAAGAAGGAATTGTAACGCACAAGGCCGTTGCGAGACAGTCATTCCCAAAAGAGTTCAAGTTGTTTGACTTGAACAGTTCTCCACTTCGTCAACAATTGTTTTCTATTGTTGGAGAAAATACAACTCGTCGTAGCACAACAATTTCTATACCTAATGCTGCAGGAAAGTTGGAGCAATATGAAATTGTTGAGGCTTCAAATTTTACAGCTGAGCTTCAGCGTCAGTATCCTTCTATCAGAGCATACTCTGGAAAAGGAATCAGTGATCCTGCTGCATCATTAAAGCTTAGTTATTCCCCCGAGGGAATTCAAGGAATGGTTTTCCGTGCAGATGCTGCCAATGAGTATTTAGAGCAGTATTCTCAAGACGGAAATACCTATGCTGTGTTTTTATCCTCACGTAGAAAGGGAGATTTACCATGGCTTTGTAGCACACCTGATCAAGAACTTGCGCTTGGACTTAATCGTCAAGTGTATTTGAACAGATTAGAATCAAATACGGGAGAGCTCAAAACATTGCGCTTGGCACAGTCTTGTAATGGTGAATATTCAAACTATTTTGGAGCTACTAGTGCTGCGCAAGTAAACTTGGTACTTGCGGCATACAATGCTACCCTGACCCGCTGTAATGGCTGTTATGAAAAAGATTTAGCCATTCACTTAAATCTGATTCCCAATACCAATCTTGTTATCTACTACGATCCTACTACTGACCCATATACGACAATGGGTAACTGGAATTCACAGTTGCAGGCCACGCTTAACTCTGTGATTGGTGCTGCCAACTATGATATTGGACACATGTTTGGTGCATCAGGTGGCGGAGGTAATGCCGGTTGTATTGGTTGCGTATGTAATGATGCTAACAAGGGTAGTGGGATCACTTCCCCTGCAGATGGAATTCCTCAAGGTGACAACTTCGACATCGATTATGTAGCACATGAAGTGGGACATCAATTAGGGGGTAATCACACTTTCTCGATGAGTATTGAGGCAGGAGGGGTGAACAATAAAGAAGTGGGTTCTGGTATCACTATCATGGGGTATGCAGGGATTACTTCTTATGACGTAGCTCCACATTCAATAGATATTTTCCATGAGAACTCAATCCAGCAAATTCAGGTTAATATGGCTACAAAAACATGCCCTGTTACAACTTCACTTGCTGGTACTAATGCAACCCCAGTGATAGCTGCATTGACTCCTTACACTATTCCAATTACTACTCCTTTTGAATTAACTGGTTCTGCTACCGATGCCAATAGTGCCGACGTACTGACGTACTGCTGGGAGCAGGATGATGCTGCAAACTCAACTGTTACTGGTATCAATAGTGTAGCGAATCCTACTAAGTTAGTTGGGCCAAATTGGCTTACTTTCCCAGCTACTACAAGTCCTACAAGAATTTTTCCTAGACTTTCTACTGTACTTGCTGGCTTGTCGGTAACGGGTCCTCTTCCTGGGGGAGATGCAGTTGCTAATACAGAGGCACTCAGCAGCGTTGGTCGCACATTAAATTTCAGACTAACAGTAAGAGATAATGTTCCTTACAGCTCAACAGCACCTATTAAAGTAGGACAAACTGCTTATGCGGATGTTGCTATAACAGTTTCTGCTGCTGTAGGTCCATTCCTAATTACTTCTCATAACACTGCTGCTACCCTCACGGCAGGTACTACGGAGACATTGACTTGGTCAGTGAATGGAACAACTGGAGCGCCAACTAATACAGCAAACGTTAACATCTTTATTTCTACAGACGGGGGTAACAATTTTACCCTGTTAATTCCAAATACACCTAATGATGGTTCCGAGAGCTTTTCAGTCCCTAACACTCCATCAACTACTGTTCGTTTCAAAGTAAAGGCAGTTGGTAACGTCTATTTTGATATTAACAATGCTAACCTTACTATCATTCCGCCGCCATTTGGCTTCACCTTTAATACAACTACTCCTGCTACTGCTGCCTGTCCAGCGCCATCAAGTATGAGTATCACTTTAGGAACTGCATCTAATGGTGGGTTCACTGGAAATGTTAGCTTAAGTGCCTCTGGAAATCCTGCCGGAACTACGGTAAGTTTCTCTACAAGTACTGTAGCTGTTGGTTCTAGTACTACAGTTACATTAAATGGAACTAATACGCTTAATGCTGGCTCTTATACTGTAATTGTAACAGGGGTGTCTACTGGATCAACAAATCAGACGGCTTCATTATCGTTCACTGTAAATGCTGGTAGCGGACCCGCTATTGCTACACAACCTACCAATCAGACAACTTGTGTGGGTAGCAATACTACGTTTACTGTTGCCTCTACCGGTACCTACCAATGGCAGTTGAATTCTGGTACAGGGTTCTCCAATATTAGTGGTGCTACTAGTGCTTCTTATACAGTTACAGGCGCTACCGTTGCGATGAGTGGTAATGCGTATCGTTGTGTTGTTACTGGTCAGTGTGGCTCTACTACTTCTTCCGCAGCTACATTAACTGTTAATACATTGCCAGCTATTGTAACACAGCCTACTAACGTTGCACAGTGTACTGGAACTTCTGTTTCTTTCTCTGTTGGAGCATCGGGAAGTGCAATAACCTATCAATGGCAGGTTAGTACAGATGGCGGCACCAATTATTCAGATATTACTGGTGCAAATGCCGCAACATACACCATTGCATCTACGGTGTTATCTCAAAACAATAATAGATACCGTTGCGTTGTATCTGGTGTTTGTGCTCCTGCAGCTACCTCTACAGCTGCTGTGCTTACATTGAGTGCTGCGCCTACTATTACTTCTAACCCTATAGCTTCTGCTACCATTTGTGAATTTGGTTCTACTAGCTTTGTAGTAGCTGCTACTACTCCAATCGGAACCTTAACTTACCAGTGGCAAGCGAGCGCAAATGGGGGAACTACTTGGGCATCTGTAAACGGGGCTACAACTACTACCTTCAGTCAGACTAATGTACCTGCAACACAAAACGGATATTTATTCCGTGCTGCAGTTACAACTAGTTGCGGAACAATTTATTCGACGAATGTTGCGCTAACTGTTAATACGTATCCAAACATTACCTCATTTAATCCAGTTAGTGATGTTTGTTTATCTGATCGTCCACTTGCCTTGAGTGCTGCCCCCACTGGAGGTACATTCAGTGGTTCTGGAGTATCAGGATCTACCTTTAATCCGCGTACTGCAGGGTTAGGTGCAAAGACAATAACCTACACAGCATCTAATGCTGGTTGTCAGTCTACTGCTACACGCACCATTATCGTAGATCAGTGTGCGGAGCGTCAGATTCTATTACCAAATCCAGCCTCTCTAACTCTTTATCCAAACCCGAACACTGGCTTGTTTGGCGTAAGAGTAAATACAGATTTATATACTCGTTTCTCAGTGAAGGTTTATAATAACATTGGTCAATTGATCCGCACTGTTGAAATGAATAATGTCTACTATGGTCAGGTTGTTAATATGGATATGACTCAATTACCTGCAGGAACTTATCATCTGTTATTTGTAAACGATGAGCAGTCGCCAGCTGTAAGTCGCACCATTAGCATGGTAGTCTACAAGTAATTCTTTTCTGAATAATTTCAATCCCGTCTGGATAGCCAGGCGGGATTTTTTTTGGTACCTTTGCAGCCGCTAAACAAGGCCTTATGATAAGTGTAAAAGATCTGAAACTCGCGTACGGGAAACGAGTGTTATTTGAAGAGGTAAATCTCAATTTTACAAAAGGGAATTGCTATGGAGTGATTGGAGCCAATGGAGCCGGGAAGAGTACCTTTTTAAAAATAGTAAGCGGTGAAATTGAGCCGAATAAAGGTCGTATTGAGATTTCGCCCGGCGAAAGAATGGCTGTACTTAGGCAAAATCATTTTGCCTTTGATAATGAGTCCGTTTTGAATACTGTTTTGATGGGACATGCCCGTTTATGGCAGGTAACCAAGGAAAGAGAAAAAATCTATTCCTTGGCTGACTTTACTGAGGAAGATGGAATTAGAGCGGGCGAATTAGAAGCAGAATTTGGCGAAATGGGAGGCTACACTGCCGAAAGTGATGCCGCAACCATGTTGGGGGAGCTGGGCGTGGCAGAAGAGTTTCATCAGTCTTTGATGAAAGATATTCCTACTAATTTTAAAGTTCGTGTGTTACTTGCACAAGCGATATTTGGGAATCCAGACATTTTGTTGTTAGATGAGCCCACAAACGGATTGGATATTGAAACAATCAGTTGGTTGGAAAATTTTCTCGCAGACTACGAGAACATCGTTTTAGTAGTGAGTCATGACCGTCACTTTTTGGATGCTGTTTGCACGCATATTGCAGATGTAGATCGGCAAAAAATAAAAATATTTACGGGTAACTACACATTCTGGTACGAGTCCTCTCAATTAATGGCAAGGCAGTTGAGTGATAAAAATAAAAAAGTGGAAGATAAAAGGCAGGCCTTGTTAGATTTTATCGCCCGATTTAGCGCTAATGCCTCTAAGAGTCGTCAAGCTACTTCTCGAAAAAAGGCATTGGAAAAATTGTCTATTGAGGAAATTGAACCGAGTTATCGCAAATACCCGGGTATCATTTTTCAGCCCTTGCGTGAAGTTGGTAATCAAATTCTTTCTGTTGAGAAACTAAAAAAGGTGGTGGATGGAAGAATACTTTTTGATCAAGTTAGTTTCACGGTCAACAAAGGAGATAAAATTGCAATTCTAAGTCAGGATCCGCTGGCTGTTACAACTTTCTATAATATTATCTCAGGTGAATCGAGTGCAGATCATGGTAACTACGAGTGGGGAAGTACAATCACTTGGGCATACTTACCACAAGAAAATTCAAAATACTTTTCTGGTGATCTCTCACTGATGGATTGGTTACGTCAATATGTGCCAGAGCATGTCAAGGATGTTGATGAGCCCTTTTTAAGAGGGTTTTTAGGTAAAATGTTATTTAGCGGCGACGATGTAAATAAAAAGACAAGCGTACTGAGTGGGGGAGAGAAAGTACGATGCATGTTGAGCCGGATGATGTTGCAAAACCCTAATGTTATTCTCTTGGATCAACCTACTGATCACCTGGATCTGGAGAGTATACAAAGCTTCAACGAGCAGTGTACGGAATATAAGAGTATCGTACTCTTAAGTAGCCATGACCATACTTTTATGCAAACTGTTGCCAATCGAGTGATTGAACTTACTCCCAAAGGCGTTATTGACCGGTTGATGACCTTTGATGAATATTTGGCAGATGATCGTGTAAAAGCGCTGAAAAACGAAATGTATTGTTAATTTACAGGAGCGTTTTTGCTTTTAAAAGCTCAACGGGTACTTTCACCATGCTGAATTTTTAAAATAGCGCCTGTAAATATGAAAGAATCTATCCTGCAAAATCTAGATAATCCAGTTCAGCTGGAGGAGTTATATCGTTCTAACAAAACCGCATTTAAACGCTCTTTTTTGGAGCTTTATCCATCAAGACCCACTTCCACAGTAGCAATCTGCTGGTATGAGCGTTTTCAAGAAGAAACGAGCTCTATTGCTTGGGGAAAAGGGGCTGATCTCCTTTTTATCTTAATCGCTTCTTTGGTTGCTACTTTTATTGCAAAAATTCCAGAGTTTTTTAATGTTTCTGAAAATGATTTCTTTCCCAGAAATAGTAGCTTCATCGTTTTACCTACCCTCGCTGCCTACTTTGCTTGGATACGAAAAATACCATTAAAACAATGTTTGTTTGTATTGGCTATTTTTATTGGGGCAGCCCTTTATATTAATTTAATACCATATAGTCTTGAGAGTGATGCAATGATATTGAGCTGTATTCATCTTCCTTTGGTGGGTTGGTCTTTGTTGGGATTTGTGTATACCGGGGGATCAATTCGGCAATGGGAGGGGAGACCTGAATTTCTTCGCTACAATGGAGATTTAATCGTAATGGGATCATTGATTATTAGTGGGATTATGATTCTCACTGGTATCACAATTGGGTTATTTAGTTTGATTGGGTTATCAATCGAAGAGTTTTATACAAAATGGATATTAATTACAGAACTAGCTGCATCCCCTTTAATTGCCACGTATGTGATACGATTTAATCCACAACTTGTAAATAAAGTTTCTCCGGTTATTGCCAGAATTTTTAGCCCTGTTGTTTTAGTTACGCTGGTGTCTTATTTAATCGGAATTGCAATTGCGCAAAAAGACCCCTATAATGACAGAGAGTTTTTGCTTTTATTCAATGGGCTATTAATTGGTGTATTGGCGATCATCTTCTTTTCCGTAGTAGAGCTGCAACGAACAAATGAAAGCAAGCTTGCATTTTGGATTATTTTTTTATTGGCCATTGTAACAATCATTGTAAATGCAATTGCACTTTCTGCCATCCTTTACCGAATTGGATCATGGGGATTCACGCCCAACCGTACTGCAGTTTTAGGCGGAAACGTCCTCTTTTTTGTAAACCTCATGCTAATTACTCGTCAATTATTCAAGCAAATAAGAGGCACGACTCCAGATGTAAATTCTGTTGAAAAATCAATTGCGTTGTTTATGCCCATTTATGCAATTTGGGCGATAGTAGTAACGTTTCTCTTCCCGCTTATCTTTGGGACCCATTGATTTTTAAATGAGTAATCCAATTCATAAGGGGCGGCTTTCATTTAAAGCTGCCCTTTCTGTTATTGTGGGGTCCATTATAGGAGCCGGACTTTTCATGAAGCCAGCCTCTATGGCTGCACAGTTAAATCATCCTATTGCGATGACCCTTGTGTGGATCTTAGCGGGTTTATTTACTCTTTGCGGCACGTTAGTGGTGGCTGAGCTGGGTGTGATGATGCCCTCCACTGGAGGGCTGTTTGTTCATTTTTCGCATTGTTATGGAAAAAAGACTGGTTTTCTCTATGGCTGGTCAGCCTTTTCTGTGATTAATACAGCATCTGTGGCAGCCATTGCATTCATATGCGCCTACTATGTTGACACGTTGGTTCTGCTCCCAAAGATGGATCCTCAAATTGAGATGTCGGTAGTTTGGTCAATTTATCCACTGGGTAATTTGTATCCACTTAAAGACTTTTCAGTCAAGTTGCTTGCTATATTTTTAGTGATTTTACTCACCTGGCTAAATACTCAACGTGTACAATCCAGTGGGCGGTTTCAATTGATTGCATCGGTAGTAAATGGAGCTATTCTTTTGCTTATTCCTATTTTGATTTTTACATCTGATAATGGGGATAGTGCCCATTTCTTTAAAGGAGCATCAACACTTTCATCGGCTTCAACTATTACGGGATGGGCAGCTGCTTTAACGGGCGCTTTTTTTGCGTTGGATGGATGGATAAATATTGTGTCCATAGCAGGCGAGGTGAATAATCCTGCAAAGACAATTCCTCGCACATTATTTTTGGGGGTGCTCATTTGTTTAGCCCTTTATCTATTGATGAATCAAGCCTATTTGTATGTTCTTCCTGTTGAAAAAATGGCACAAGCGCATGTTGTGGCAGCAGATGCCTTACAGGTAGCGAGGGGGCCTTTAGCAGCAGGCCTTGTTTCTTTGTTGATTGTTTTTTGCACGATCGGTGCGTTAAATGGGAATATAATGGCCTCCTCGCGTATAACTTATGCTATGGGAAAGCAGCAAGTATTTCCTTCGTTTTTGGGGGCAAGAAATGCTTCTACAGGAAGTCCTACGGCTGCATTATGGCTGCATGGAGGATGGATTTCTTTTCTTATTTTTTCTGGCTCTTTTGATATGCTTGCAGATATGTATGTATTTGTAACATGGATGGCCTACGGACTTGCTGCATTAGCGGTATTTCGTTTAAGAAAAACAAGCCCTAATCTGAGTCGTCCGTATCGGGTATGGGCACATCCTTTAACAACTGGTATTTTTATTGTCTTTTCCTTTAGTTATTTACTTGTTACCCTGTACAATGATGTTTATTTATTTTCAATAGGCCAGAAGCCTGTGGTTAACTCTCTAGTTGGTCTACTTTTTGTTTTGACAGGATTACCTTTGTATGCGTATTATAACAAGAGTAATAAAAAAGATACTTTTATCAAATAATTCCATAAGAATGAAACTGAATTTGACTTGGCTAGGAATTAGTGCAGGATTACTACTGGCAGTTGGGTGTTGGATGCCTTGGGTAATTATTGAATCTCAAAATTTAGTAATTACAGGTATGCAAACGGGTGGAACCAGTTATGGAAAGCCTGGTGTTCTCCATTTGGTATTTCTTTCTTTTTATCTTGTTTTTATGCTCATTCCAAAAATTTGGGCTAAGCGGTTCAACCTATTGGTTGTGGCGTTGAATGCGTCTTGGATGATTAGGAATTTTTTCATTATTGGAATTTGTAGAGGAGGGGAGTGCCCCGTTCGTCAAATCGGATTATACCTGGTTGCATTCTCTAGTGTTTTAATGTTAATTGCTGCTTTATTCCCTTCGATTAAAAAGAAATAGTTCAAAGGAATTTTTATTTCGGTACTTGCTCTTTCCAATAAATAGCTGCATACTTGCTACATGCGGCTCTGTTTATCTTCCTACCTATTTGGTGCTATATTTTTTCTCTTGCAAGAAAGTGTTGCACAAACAGGATTTTCTGTTTTTTGGAACATGCAATCAACCACGCCTACCATTTTGACCGGATCAAATTTTCAAGTAAGTGAGGTGTCGCCTGGGAATAATTTTGGGAATACTCAGTTTTTAAATAGCTTCTCAAATTCATCAGGAGCATATCCTGGCGCTTCTGGAGAGCAAAATGCTGCATTTGCAGCACGTACGGGGCCTTTGGAAAAAGGTTCTAATGGATCTGCTTATCTCTCATTCAGTTTAATCGCAGCACCAGGTTATAAATTGAGTTTAACTACAATCCAGTTAGCAATACGTTCCACCACTACCGGTCCGCAAAATTGTTCTCTATATTCAAATGCTGATGCATTCAACGCGCCAATACTGAGTCAATCTATTTTGCCCAGTGGAGTTTGGCAGTATGTTCAGTTGCCACTAACTGGGTTGCAGCCAAAGTCTAGTTTGGAGTTTCGACTCTATGGGTATAATGGGGTAGGAATAGCTGCAATCAATATTGCTAATTGGCGACTAGATGATTTAAGAATTGACGGTACCGTAATGCCTGAAAGTTTACCTGTTCAATGGCAGTATTCAGCTCTTTCATCTGTTTCTGAATTTGTAAAGCTAGAGTGGGGAACTACCGCAGAGCAGAACAATAAAGGGTTTATCATTTATCGGTCCTCAAATGGAGTGGAGTATACAAAAATTGGGTTCATTCCGTCTATGGTAAGTGGCCACATGGGCTCATTGAACCGATATCAATTCATTGATTCTTTTCCTCCAGCGGGCTCACTTTTTTATAAATTATTTCAAGTTGATTGGGATGGGAAAATGAACGAAGGGTTGATAAGATATTGTTTTCGGGAATTTTCAGATACGAAGAATGCTCAGCCTTCAAACTTTAAAATGGTAGCTACGTCATTTTGTTTTACTTACCCCTTTATAGGAAATGCTACATTTTATCTGTATACGATCGGAGGTGCTTTTTTAGGCGGAACTACCCGTTTTTCCAATTTTAAACAGGATATGGCGATCCAAATTGAAATATCAAAAGGCGAATTAAAGTCGGGTACTTATTTACTAGTGGTTCAACAGAAGGGGAGAATCGTTTCGAAAAAAATTGCTGTAATCAGGTGAGTACTTGTAAACTTTTTTTAATAATTCCAATCGCTTCCTGGATTTGCTCCTTTGTAATAAGCAATGGAGGCGCAAATCTGATTTTATCTCCGTGTGTTGGTTTTGCTAATAGTCCGTTTCGCATCATTTCCAAGCAAAGATTCCACGCTGCATTTGGATCCGGATGTTTAATGACGATGGCGTTTAGTAATCCTTTGCCTCTAACCAGTGCAATGTGCGGGTTATTTATTTCTCGGATGCCTTTGCGTAGTTCTTGTCCTCTTTGCTCCGCATTTGCTGCCAGCTGATCTTCCTCAATAACCATTAGTGCTGTTTGTGCTATTGCGCATGCCAAGGGATTTCCGCCAAACGTCGAGCCATGCTGTCCGGGCTGTATACACAGCATGATATCATCGTCCGCCAACACAGCGCTGATAGGCAGCAAGCCGCCACTTAATGCTTTACCTAGAATTAGAATATCGGGCTTAACCTCTTCATGCTCACATGCAATTTTTTTTCCTGTTCTCCCTAAACCCGTTTGAATTTCATCCGCTATAAACAACACGTTATTTTTTTTGCACAAATCAGCAGCTTGTCTCAGATAGCCGTTATCTGGAACAATTACACCTGCTTCGCCTTGGATTGGTTCAACTAAAAATGCTGCCACCGACGAATCAGCAAGAGCCAATCGTAAGGCTTCGCAATCATTGTATGGAATAGGAATAAATCCGGGTTGAAAGGGCCCAAAATGATGGGTTGAATCTTTATCGCTACTAAAAGAAACGATTCCCGTTGTTCTTCCGTGGAAATTACCTTCACATACAATTATTTTTGCTTGATTTTCCGAGATTTTCTTTTTTTCATACCCCCATTTTCTACTCAATTTTATGGCGGTCTCTACTGCTTCTACTCCGGTGTTCATCGGTAACACCTTGTCGTATCCAAAGTAGCTGGTTATATATTTTGCAAAATCACCCAGTTTATCATGATGAAAGGCGCGACTTGTAAGCGTTAATCGCTGCACTTGTTGAAGGCAAGTTTCAATTATTTTAGGATGGCAATGACCCTGGTTGACTGCAGAATATCCGCTTAAAAAGTCAATGTATTTCTTGTTGTCAACATCCCACACGTGAACGCCCTTTCCTTTGGAAAGGACTACAGGAAGCGGATGATAGTTGTGTGCTACAAACTTATCATCCTGTTCAATGTGAAAAAGTGTTCTGGCAGTAATCGATGACCCATCCATAGGTACGTAAGTTACTTCACGAACCTCAGATTAAGAAAGTTTCATCCACCGGCTCCAGGGGTAGGTTTGCATCAGCTTATTGGGCTGAGGGGTCGTTTCAGGAAAAATGCCAAATAGAGTACTACCGCTACCGCTCATCGAAGCATAAATAGCACCTTCTGTATAAAGGGTTTCTTTTATGGAAGCCAAATCTGGAAATTGTTCAAAAATGGAGTCTTCAAATTGATTTTTTAAATCCTCTTTCCAAGTGGTTATAGGTTGTTGTATGATGGAGGCTACTGATCTTCCTGTTTGATCAGGTTTACAGCCTCTAAAGGCTACTGCGGTGGAGATATGAACACCCGGATTAATAAGCAGTAAATGATATCCTCTAAGTGAGAGCTTGCGTTCTTTTAAAATTTCCCCTCGCCCTTCTGCAATAGCGGGTTTGTTTAGTAAAAAAAAGGGGCAATCGCTTCCAAGTTGCAGAGATAAAGCTGCTAAATCGTGGTGCGAAAGTGATAGCTGAAATAGTTCATTTAGACCCTGAAGCATAAAAGCGCTATCTGCACTCCCTCCACCTAAACCCGCACCAGTTGGAATATTTTTATGAAGATGTACGTCTACGCTTTTAAGCAGGGGAAAGCGATTTTTTAAAAGTTGATACGCTTTTATACAACTGTTTTCTTCTAAAGGCCCAGTAATGGGGAATCCTGTTTGAATAAATTTAAATTCTCCATTTTCGTGCCGTTGCAAACGAATTTCAAGAATGTCGGTTACGGGAATTGGAAAAAAAATAGTTTCTAGGTCATGATAGCCATCCTGTCGCTTACGAAGGATACGTAGGCCCAGGTTAATTTTACAATTTGGAAATACAATCATGAAATTGATCTAGGGGTTGTTCTCCTGATTTCTGCTATTTATCTCGTCTCGAATTGCGATGGCCCGTAAATAATCCTCGCTTTCTAACACTTCGGTGAGCAGGTTGTTCAACTCTACAAGTGTCATTTGCTTGAGATCTTCATTTCCAGTATTTCTAATCTCTTCATTCAAGGTTCCCCCTCCTTCTTTTTTTCTTTTGTTTTCC
>Ga0208306_1000004_pt1 | contig 158659 bp, 130 predicted proteins | sample Colrivmet1449A02_FD_187632 | JGI IMG/M metagenome (GOLD analysis project Ga0208306, IMG submission 187632) | Estuarine microbial communities from the Columbia River estuary - metaG 1449A-02 (SPAdes) (version 2) | ecosystem: Environmental > Aquatic > Marine > Intertidal zone > Estuary | place... | reverse complement strand
CTGGGATAACTCTGAGCCGCCCTCCCGATCAGATGTTCCTTTCATGGGTCGGCACGTGAGAGTGCCTGCTTGATGTTCAATAAAGGATTCGGGGGAATGAGACAAAACCCATCCGGATTCCCACTCGAGATAGGCGCTGTACGGTCCTGGTTGACGCTCACGCAACCTTCGATAGACCGAGAGAGGTGATCCGTAGAGAGAGCCTCTCCATGGGAACGTGAAGTTTAATTGATACGTCTCACCTTGTTGAATCGCCCGGTGAATTTGGTTCACGGCCTGGCCATAGGTCATGACGTCGATTTGAGATTGGAGACCCGCAAGTCCCGAAGGAGGTTCACTTGACGTTGCTTCGGTTAGAAAGGTTTCAATATCCTTCGAACTCCACGTCCGAAGTCGGGGGAAGACCCAAGCGCGTAAGAGAACTCCATCTGAAGGATGACGGGTAGGTAGATCTTGGAGAGCTAATCCGAGTTCGTAGGGGAAAAGTCCAAGGACATGTTGACCTTGACGACAGGCTTCTTCGATCTGGCGAAGGGCCCCTGAAACTTCATCTACGTTTCTCGCTTCCCAGTAGGACGAGGGTGCATCAAAAAAATAACCTACGCCCCCTGTGTTCTCCAGTAAAAAGCGGGTCTGTGGCTTCAAAGGTGCGTTCATTGGTTTTATTCGGGAGGGAGAATTTCTTGATCAGGGCGTTTGGGTTTTTTGGGACGAATAAAGATCCATCCGAGGAGTCCAGAGATAATCGACGTTATGAGCGCCCCTAAGCAGGCCGACCCAAATCCATCGACTCGAAAACCTAACCCCCACTGATTAGCCATCTGTCCGACCCATAGGAAGACGGCCCCATTGATGAACCAGGTCAAGCAACCGAGGGACAAGAAGATAGGAATAAAAGCTAGGAATTTGATGAGGCGCCCCAACGTTTCATTCGCCAACCAAAGAATCATAGCAACTTGGAGGAGTCCGAGAAAATCAGGTGCCAGAATGCCAGGCACCGTATAGGCAGCCCCTTTAAGACCCAGAGCTAAAAAGACGAAACGAAGAAATAGGTTAAGCATCTAGTAGCGCCAAGCTAATTTACACCCGTACTGTTTGGATAATTGCTCGGCGAGTTCAGGATCATACTTGAGTCGGAACTCAGGCCCCGCTTTCACTTGGGTCTTTATGCCTTCTTTGCTGATGTATTCCAAATAGACAGGGAGTACACCTTCCTGTTTCTTAAGAAAGCCTATCAGTTCTGGAAGCGGATCTCCGGGGGGTAGGGTAATGATTGCCCCGATCAAACCTTTGCCTTGAAAGCCGTCTAAGCGCTCAATTTGAATGGCGCTCATCTTGACGACCGTCGTATCTTCTTCTGCCTCTTCGCCAGTAGAAAAATTCGTAATAGTTTCAACTTTGATCTCACCGGTGATTCGCACTAAATTGTCAGCTACGGCGAGATCGCGATACAGATCGTAGGGTCGAGTGCGTTTACGGGTTTGGCTATCAAAATAGGACGGGAAGAGTAGAATCTCCATTTTCCCTGTGAGGTCTTCGAGGGTCAAAATGGCCCAAGGCTCTTGTTTGTTGTTGGTCTTCGTTTGAACAAGGTTAATCATGCCTGCGACGGAGACAATATCTCGATCACGCAGGCTTCCTGATGTGGCTTTTTCCATCAGTCGCGTAATGGGCCCTTGGGTATGAATCATGATGGTGTCTTGATATTCTTCTAAGGGGTGTCCTGAGACATAGAGGCCTAACGATTCACGTTCGTACTTGAGTCGTTCTCGGCGTGTCCACATGGGAATGTCGTTCTGGAGTCGGAAACCCTCACTCATGGTGGCCAATTCCACATCATCAAAGAGGCTCGTCATTCCTTGGAGGCTTTTAGAGGCGCGTGAGGCCGAATCTAAAACCGCCGGAAGGCTCGAAAGGAGGGCGGCGCGATGAGGCTCTAGGGATTCGAAACAACCTGCTTTAATGAGGGACTCCCAAACTTTCTTATTGGCCTTGCCTAGGTCTGTGGATTGAATGGCATGTGAAAAATCCTTGAAGCCTTTTTCGCGTTGCCGAGCTTCTAAGATCGCTTTGAGGGCCGCTTCGCCGAGTCCTTTGATGGCCGCGAGTCCAAAACGGATTTGACCCGAAGCCGTAATAGAGAAATCTTTTTCAGAGTCATTAATATCCGGACCTAAAATATCAATGTCTCGACTTCGGCAATCCTGAATATATTTAACGATGTCATCCGTGCGCTCGGCTTTAGTACTGAGGAGGCCCGACATAAATTCAGTGGGATAATGGGCTTTAAGGTAGGCCGTTTGATAAGCCAGCATCGCATAGGCCGCTGAATGGCTTTTATTGAAACCATACGCGCCAAAATGTTCCATTAAATCAAACAACTCACCCATTCGGTCTCGATGAAATCCTTTTTCGACGGCGCGCTTGAGGAAATCGAGACGAAGTTTGCGCATTATAGATTTATCTTTCTTACCCATGGCTTTGCGAAGCATATCGGCTTCACCCATCGAAAACCCACCGATCAGGTTCGCGATCTGCATCACTTGCTCTTGATACACAATGACCCCATAGGTATTCCCCAAGATCCCTTCAAGTTCAGGAATCAAATATTCAATCGGTTCTTGCCCATGGCGACGTTTAACGAAACTATCCACGACGCCTCCTTCGAGGGGACCAGGTCGGAAAAGGGCATTCAAGGCAATCAGATCGTCGAAGCGCGTGGGTTGAAGTTGCCTCAAGAGTGATTTCATACCACTGGACTCGAACTGAAAAATACCGTCCGTATTCGCGTCCGAGAATAATTTAAATGTCTTCGCATCTTCAAAATCATGAAGGATCGCTTCGCTCACGGGTTGCCCGTGACGCCGGGCAATATAGTTTTGAATTTTAGTAATTTGAGTGAGGGTTTCAAGACCCAAGAAGTCCATTTTTAGAAGCCCTGCCATTTCGGCTTCGTCTTTGGTGTATTGCACCATGACTTTTTTATCTTTATCCACGCTCAAAGGAGCAAATTTAGTAAGTTCATCAGGAGCAATGATGACCCCTGCAGCGTGAACCCCCGAATTCCGAGCGAGTCCTTCCAGTTTGGCAGAAATATCTAGAATCTTTTTAACGTCCGCATCTTGATTGTAAAGCTCCCGTAGCTTATCAGAGCGTTCTAGAGCTTCCCCGACCGTAATGGGCTTGCCTGGTTCTTGAGGGATTAATTTCGTGAGATTGTTGGCCCAATTAAAGTCTTTATCGTACACGCGCGAAACATCTTTGATGACGGCCTTGGTTTTGAGTTGATTGATCGTGATGATATTAGAGACGCGGTCTTTTCCATATTTATCAGTGACGTAGTCGATGACCTTGCTTCGACCATCGCGGCAAAAGTCAATATCCATATCAGGCATGGAGACACGTTCGGCATTGAGAAAGCGCTCAAAGAGGAGATCGTATTCCATGGGATCAATGTCGGTAATACAAAGCGCCCACGCCACGATACTTCCTGCCGCAGATCCACGACCGGGACCCACCGGAACCCCCATCTCTCTCGCCTTACAAATGAAGTCCCACACCATAAGGAAATAACCAGGGAATCCAACCTTAAGAATGGTATCAATTTCATGTTGAAGGCGCTTTCGATAGTCAGGCTCGGGGTATTTTAATTTTTTGCTTTCCCATCGTGGGCGACATTCTTGCACGCGTCGTTCAAACCATTCCTTCACTACGGCTACGAAGTAGCTCTCAAGGGTCATTCCAACCGGCACAGGGAACGTGGGAGTGGCTGCCTTACGCTTGATAGGGAATAAATCAATCTTGTTAGCAATCTCTAGAGTTTGTTCTAAGAATTCAGGATGGTCTGGAAACATGGCCGCCATCTCGGCCGGTGTTTTGACATAGAACTGATCATTAATGAAGCGCATCCGACGCTCTTGGGCTTTCAGGGCGCGTGTCCCGATACACAAAATGGTGTCATGGAGGTCCGCATCTTCATGGTTCAGATAATGCGAGTCATTGGTGGCCACCATTTTGATCCCTAACTTCTTTGCTAGTTCAATTTGGTAAGGAATACACTCTTGTTCTTTCTGAAATGAAAGACCTTGGTTTTGGATTTCAAGATAAAAGTCATCGCCAAAAATTCCTCGATACTCGTCGGCTACTTTTTGAGCTTGTTCCAGTCGGTTTTGAAGAATACGTGCCTGAACCTCACCCCCTAAGCAGGCCGACATAGCAATGAGCCCCTCAGAGTGCTCTTTCAGAATTTCTTTATCGACGCGAGGTTTGTAATAAAAACCTTCGGTATACCCCCGGCTGACGAGTTTGGAGAGATTGGCAAACCCCACAGCGTTCTTGGCCAACAAAACGAGGTGGTAGCCTGCATCACGGCTCCCACTAGGATCAACACAGTCCTCCAGTCCTTCTTCGGCAGTTCCGATATTCTTCGCATCTAATTTTTTATCGAATCGCGATCGAGGTGCAACGTAGACTTCACTACCCAAGATAGGTTTAACTGCCCAGTTACCTTCTTTGTCAGCCGTCTTTTCACAGGCATCAAAAAGCTTCATCATGCCAAACATATTTCCGTGGTCGGTAACGGCGACGGCCGGCATTCCGGATTCTTGCGTTTTTTTAACAAGATCAGGAATTCGGGTGAGTCCGTCCAGCAAACTGTATTCGGTATGAAGATGTAAATGCACGAAGGACATGTGTCCATTTTCGCCTACTTAAGAGGTCTCTTTTGAAATGACTTCTCGTCGAGTTACCTTTGGTAGCGAGGAACTGCCCTTTAAAAACAGCATCCCTAAACTGCCGCTCAGAATTGAAAGGGAAATGGACCTGTCTAGGTCCTGATGTACCTGTAAGTACCTAAGGGATATGCAATAATCTAAGTGCAGTCATTGTTGCTGATACTTCCCAACTTTTCTACCAAGGAGAAATTTATGCCCGAAGAATCTGCCTGTCCTTTTGGACATGGGTCCAACCCCTCGGCAGGAGCCGCCAAAAAACAAACGAACCGAGATTGGTGGCCTAATCAATTAGATTTGACCCCGCTCCATCTGCACTCGCCGAAGAAAAATCCTATGGATAAGGATTTTAATTATGCAAAAGAATTTAAAAGTTTAGATTTGAAAGCCGTCATTAGCGACTTAAATATTCTGATGAAATCTTCACAGGATTGGTGGCCAGCTGATTACGGTCATTATGGTCCCTTTTTTATTCGTTTGACGTGGCATAGCGCCGGGACCTATCGCATTGGTGATGGTCGTGGCGGCGGCGGCGGGGGTACCCATCGTTACGCACCTCTTAACAGTTGGCCCGACAACGGTAATTTGGATAAAGCGCGTCGGTTGCTTTGGCCTATCAAACAGAAATACGGTAAAAAACTTTCATGGGCAGACATCTATATTTTGTCAGGAACCATTGCTATGGAATCCATGGGTTTGAAAATTTACGGTTTTGGTGGGGGTCGTGAAGACGTCTGGGAACCTGAGGATATTTATTGGGGATCTGAAAACAAATGGTTAGCTGATGAACGCTATACAGGAGATCGCGAACTACAGAATCCTTTAGGCGCTGTTCAAATGGGACTGATTTATGTCAACCCAGAGGGACCTAATGGCAACCCTGATCCACTCGCCGCTGCCCGAGATATTCGTGAAACCTTCAAGCGCATGGCGATGAACGATGAAGAGACCGTAGCACTTGTAGCTGGGGGCCATACCTTTGGGAAGGCACACGGAGCAGCCGATCCTGCTAAGTATGTGGGTCCCGAACCTGAAGGAAGCCCGATCCATCAACAGGGGCTCGGCTGGAAGAACTCTTTTGAGTCGGGCAAGGGGGAGCACGCCATTACCAGTGGCCTAGAAGGCGCTTGGACTCAGAATCCTACCAAGTGGGACAACGATTATTTTAATAATCTTTTCAATTACGAATGGGTCCTCACTAAGAGTCCAGCTGGGGCTCAACAATGGACCCCTAAAGATGCGTCCGCCGCTGGAACGGTTCCTGATGCGCATAATCCTAACAAGAAACATGCACCCATGATGCTGACAACGGATCTCGCTTTGCGTATGGATCCTGCGTACGAAAAAATTTCTCGTCGTTTCCATCAAAATCCCCAAGAATTCGCTGACGTTTTCGCAAGGGCTTGGTACAAACTGACACACCGTGATATGGGTCCAATCCAACGTTACCTCGGACCATTGGTTCCCAAGGAGGAACTCATATGGCAAGACCCAATTCCTGCTGTCAATCATCCCTTAGTGGACGCCCAAGATGTTGCGCAACTCAAAGTTAAAATCATGGCTTCGGGTCTTTCTATTTCACAACTAGTCAAAACAGCCTGGGGTTCCGCATCGACCTTCCGAGGAACCGATAAACGTGGCGGTGCCAATGGTGGCCGCATCCGTTTGGCGCCTCAAAAGGATTGGGCGGTTAATCAGCCTGCTGAATTGAGCAAGATTCTTCAAAAGCTCGAAGCGATTCAGAAAGACTTCAACACTTCCGCTGCTGGCGGAAAGAAAATTTCATTAGCGGACCTGATTGTTTTAGCGGGTTCAGCGGCTATTGAAGCAGCCGCAAAAAAAGCAGGCCACGACGTGACCGTTCCTTTCATGGCGGGACGCGCGGATGCTGCTCAGGATCAAACAGATGTTGAGTCCTTCGCTGTCCTCGAACCAAAAGCTGATGGTTTCCGAAATTATGCCGCCCCTGGTTTTGAAGCGTTTGTAGCCGAACGACTTATTGATCGAGCCAGCATGTTGACCCTTACCCCTCCGGAAATGACGGTTCTCGTGGGAGGTCTAAGGGCACTCAATGCGAACTATGATCAGTCCCAATTAGGTATCTTCACCCAGCAACCCGAAGTGCTGACTAATGATTTCTTTACTAATCTTTTAGACATGAATACCCAATGGGAAATGTCTCACAAGATTCATGGAGTCATGGAAGGCCACGATCGTTCGACGGGACGTCTTAAATGGACGGCCACGCTCGTTGATCTGGTCTTTGGATCGAACTCAGAACTCCGTGCGTTGGCAGAAGTTTACGCTTCTAGCGATGCCCAAGGTAAATTCGTCAACGATTTCGTTGCCGCTTGGACCAAGGTCATGAACTTAGATCGTTTTGATCTTCATTAATCTAGACCTTAAGTAAAAAAATCCCTGGAAGCGTTGATACGCAACCAGGGATTTTTTTATGCGACCCTAGGCTCGATGAGAGGCTAGGGGACTGGCGGAGAGTGGGGGATTCGAACCCCCGGTCCAGGTTTACCCTGAACATTCGCTTAGCAGGCGAACCCGTTCGGCCACTCCGGCAACTCTCCTTGGGGGAATGGTTAGATTAACTTTGATGAGCCTACTCTACAAGGCAAAACCCACTGTTCTAGTGAAGAAATGCAGTTCCGACGATAAACTATTCCATTCAAGGTGGGTTGGTCGAGCGGTCTAAGGCACCGGTCTTGAAAACCGGCGACGGTTATGCCGTCCGTGAGTTCGAATCTCACACCCACCGCCAATTGACTGAGGGATTCATGTCACTTTCTATTCCGGGTAAAACGATCTTTCAAACCTGGCGCGACCATGATTTTTTTGCAGGACTATCAGTTTTTCTCGTCGCGGTTCCCCTCTGTTTAGGTTTAGCGCTTGCTTCCGGAGCTCCTGCGCAGGCAGGGCTACTCACGGGCATCATTGGTGGATTAGTCGTCGCAACACTCAGCCGGTCGGCCTTGGCTATCTCGGGACCCGAAGCAGGTCTTGTCGCAGTGACGGCAGCGGGCATTGCGACCCTCGGGAGTTTCGAATCATTTCTCTTAGCCGTCCTAGCAGCAGGTCTGATTCAAATTGGTTTGGGAATCTTTAAATTAGGCTCTTGGATCCATTATGTTCCCTCGACTGTCATGAAAGGTATGATTGCAGGTTTAGGGTTAATTTTAATTGGTAAACAAATTCCCGTAGCCCTGGGTGCTTCTGCCTCTTTTCAGGATTTAACTCTGTCAAGTATTTCCATTCCTGTAGCTATCCTTTCTCTCAGTTGTTTTGCGTTCTACCTTCTTTTGAAAAGGCGATCGATAGTTCCGCTAAGGCTCCCCCTCGCTCTTTGGGTAGTTTTTGTAGGTTCGTTGTTAGCTGCTCTTATTGCTACTTTTTCTTGGGTCTCCCCGGGCACTGTTACCCGAGTCCAAATCCCCCCCAATATCTTTTCTGATATCCATCTTCCTAATTGGTCAAGACTGACTGAATTTCAAATTTGGCAAGTGGGAATCCCCCTAGGACTCCTGGCTTCTCTTGAGGCACTACTTTGTGTCAAAGCCATTGATAAACGCGATGTGCTGAATCGCGAAACTCCTTTGAATCGAGAATTAATCGCCCAAGGCGTCGGCAATATTTTCTGCGGACTTTTAGGAGCCATACCCCTTACCGCAGTCATCGTGAGAAGTTCTGTTAATGTCGATTCAGGAGCACGTACCCGGCTATCTTTTTACACGGAAGGTTGCTTGTTGCTTTTGGCTATTTTGATATTCCCTTGGGCGCTTAATTACATTCCCCTAGCCGCCTTAGCGGTCGTCCTAATTTTCACGGGTTATAACTTAACGCTTCCCTCTATCTATCAAGATCTATGGCGTCAAGGATGGAAAGCCTTCGTGCCTTTTATGGTTACGGTTCTTGGCGTCCTATTGGCTGGACTACTGACCGGAGTCTTCTTCGGCCTCGTCGTTGCCTTTATGATCCATGGGAAACTTTCCCCAGTGGATCAAAATCTAGGAGCCTGATCTAAAAAAGACTGCGCTTTAAGAAGGGCTCCGCTGGGATAGGCAGCACCTGCTTTCGCGAAGATTCGCTCCATACCCTCAATCGTAGCGGCCATATCATTCGCCGAAATAAAACCCAAGTGACCGATACGAAGAATCTGGCCCTCGAGTGCACCCTGGCCTGAAGCCACGACGATATTTTCCTCCTGTTTGAGACGCTGAATGAAGGACCCTGCCTGTGGAAGAGAGAAAGCTGTAACCCCATCTCCGGGATGCCTAGAAAAGAGAGGAATTCCCCAATGAGTTAAAGCTGATCGGAGGGATTCTGCAAGGAGATGGGCATTGGATTGAAGAATTTGAACTCCACCTAAGCGATGAATCCGATCAAGTGAACTCCCTAGAGCCCCAATCAAACCGATGGCAGGAGTCCAAGCGGTTACTTGCTTTTGCTGCGCCTCCACCTCTCTTTGTAAATCAAAATAAACCCGAGGAAGATGCAACTCATCGAGTTGATTCAGGTATCGTTCAGAGAGTCCAAGAAAACTGAGACCCGGGTGAATCCCCATGGACTTTTGACTTCCAGTGATCAATACATCAATTCCGTCCTGAATCGAGAGGGGGTGAACCCCTACTCCCGTCATGGCGTCCACGACAATCAGCGCTTGGGGGTGGTGCCGTTGTATCAAGGCAATCAATTCCTGTGTGCAATGACGAGTTCCTGTGGAGGATTCGTTATCTTGAAAGAACACTGCGTTGAGTGAAGAAGCGCGGGACAGCAATTGCTCAACTTCCCCTAGATCAAAGGTGTGACCATAAGGCGCGGTTAATTCATAGGTGTTTACTTGATGGGCCCTGGCAAAATCCATCCATCGTTCTCCATAGCGGCCTGCATGGAAGACAGCAATCGATCTTCCTGGACTCACAGCATTGACAAACGCAGCCTCCATCGCACCCGTACCGCTCGAGGTCAAAATGATGGGCCAATCCTTAGGACCTAGACCCAAGAAAGGACGAAGACGCGATTGACAATGCGCCATCAGTTCTTTAAATTCCGATCCTCGATGATGAAAATACACAGCTGCTTCAGCTGTTAACGATTCGGGAAGAAGAACAGCCGGTCCTGGGGTCATCAATCGCTGTGTATGCATCTGTTTAGTGTCAGATAATTCCGATCGTCCTTCCTTATTTTTTTAGGACGGACTCTTGCTGGACCTGTTCTTTTAAGGCTTTAAAAGATTCAGGATGATTTTGGCCCCAGGTTAGGACCCAGGGTGGGAGAACCTTAAGTTCCTGTGCCTCAAGTCTACGGAGCTGGCTCAAAAGGGTTTGCGCCATGGCATAGTCTTTAGCGGAGGAGGGGACGGGGTATTCGCCTTTCCAGAACTCATAATTCCATTTAGGGATGGCAAAGTAGTGTCGAAGGAGGCCCTCGGTGGGCTTACCCCAGGGACTGAAGGTTCGATCAAGGGGTCCGCCGGGTCGAATACCGGCCTTAAGGTCCTCTCCATATAAATAGTAGAAAATACCTTCTCCTTCGGTCCAGTGCTGCAAAACGCTAAGAGCTTCTTCCATCAAGAGGGCCTGACGCTCAGGGTAAGGAGGGGAGGGACTCCGAAAGTCCCAAGGATCCCGGTGAGCGGATTCCGACGACGCGTAACCGATCTCCGTGATCATGACCGGTTTATTGAAACGAACTTCTAAGGTCCGTGCTTTGTAGAGAATCCACCACCAATGTTGATAAATGGTTTCTCGAGAAGGAAAATCTTTTTCTTTCGTGATGGGATCGTAGGTATTCATTCCAATGACATCGAGAGCTTCCCCAAAATCAAAAGAATCTTGAGCATCAAAATTAACGCTGTAGGTAATTTTTCCCTTGAAAACTTCCCTCACAGACTGGATTAAATGGATCCATTGATCCTTGAATCGTTGAGAACTCTCCATCTCGGTTCCCACCGAGTACCATTCCGCCCCTTCCTCCTGGGCGATGCGGGCAAAACGTACATTAAAGGCTTGATAATTGGTCCACCAAAGGCCCCAATCATTGGGTTCAATATTCCCCCGCCAATGTTTGTCGTCTTGGGCTTCGTTTCGAAGGTTGAGGGTAGGGAAAATCATGACCCGCATACCGAGCGATCGTGCTTGGCGAATCGTTCGACGTAAATTCTCATTCGTCGGCGAGTTAATCGGATGCTGGGTGATCTCGTGAGACGAAAATTCATCCATGTAATAGATGAATTGAAGACTCGCTGCTCGAACGCCTAGGGAAGCCATTCGTTTGAGGGGTTCTCCGTAGTCGAAGTTCGGATCGTTGGCATACAACCCTAGTACCATCCCTCGAGCCTGAGGATGATAACGCTCAGCCTTATGTAGCATGAGACGAGTCGGCACCACTACTAAAACCAAAAGCCCCAAGAGAGTTAAGGTCGAAGCAAATCGCTTGATAAAATTCACCATAGCGCTAGGGTTGCCGGCGTTGAATAATCTCAAGCTTCTTTTTCAAAGTCGCTTCGGAATACGTTTTGCCACGCCGCTTCATTTCTCTTCTAAATTCTTCTTCATTGAGTGCCATGCCATCCGATGTTGGAGGAAGTCCCTTCCGGATGCGAGCCGCGTTAAGGAAAGGGTAGGGTTCTGTCGCCAGTTCGGGGCTCTTAAGATAGTAGATATAGGTCCACCAATGACCTACTAAAAACCAAACCAATAAGATCGATAATCCTTGCAATTGAAGGCGATGCATCACCAAAGGCTGCTTCCTGATCTTTTGCCATTGCACGGCGGCCACCAGGTTGATGGCAATAATGACCACGATAAAGATCAGCGTCCCTAATACATCCTGAGAATACCAACCCCAGCCCGTCACATTAGAAACGAAGGGGTAAAGCAAGACACCGAAAATAATTTGTAAGTGCAGAATATAAACCAAGAGAGATTCCCGACTGACACTATCAAGGAGCGAGAAGAACTTCCAGTGACTCCAGCGCGATTTAAGAAATCCTAATGTGCCTCCGATCATGAACACCCAACCTAATCGCTCCATCACACTGGGCAACGTTTGATTGTAGAGAGCGTAAAGTTCATCTCGCGTCCACCCATTTAAACGTTCAATACCGGTCGGATCGGCCACCCAAGTCCCTGACCACAGCCAGGTATCTTTTTGCCATTGCCCCCATAGCCAAATGGCTAAACCTGTACCTATAAGGGTGTAGATAAAGGTCGATTCGCTCCAGCGAGCTTGGTCTTCATGAACATCTGTCCGCCGAGAGGCATAAAGTGCGCCGAGGGCACTTCCAAAAGCAACAAAAGCAAACCAAGGGAACAGGGGAAAGAGAGCCGTGACGCCGCGGTCTGGGATTCCATTGAAGAGGCCCCGGAGAGGCAAACTAATCCATTCGCCAAACCCCGTGATCCACAAATAGGGAGAAAACCATGCAATGGCAACCCCTAGGGCCAGGGCCGTGAAACCGAAGGCACCACGATGACGCATACAACGAGCTAGACCCTGGAGAATGAGTAAGGAGAAAACTACGCATTGCAAAACATCAATTTTAAATAGTTCTCGAAAAAGCTGTGGAGTACTCAGAACCGTCCACTGTGCTAGTGCGAGTCCAGGCGCATGAAGAAGATAAGCACACAAAAGAATAAAACCGTATCTTGGAAGTACCTCTTTGAAGGAGCGCAGGGATCCGTCGATTTGAAAAGTGGAAAGTGTCATGCCGAAGCCAGCACACATGAGAAAACTAGGAGCTACAAGTCCGTTGATAAAATTTAACCAAGGGGGAACCACTCCTTCGTACCAAACATTCGTGGCGTGGACTTCAATCATCACGACAACGGCTAGGCCTCTCAACAAATCTACCCATTCTGAGCGACGTGATGGAATTCGGTCAGACCATGTATCTACCACAGGTAACTCCAACGGAAAGAGACTCCTCAAGTCTTAAGGGTGTCTTAAAAACGCATAAAATTCAAAGTCTAAGCACCCTTGAAGACCGTCAGAAGTCTTTTTCGTCTTGGGTTTCTTGGGCTTAACTGCTACATTGAGCCTATTCGTTTTTAACCCTTTCGAGGAGCTAAAAGATGTCTGAACTAATGGTGAAAAAAGATCTCGATCGTATTATTCGGGAAGCCAACGATCCCAATGTAGAAAGTTCTCAGGGAACCCTCAAGCGCCACTTGGGCGCTTTCAATCTGACGATGCTAGGCATCGGAGCGATTATCGGTGCAGGGATTTTTTCTCTCACCGGAACCGCCGCGGCTACATATGCAGGGCCGGGCATTATTTATAGTTTTATATTGGGTGGAATTCTTTGTGCCTTTGCAGGACTGTGCTATGCCGAAATGGCAGCCATGATTCCCGTTGCGGGATCGGCGTACGCCTATTCTTACGCCACCATGGGTGAATTTATTGCTTGGCTTATTGGTTGGGATTTAATTTTAGAGTATGCCTTTGGTGCCGTGACCGTAAGTATTGCCTGGTCAGGCTATTTTCAATCTATTCTCAAAAATTTCGATATCCATCTTGGTGATTTTGCCTTACGTTTTTTTGCGGGTCCGTGGACCAATGTAATGCTCAATGATGGCAGTATGGCTCGAGGTATTTGGAATATCCCCGCATCCTTTGTTGCCCTGGCCTTAGCGTCTGTTCTTTATCGTGGCGTCCAAGAAAGCGCCAAACTGAATAATGTGATCGTTGTCATAAAAATTGCAATCGTCGTCACCATCATTGTTTTAGGCTTGTCGGTGATTGATATGAATAATCTTAATGTCAACCCCGATGCTACGGGTCTTGGCTCCCTTGTCCCACCTGCGGAGAATGGTCGTTTTGGTTGGGGCAAAGGTGGTGTACTCACGGCTGCTGGCGTCGTCTTTTTTGCTTATATTGGTTTTGATGCCGTCAGTACTACAGCGCAAGAAGCCAAAAACCCAAAACGCGATCTACCGATCGGCATCTTAGCTTCTCTGATAATTTGTACCGTTCTTTATATTTTGATCTCGCTCGTCTTAACGGGCGTTGTGAATTATAAAGAACTGAACGTAGCGGCTCCCATGGGTGTTGGTATCGATAAGATCGTCGAGCTACGTAACTGGTCTCCAGCGGCTGGAGCTTTTTTAAGTAGTGCCGTCAAAATTGGCGCCATCTCAGGGCTCACTTCGGTCATCTTGGTGATGATGATGGGGCAAACCCGCATCTTCTATGCGATGAGCAAAGATGGTCTTTTGCCATGGTTCAGCCATGCACACCCGGTTCACGGAACCCCCCATACAGCAACGATCCTCACAGGACTTTTTGTGGCTATTTGTGGAGGCGTTATGCCTCTCGGACTTGTCGGAGAATTGGTTAGCATTGGTACACTCCTAGCTTTCCTTTTGGTCTGTATTGGTGTTCCGATTCTTCGTATCACGAACCCTCATGTAGAACGTCCTTTCAAAATACCCGCTCCTTGGGCCATTGGTCTTACCGGCGCAGGCTTTTGCTTATGGCTCATGTCAAACCTGCCCCACGACACTTGGATTCGACTGATGATCTGGATGGAGGTGGGCTTGTTAATCTATGCCTGCTACGGATGGCGCCATTCTAAAATGGCTTCCACACAGTCAGCCGAGCGAAAATCGATCAACATAAACTTGGTTCTGATTGCCATAGTCACGTTGATCCCCACGCTTTATTGGGCGTATCGAACTTTTGGTAAACCCATCCTTTGGTAGGGCGTAAGATCCCACTTTCTACATGACTCTTGATACAGCGAAAATCCATTTTCGTCATCGTCTCGAATATGCCCTTTTTAGGACGTTCGATGGCATTCTAGCGGCATTGCCTTGGAGTTTAATTTGGACTCTCGGGGAGATGGTCGGCCTCCTTTTCTGGGCTCTTGATGCTCGTCATCGCCGAGTCGTCCGACATAACTTACGGTCCTCTAATCTTTTGTTAACTTCAGAGCAAATAGACGGACTCACTCGACATGCATTTACCCACTATGGGTCCTTTTTCTTGAGTTTGATTAAATTGAGACACGCTTCTCGGGAGGAATTGAAACAGTGGGTTCATATCGAGGGCTTGGAGTATTTTGATGAAGCCCAGAGAGAGGGCAAAGGCTTTATTCAACTGACGGGGCACTACGGTCATTGGGAAGCCATTGCATTAGCCCAAAGCGCAGAAGGCCGATCACTGGATGTGATTGGTCGGGCGCTTGATAATCCCTTGCTTGAAAAAATCAGTTTAGATTTCCGTACTCGTATGGGTAATCGTGTCATTTTAAAAGACGGAGCCTTGCGAGAATCCATCAAGGCCCTCAAAGAAGGTCGCGGGGTCGGTTTTCTTCTTGATCAGGATGGCTTAGGCGGGGGAATCTTCGTAGAATTCCTAGGTCAATGGGCTTCCACGCACCCTTCCGCGGGAGCTTTGGTCGCCAAATACCAAATCCCCATCCTCCCGGTATTCAGTTGGATGGATCGCGGTCGTGTGCATGTCCAGTTCCAGCCATTGGTCCGGATTGCATCCTCTGGAGATGCGGACCGAGATACATGGGTCGCCACACAGGTCATGACGCGTTTACTTGAAGCACAAATTCATCGAGATCCCCGATGGTGGTTTTGGCTGCATAACCGCTTTAAAACGCGCCCAAACCCTCAAGATTCAGCCCTCCCCCCCCTTCCGCCCAAGGAGTGGGTAGAATTGAGTAAGTCCATATAAATCGGAGCCCCTGTGGGGCTCTATCCTTTCAAGGGGACACCATGCCCAAGCACGTCTTAGCCAAGTTAGAATCTGAATTGCGAGAGCTCAAACAGGCTCTTTTGAATGAGATTCCGCAAGAAATTTCTCGAGCTGCAGGCCAGGGGGATCTCTCTGAAAATGCCGAGTACGAACAAGCACTCGCCAAGCGAGATATGTACCAATCGAAGGTCGTCGCCCTCGAAAAACGCATTACGGAGATCTCATCCTTAGACACGAGTCGTCTTCCGAAAGATAAAGCCGCCTACGGCTCTGAGCTCACCGTCATCGATTTAGACACCAATGAGAAAAAAACCTATCAACTCGTCTTGCCTGAAGAACTCTCCGAGGACCATAAAGATTATTTATCCATCTCCTCCCCGGTGGGCATGGCGCTCGTTGGACAGGAAGAAGGCAACGAAGTCCGTGTGACGATTCCTCGCGGAACCCTTAGTTTGGAAATTGTTAAACTTAAAACTGTTCACGATCGCAAAAAATAGATTGAGGTCACGATGACCAAAGCATCCAAAAGAAATCAAACGTGTTCCTTCTGTGGGAAACTCGATACCGAGGTCGCACAACTTCTTGCAGGACCGGAAGCGTTCATCTGTGATGAGTGCATTGAAGCCGGTCAATTGCAGATCAAGATGTCCCGAGCCGAAAAAGCACCGGCGAAGCACGAGGCCAAGCTCGCACGACCTAAAGAAATCAAAACCTACCTCGATGAATACGTGATTGGCCAAGAAAGTGCCAAGAAAAGGCTCTCTGTAGCGGTCTACAACCACTATAAGCGCATCCTTCACCCCACCAAGGCTTCGGCAAATGCGGTTGAATTAGCAAAATCCAATATCTTACTCATTGGGCCTACCGGAACTGGCAAAACACTTTTAGCGCAAACCCTTGCTCGGATTTTAGATGTGCCCTTAGCAATGGCGGACGCCACAACGCTCACAGAAGCGGGTTATGTTGGAGAAGACGTTGAAAATATTCTTACCAAATTGCTCCAAGCTGCCAACTACGATATCGACCGGGCTCAAAAAGGCATTGTTTTCATCGATGAAATTGATAAAGTAGGCCGCAAAAGCGAAAACCCATCGATCACACGCGATGTGAGCGGAGAAGGAGTTCAACAGGCCTTACTAAAACTCGTCGAAGGAACAGTAGCCAATGTACCTCCCCAAGGAGGACGCAAGCATCCTCATCAAGAATTTATCCAAGTGGATACCAGCAATATTCTCTTTATCTGTGGCGGGGCTTTTGGTGGCATTGAAGACACCATTAAACAGCGTGTTCGGGCTAAGGCCGTCGGCTTTGGATCCACCCCCAGTTCCAAAGAGTCACTGGACGACTTCTTGCCGCTTGTCGAGCCTGAAGACATCATTAAATTTGGCCTCATTCCCGAGTTGGTTGGACGTTTACCTGTGGTTGCGACGCTTGAAGCCCTCGATCGTGAAGCCCTCGTCCGTATTTTGACCCAACCTAAGAATGCCGTGACCAAACAATTCATCAAACTCTTAGAAATGGATGATGTTGAATTAAGTTTTGAAGAAGGTGCCCTTGAGGCGATTGCCGATCAGGCGATGGCCCGAAAATTAGGAGCCCGTGGACTTCGTTCGCTCTTAGAACAGATTCTTCTAGAGCCCATGTATGAGTTACCTTCTAAAGTACGAGAAAAAAAAGAACCGTTGCGTATCACCCGCGAACAAGTCGAAAAGATTCTTGGGCTTCCTCCGGATTCCATTTCCGTTGCAGGCTAGGTTATGGCTAACTTTCTCTCCTCTCACCTACTTCATTTCATTGTGATGGGGACAGGTATCGCCATGATCATGGGGCTATTAACCCCAACGCAGCGCTCGGATCGAACAAAGAAAAGTATTGTTAAGTACTGGTTAGGACTCGTCGGAATCGGTTTTCTATTAGCTTGGTTGATGTATTTATTCCCCAGGAACCCCGTTAGATTCTGATTACGATAGTTGTTTCTCGTGATGTCGGGTGTGGATTTCAATCAACTGATACCATTGATGGGCCGAAAGAAATCCCATCATAGGATGATTCCAACCGCGATTCGAGGGAATAGAGTCTAAGGTGGGCATTACTTTGTGCAGATGTACTTTGAACTTTTCTAAGAGGTCTGATGCTTCTTTCTTGGAGAGTAAACTTACTTGATCTTGAATCACTTTAGGCGCTTTGATTTTCTTTGGCCCTAGGGTACCTAGAAAAAAAATTAGTCGGACGAGCAAGGGTTGGCGCTTGGATTGCTCATAGGTGTTGTTTGGCCAATCCTCGACCCTGGCTAAGATCCATCCGTTGACTCCGAAGACGTGACTAAAGACCTGACTGCGCGACCATCCCCCCGAATCAGAGGGGCACGTGAAGGTTTCTTCTGAGGATGCCTGAAGGACCCGTTCGTAGGAGGTAAGCGAACGGAGAATCTTTACGTAAATTTTTTGTGATTGCATGGAGCGTGGCTCGAGGTGTGTTCACTACGATTATAGGGCTTAAAAAAAGAGGCCCGAAGGCCTCTTTTTTGAGGAGGAACCCCGCCTGATATTAGAGGTCGAGTTCTTTGAACGCATCTCCAAGAGTTGGTTTCTTGAAGGGTTCAAGTCTTAATTTGGCATTTTCATCTTCCGTTGGGGAAGGAGCGCTGCCCTCTTTCATTTGCTTGACTGAGAGACCAATACGATGTTCCTCGGGGTCTAGTTTCACGATCTTCATCGTGAGTTCTTGGCCGACCTGGAATTCGGTATTGATATCTTGGACAGGATTCTCAGAGAGTTCTGTCACATGGACGAGACCTTCAATGCCTGAACCGAGATCGATAAAGGCTCCAAAGTCCGTGAGGCGGACAATGGGGGCCGTCAGGACATCGCCCACATGATGTGCATTAAAGAAGATTTCCCACACATTGGGTTCGAGTTGTTTCACGCCAAGGCTTAAGCGTTGGGCTTCGGGGTCGAGACTAAGAACTTGAGCTGTGAGGCTATCACCCTTCTTCACGACTTCACCCGGATGCTTGATTTTCTTAGTCCAAGAGAAATCAGAGACATGAACGAGGCCATCAATACCTTCTTCGAGCTCCACAAAGGCGCCGAATTCAGTAATGTTACGGACGGTTCCGGTCACAGACATGCCCGGTTTATATTTTTCAGCCAATTCGAGCCACGGATTGGTGGTGATTTGTTTCATACCGAGGCTGATGCGACGATTATCAAAATCAATGCCGAGAATGACGGCTTCCACTTGATCACCGAGATTGACCATGCCTTTGGCTGATTTGATCTTCTTGGTCCAAGACATTTCGGAGACGTGGACAAGTCCTTCAATACCGGGTTCGAGTTCCACAAAGGCACCGTAATCCGTAATGGAGACGATCTTGCCTTTGACCGTGGCATTCACTTGATAGCGATCTTGCACAGAGAGCCAGGGATCGGGGAACTTTTGTTTGTAACCCAAGGAGACACGTTCCGTTTCCTTATCGTATTTCAAGATGGCGACTTCAACCTTGTCTCCGATTTGGAACATTTCGCCTGGATTATTTAAACGACCCCACGACATGTCGGTGACATGCAAGAGTCCATCAATTCCACCAAGATCCACAAAGGCGCCGTATTCGGTAATATTTTTAACAATACCTTCAACGAGTTTGCCTTCTTCGAGGGTGAGAAGAGTCTCACCTTTGAGGGTGGCATTAATAGTTTCCATAAAGACTTTGCGTGACAAGACAATATTGCCGCGTCGTCGATTGACTTTAATGACCTTCATATCGAATTGTTTGCCCAAATAAGGATCTAAATTACGAACCGGCTTGGTATCGACTTGAGATCCGGGTAAGAAGGCGCGGATACCGATATCCACACTGAGGCCCCCCTTGACTTTCTCGACCACGGTACCGGTGACAGTCATGTTTTCCTTGAAAGCTTTTTCAACTTCATCCCAGACTTTCATCTTGGAAGCACGTTCTTTGGAGATACGAACGTTGCCGTTAGCATCTTCAAGATGTTCCAAGAGGACTTCCACCACATCGCCTACGGCGAGGGTGCTGGTGCCATCAGGATTATTGAATTCATCCAGGTTGACAGTGCCGGTCCCTTTGTAGCCGACGTCAATGATGACATCTTTGCCACGGATATCTACCACGTGACCGGTGACGAGTTGGTCTTCACGGAGACCACGGGCTTCGCCCGAGAGTGCCTCAAGAAACTCATTCGTTTCCGGGGTGTGGTCCTCGAGTAGAGAACCGTCAAGCACGGTAAGGTTGCCCATCTTTTTAGGGGCCTTGCCTTTAATGGTATTGAGTAGTTTGGACATGCAGTCCACCTCTTCTTTTAGTTGCCTCCCCGTTTCCATTTGGGGGGCTGGAATCCCGGCACATACTCTCCGGCAGAACTATTAGTTTGCCCACGATTACCCAAAAAACCAAGGGAAAAGAGAAGTTCAGACCGAGACGACGGTCAACTCCGGGTCAATCTTTTGATGGATGAGATTTTCAATCGCCGCGAGGGTGCCTGTCAGACTGCTGGGGCAGGTTCCACAAGCCCCTTGATAGCGGATGAGGATCTGCTTTTCATGTCGTCCAACAACTTCAAGACCACCTCCGTCGGAGGCTAGGGCGGGCAAAATCGTTTCGTTTAGGACCGCTTGGACCTTCTGGAGAATCGGATCATTGGGATCATAAAGATCGCTTACGACCCGAGAGGGGGGAGCGTCGACGGGCGTATCGCTGACTTGGAAAGAACGGATGGGGGCCGCGAGTTTGGGTAAGAGGTCGGTCCAGGTGGTGTGGTCGTCCTTCGTGACGGTGATCCATTTATCCTGCATGTAAATCGACAGAACATGACCCACCTCAAATAAACTTTTGGCCAGAGGATCAGATGCAGCCACTTCAGCCGAAGCAAAGTTTTTAGGAAATCCCTTCGCGACACTCTCTTTCAAGAGAAATTTAACGGCATTGGGGTTGGGGGTATATTCGATTTCTGCAATTTTTGGCACAGTTACTCCGTGGAAGCGATAGGAGAACCATCAAGCGCACTTTGAAGGGTGGCCCAAGGGAGGACAGCGCATTTGACGCGCACGGGTAAATCTTTAACCCCCTGAAAGACCACTAGTTTACCGAGATCTCCATGTGTCGCTGGATTCCATTCACCTCGAACCAACGCTCGAAAGCCTTGGATGAGATTTAAAGTGTCTTTAACAGTCTTCCCTTTGACTGCTGTGGTCATGAGGGAGGCACTCGAGACATCAATAGCGCATCCTCGGCCTTCAAATTGAATATCTTCGATGATGCCTTCTTGGACTATCAAGGTGAGTTGGAGTTGATCGCCGCACAGCGGGTTATGGCCTTCCGCTTGATGGGTACAACCATTGATTTTGCCAAAATTACGTGGCTTTTTATTGTGTTCTAGAATGACCTGCTGATAAAGTTCCCTTGGATCAGCCATGGAACATCTCCACAGATTTCTGAGTCGCTTGGATGAGCGCATCGACATCGGATTCGTTGTTGTAATAAGCGAGCGAGGCTCGTGTCGCTGCGGGCACCTGAAATCGATCCATTAAAGGTTGGGCGCAATGATGTCCGGCACGGATCACGATGCCCTCATGATCGAGTAAAGTTCCAAGATCATGGGGGTGCACTCCGTCGACCACAAAGGAGATCACACTGACTTTGTCCGCAGATTCTCCGAGGATGCGAAGACCCGGTATTTTCTTTAAACCTTCAGAAGCTCGGCGAAGTAAGTGCTGCTCGTGAGTATGCACGTCTTGAAGATCGAGCTTGGAGAGGTAACGAATCGCTTCTCCTAAGCCAATGGCGGCGGCAATAGGAGGCGTTCCCGCTTCAAATTTTCCAGGGGCCTCGATATAGGTGGTCTTATCCCACGTCACGGAGAGGATCATGTTGCCTCCTCCGTGCCAAGGAGGCATGGCATCCAATAGGGCTTTACGGCCATAGAGGATTCCGATCCCGGTGGGTCCGGAAAGTTTGTGCCCGCTGAACGTGTAAAAATCAGCGCCGAGGTCTCGGACATCCACAGGGAGGTGGGCAACGGCTTGAGCTCCGTCCACGAGTACCGTCAGAGAGGGAATCCGCTGCTTGGCCGCGGTAATGATTTTTTTGATCGGATTAATGGTGCCGAGGACATTGCTGACATGCGTGAGGGCTAAGATTTTGGTCTGGGGTGAAAGGACTTTTGAGAGTTCATCAAGACGAAGCTCGCCTTGATCGTCGACGGGAATAATGTTGAGATGGGCCCCAACGGATTGGGCGAGCATCTGCCAAGGAACAATATTGGCATGATGTTCCATTTCAGTCAGACAGATTGCGTCACCCTGTTTAATGTTTTGACGGCCCCACGTTTGAGCCACGAGATTGATTGCTTCAGTAGTTCCGCGCGTCCAAATAATTTCTTTAGCCGAAGATGCATTCAGAAACTGAGCCACGGTGGTGCGCGCCATTTCGAAGTGATCCGTCGCTTCTTGACTGAGCGTTGAGACCCCGCGATGAACGTTGGTGTGTTCGTACATTTCGTACTGCCGCATACGCTCAATCACGGAGGTAGGCATTTGTCCACTCACAGCACTGTCGAGGTAATACAGAGGCTTCTCGTGAAAGGGCCGATCGAGGAGAGGGAAGTCTTTTCGGATGCGACTCACGGAGTAGGTCATGAGAGTTCTCCCAGGATATCCATCTGTAGTCGATGAATTACTTCTTGTTTGAGGGCCTTTTGGAGAACAGGCACTCGAATACGCCCTAGAAGATCTGAAGCAAAAGCAAAGGTCAGGAGCCCTCGAGCTGCAGTCTCTGAAAACCCACGGCTTTGTAGATAAAACAATTCATCGAGATCCAGTTGGCCAATAGTGGCACCATGGGCACACTTCACATCGTCGGCATAAATTTCGAGCTGAGGCTTGGTATCAATACTCGCGTGATCGCCCAATATTAAATTTCGACTCTCCTGCTGCGCATCAGTTTGTTGCGCATTGAGTGCGACCAGAATCTGGCCATTAAAAATACCTTTGCTGTGATCCTGAACAATGCATTTGTGAAGTTGACGGGACTGAGCGTGAGGATGAGCGTGATGAATAAAGCTATGGGTATCGCCGAGTTGTTGGTCCCTTAAGAGGCACAAACCGTCAAGTTCCACACTCGCAGCTTCCTCTAGGAAGATATCCGGGATGTCGCGACGAAGTCGGGACCCTAGGCCTACAGTGCGAACCCCTAAGCGAGCTCCTCGTCCGACGCGGGCTTGAAGATAGGAGAAATGAAAAGCTACGGAGGCATCATAGTGAAGACGTTCAAAATCCATCTGTGCTTCTTTTTCGATCTCTAGCGTGACGACTGAAACGAGATGATACGCATGGGAACCTTTAAAACGCTCAACGATTTGTACGTCAACGCCTGATTCCACCACGATATGAAGTCGCGAAAAAGCTAAACCCATGTTTTGAGGAGATCCTTCGAGCGTACTCTCTAAATAAATGGGATCCTTGGCGTGAAAACTTTTTTGGATTCTCAATTCATACGCCTCGGGGAAGAAAGATTGGTTCATGCGGAAGAAATAATCCTGATCTAAACGAGATGCGGAACGCGCTTGAGGGGCGAGAGGACGCAAGATGATTCCATCGGGAAGCGCAGCGGGTAATTGGAGCCGACCCTGATTCCAGTAAAGACGGAGAGCTGAAGGTTCAACGCGAAGAGCAATTGGAGCCTGGCTGTCGGAAACTGAGACGTACGTCACATCGTGCAGCGGACGTAGGTCAAAGTATTTCCAATCTTCATCCTGGAGGGTGGGCAGGGGCATCGAAGTCCAGACTACTTGGTCTTGGCGTTGCAGTGTTTGCCAAGCAGGGGAACCCTGCGCCTCTAAGACGGCCACTGGAAAAAGAGAAGCTAAAGACATCACCATTAGGGGCGAGTTTCCTCGAGGAGCCAGTCGTATCCTTCTTTTTCTAGCCGAAGGGCCAGTTCCGGCCCTCCTGATTTAATGATTCGACCGGCTTGAAGGACATGAACAAAGTCAGGCGCGACATGATCAAGAAGACGCTGATAGTGAGTGATGAGAATGGTGGCATTATCCGGTCGTCGGAGTTGTGTAATGGCACTTCCAACAATGCGAAGAGCATCAATATCTAATCCAGAATCGGTTTCGTCCAAAATTGCGAGCGCAGGATTCAGGACTGCCATCTGTAAGATTTCATTTCGTTTCTTTTCTCCACCTGAAAAACCCTCATTGACACTTCGGTCAAGAAATACATCGCTCATGCCGACGAGTGCTGTTTTGGCGTGAATAAAATCTTCAAATTCTAAGGGATCGAGTTCTTCATGGCCGAGGGTTTCGGCTCTTTTGTTGTAAGCCATGCGTAAGAACTGGGAATTACTGACGCCCGGGACTTCGATGGGATATTGAAATCCCAAAAAGAGACCTTGGCGAGCCCGTTCATCGGCTTCCATGTCGAATAAATTCTTGCCGAGGAAGGTCACTTCGCCTCCGGTGACCTCATAAGCGGGGTGACCTGCCAGGACTTTGCCTAGCGTGCTTTTTCCAGAGCCATTAGGGCCCATGATGGCATGGATTTCACCCGCTTTGATTTCTAAAGAGATCCCCTTGAGGACTGGAGTTTCTTGTACGGAAGCGGTTAAGTTTTTAATAGAGAGCATAACGAGATCCTTATCCAACACTGTTTTCAAGTTTGAGACTGAGAAGTTTTGTAGCTTCCACAGCGAATTCCATAGGAAGTTCTCGGAAAACTTCTTTACAAAAACCATTAATGATCATGGAAATGGCTTCTTCAGGATTAATGCCTCTCTGTTGAAGGTAGAAGATCTGATCTTCTCCGATCTTACTGGTGGTCGCTTCGTGTTCTACTTTGGCCGAAGGATTCTTAACTTCCAGATAGGGAAAGGTATTGGCACTAGAGAGAGAGCCGATCAGCATGGAATCACATTGGCTGAAATTACGGGCCCCTTGGGCTTTAGGAGACACCCGGACTAGACCCCGATAGGCGTTTGAACTCTTTCCAGCAGCAATGCCTTTCGAAATGATGGTGCTCTTTGTGTTTCGCCCGAGATGAATCATTTTAGTGCCCGTGTCGGCTTGCTGATAATGATTCGTCAGCGCCACGGAATAAAACTCTCCCACGCTGTCATCGCCTAAGAGAATGCAGCTCGGATATTTCCACGTGATGGCGGATCCTGTTTCAACCTGTGTCCAACTGATTTTACTTTTGATCCCTTTGCATAAACCGCGTTTGGTCACGAAGTTAAAAATCCCCCCAACTCCCTTTTCGTCACCAGCATACCAATTCTGGACGGTACTGTATTTAATGTCAGCACGATCTAGGGCAACGAGTTCTACGACTGCCGCATGGAGCTGGTTGGTATCAAATTGTGGGGCAGTACACCCCTCGAGGTAGCTCACGGTGGCTCCTTCTTCCGCCACAATGAGAGTGCGCTCAAATTGACCACTCTCCTTGTTATTAATACGGAAGTAGGTCGACAAGTCCATGGGGCATTTCACGCCTTTAGGGATGAATACAAAAGACCCATCGGTAAACACAGCGCTGTTGAGTGCGGCGAAGAAATTGTCACTAGGGGGGACGACGGAACCAAGATATTTTTTGATGAGTTCAGGATGTTCTTGGACCGCTTCACTGAAGGAACAGAAGATAATACCTTCTTTAGCGAGGCGATCTTTGTAGGTCGTGGTAACGGATACCGAATCAAATACGACGTCTACTGCCACTCCAGCTAAGGTAGCTTGCTCGTGGATGGGAACGCCTAGCTTTTCGAAGGTTCGGAGTAGCTCTGGATCTACTTCATCCATAGAAGCATATTTTGCTTGCTTAGGCTTGGGGGCGGAGTAATAAACAATCTCGTTATAGTTGGGTTTTGTGTAGTGAACATGGGCCCACTCAGGTTCGGTCATGGTGAGCCAATGTCGGTAAGCCTTGAGTCGCCAAGCTAGCAACCACTCGGGCTCTTTCTTTTTGGCCGAAATCAAGCGGATCACATCCTCAGAAAGACCTGGGGCTACTGATTCCGATTCAATATCGGTCACAAAGCCATATTTGTAGGCTTGACCGGTCAGGGCGCTTAAATCTTGGGCCATAAGTATCCTGTATCTCTTAACATAAGTATAATTGTGGACTTAAAAAGTCCACAATTAAAAATCTAGAACATGACGGTATTTTAAGGGCTCAAAGCCTAAGTCTTGTAATGTTTACTGTTAGAAAGCTCTTTGAGAAGCTCTTCCATTTGGTTCTTTAGATTTTGGGCTTGTTTATCTGAGAATTCATTCGAATAACAGGAAAGCCCTTCTCGAAGGGTCGCGATGGCTTCTTTTCGTTTCTCGAGGGCGGCATAAGCCGTTCCCAGTTGAAGAAAGTCCAGCAAACTTGGATCAAGATCAAGGACGGGAAGGAGTAAGGCAGGTATTTGTTCGGGATGGTTAAGGGATAGTAGCATTTGACACAGCAAGGTTCGAGCACGAGCGACTTGACCAGGAAGGGGGTGCAGGTAAAGGTTTCGCACTTCTTCAAGATCGTTTTCATTAATCTCATCATTCATCATCAAAAACGATTTAAACGCTAACACAGCTTCCCATGCCCCAGAAGTTTGAGGGTATTTTTGGAGATAACCTTTTAGTGCTTTCACGATCTCAGCATTTTGTTTTTCTTTAATTAAGTACTCCATCGATAGATGGAGGGCTGCAAAGCACAGACGAGGGTGATGATCGGAAGCAGAAAACTTCACAGCCTTCGCTGAACCTTCGGTAGGGTTCTTCTTAAATTGAAGAAGGGTTTCTAGCCACTCGAGACGATCACTCACATGTTGGCGCCGGGCTTTCTTCAGGAGAGGTTCGGCTAGGGAGTAGCTTCCCTCTTCCAGCAAATCCTCTGCCTCATTGAGCAGAGCCTTAGTAAGGTTGGATCCATCTCGGGCCGACCTAAATTGGGGATGATTTTGTGCATCGAGCATCAGGAGTAAGGAACGATCTTGGGGAGATGTTTCTAAAAGGCCATGAAGGATGTCATACGATTTGGGACGCTCATTTTGAAGCAAATAAGATTCAGCGAGTCGTTCACGCAGCATCGAATCACTCGGGTAAAGAGACGTTGCCTCCTGAAAAATTTCTTGAGCGCGAGCGCCGTCGCCTCGTGACAAATAAATCTCACCTAAGCGCGAGAGTGTTTCACCGTCTCGGCGTCGACCTACCGCCTCAAGAGCTGCCGAAAGCGCTCCTTCTAGATCATCTGTTTCTTCAAGTAGGGTCGCTAATTGAAGGCGCGGCTCCGCTTCGTCGGGCCGCAAGTCCGAAGCCATATTCAGAGCCACCATTGCCTGTTCAGGCTTGTCTCCAATCTCTTGGTAAAGTTTGCCCAGCAACATCCACCCTTCAAAGTGGCGGGGGCTGAGGGACACGAGTTTACGACCCATCCCCTCGGCTTCTGTCAGTTGAAAATCAGACTCTAAGAGTGAGGCTGTTAAAAAGAGTAGTTCGTAATTTTTGGGTTCGACCATCAGGGCTTGCTGGAGTCGCTTGCAGGCTCCGGTTAAATCCCCCTGCTCGAGGAACCCACTGGTTTCTAGTAAGGCACGTTTGATAAGCGCGAGGTTCTTAGGGCGCGTCAGGGGAACGATGCGCGTTCGGTAACGACCAAAGATTTCTCTGGCACTGATGAGATGCAAATTATCGTCTACCAAATCTTCCCAGCGGTCTTTGAAAGCAAGAACGTTGAGCTGTTTATGTTGTTCCATTTCTTGAACAAGAGCTAACATACCATTTCGAAGAACAATCTCGGCCCGTTCAAGTTTGCCCAATTGTTCCGAGATGGATTCGAGATAGCTTTCGGCTCGTCTAAGAGTTTCCTCCGCCACCGTAATGCGTTCTAAAAAATGTTCTTCAAGATCTTCGCTAGGCTCATCAATGGACTCATCCCATCGCTCTTCGCCGGTGACGATTAAAAGTTTGGTACCACATTTGTTACAAGCAGTGCGTTCCCCGCTATTCCACGCGAGACAACTTTGACAAAAGGAACCGGAAAGATCACTAGGCATCTCTTCATACTAAAGGATGCCTAGTGATTTTTATCAGAGGACTTAGAGTCAAAAAGTTGGTTATGCACTCTTAAGTGTGCTGTCGATCTTTGCAGCCAATGACTTCATCATCGGAACAAATTCTTTAGGTAAACGCGCAGACAATTTAGCGAACAGTTCTTCATGCCCTTTTATTTCAGCGTTCCATTCGTCCTTGTTGATATCCATAAGTTCATCGAAATGCAAGAGATCAAATCCCATGATCCCCTCGAGGTTAATATCTTGAGGTCGCGGAACGATCCCAAGGGGCGTCGAGGCGCCCTGAGCCTGCCCATGGACGCGCTCGGTAATCCATTTCAGAACACGCATATTCTCCGTATAGCCCGGCCAAATATATTTTCCTTGGGGATTTTTGCGGAACCAATTGACGAGGAAAATCTTAGGCGCTTTTTTAAGTTTCTTACCTAAGTCGAGCCAATGTTGAAAATAATCGCCCATGTGATAGCCGCAGAAAGGAAGCATGGCAAAGGGATCTCGACGAACTTCACCAATCTTACCGGCCGCTGCTGCGGTCGTCTCGGATCCAATGGTAGCCGCGAGATAGACGCCACTATTCCAATCGGAAGCTTCTACCACTAAGGGGACCGAAGAAGCACGGCGTCCGCCAAAAATGAAAGCATCAATGGGAACTCCCGCGGGATCTTCCCAGGCTTCGTCGATACAGGGGCATTGGCTGGCTGGGGTGGTAAATCGTGCGTTAGGATGTGCCGCAGGTTTGCCGGACTTCGGATCGTAGGGTTTGCCCGTCCAATCGGTCAGACCTTCGGGGACCTGATCGGTCATACCTTCCCACCATACATCTCCGTCGTGGGTGAGTGCCACGTTCGTGAAGATCGAGTTTTTTGTAATCGTGTACATGGCATGAGGGTTTGTCTTCATGGCCGTGTTGGGAGCCACGCCAAAAAATCCAGCTTCAGGATTGATGGCGCGAATTTGTCCTTCGTTATCAATCTTGAGCCACGCAATATCATCTCCGACCGTCGTGACTTTATACCCTTTAAATAATTCAGGAGTTTGCATCATGGCAAAGTTTGTTTTTCCACAAGCGCTTGGAAAAGCGGCGGCGACATAGGTCTTTTTATGAGTTGGAGACTCAAGACCTAAAATCAACATGTGTTCAGCATGCCAACCTTCCGATTTCGCCATAGTGCTGGCAATGCGAAGAGCAAAACATTTTTTTCCGAGTAAGGCGTTTCCACCATAGCCCGAACCAAAACTCCAAATCTCTCGGGTTTCAGGAAAGTGACAAATATATTTATTATCAGGGTTACAAGGCCAGGGAACATCTGCTTGGCCGGGGTTTAATGGGGCGCCGATACTGTGTAGGGCTGGGACAAAGTCCCCTTCTTTAAGAACATCGAAAACTGCTCTACCCATGCGGGTCATGATTTTCATGTTCACAGCTACATAAGGAGAGTCAGTGAGTTCAATGCCAATTTGAGCAATAGGACTTCCAAGGGGACCCATACTGAAGGGAACCACATACATTTTACGGCCGCGCATACAACCTTTGAAAAGCCCTGTGAGGATGGATTTCATTTCTATAGGATCTTTCCAATTATTATTGGGACCGGCATCCATCGGATCTTTTGAGCAGACAAACGTGCGATCTTCTACGCGAGCAACATCGCCAGGATCCGAAAGGGCTAAAAAGGAATTTGGACGTTTCGCTGGATTCAGTCGTATGAATGTTCGACTTTGAACCATCTCTTCGCATAGACGATCATATTCTTCTTGCGACCCATCGCACCAATAAATGGACGCAGGCTCACAAAGCGCAACGACCTCTTCGATCCACTTGATCAATTTGGTGTTTTTTACGTAATTTGGAGTTTGAAGATTCATTCGATAGATTCCTTCAGGCAGCGTGAATGGAAAATCTTATTTTATCAGTTTGGGCCCGAGAGATCACGTGAAGATTCTAAGAATCTTGGACAAGGTATTTGTTCAATATAAGGCCTTAATCTATGAAATCATTAGAGGAGAGAAGGCCCCCTGATGATATTGGAAAATTGGCTTAATATTCCCCACGCCATTCCTTTGGTTTTAGTGATGTGGATGGCAGGTCTCCTTGGCTCCGTCGGGCATTGCGCTGGAATGTGTGGACCGATCGTTCTTAGTTTTGGTGTGGCGCAAGCAGAAACGAAACGCCCTCAATGGAAGCAACATCTTTTTTTTCAATTAGGCCGAGTAACGACGTATATGATCCTCGGCGCCATTATTGGTAGCCTCGGTTCCTTCGCCCGTCTTCAAAGCGTCCAAGAAATGGCGGATTGCTGTAAGCCGGAAGGACAAGCGCTGCTGTCCATGGAAGCATGGCCTTGGCAACTATGGCTCAAATTAGGGATCGGCTTCGTAATGATGACCCTAGGTATTTTTTTAACCCTGGGCCGCCGAGCGGACACACTGATGGAATTTCAATTACCTGATCGATTTCAACAATTTTTGGGCCGTAGTATTAAGTGGGCTCATTTTCCTTATTGGGTAGGGATGATTTGGGGACTTATCCCTTGTGGCTTGGTTTATATGATGCTATTGAAAAGCCTCGAAATGGGATCCTGGCAAATGGGTGCCCTAGGGATGGGGGCTTTTGGCCTTGGTAATTTACCCCTCCTTTTTGCCTTGGGCTTCGTCTCCACTCAACTATCTCAACGCTGGAAGCATCGGCTCCTTCGTTTTAGCGGCGTGTTAGTGACCGGCTTAGGGATTTTCGTGCTGTATCAAGCGGTTCAGTTATTAAAATTAGCTTTTGGAACTCCCTAAATTTTGAGGTGCTACGATGTCTTCTGCTATTTCACCCCTCGCTGCCGCCCTTGGCAAAATTCCGAGTGGACTTGCCATTGCAACCTCAGCCGGCGCCCATGATCGCACAGCCTTTCTCGCCTCGTGGTATCAGCAAGTTAGTTTCAATCCTCCCTTAATAGCGCTCTCAATTAAATCGGGTCGTCCGATCGAATCATTGATCGAAGAAAGTGGCTTGATCGGTCTCAATTTGCTTCGAGAAGGAGATTTTACAAATTTAAAAAAATACGGCAAAGGCTTTGAGCCTGGGATAGATCCTTGGGCCGATGACCCTTCGGTCCTACTCAGTGATTACCCCACGCCTCTATTCGCCAATGGTTATGCTTGGCTTTTATTAAAATTCATAAAAAAAATCGACGTGGGGGGCGATCATCAACTTTTCATTGGAGAGGTGATCGAAGGTCAGTTGCAGGGCTCAGAAGGTGAGAAACCCTATACGCATATCCGTAAAGACGGGTTGGGCTATTAGAGTGCCCACCCATCTCGTGATTGCCCATTCCCCAGACTCTGACGACGCTTATATGATGGCCCCGCTGGCCTTGGGTTGGATGGATCAAGATTCTGATCGCCAAGCTTTTACTTTTGATTTCGTTCGCCTCGATATCGAAAAATTAAATCAACATAGTTTTGAAGAGCTCTACGACATTAGTGCGATTAGTTTTGGAGTCTATCCCCACATTCAACATCAGTACGATCTTTTAACAGCCGGTTCAAGTATTCAAGAAGGTACGGGACCCTTAATTGTGAGCCGGGTTCCGTTGCTCCCAGAACAGTTAAGTACCCATACCGTCGCCATACCTGGGATGCATACCAGTGCTTATTTATCCATGCAAAAGTATCACCCTCATCTCAAGGTACAAGTGATGGCTTTTGATCAGATTCTTCCTTCCCTTGAACGCGGGGAGGTCCAAGTGGGACTCCTAATCCACGAAAGTCAACTCATGTATCAAGAAAAGGGACTCCACTTGGTAGCCGACTTGGGCCAATGGTGGAAGCAGCAATTTAATCTTCCCCTTCCTATGGGAGGCAATGCGATTCGACGTGCCTTACCCGAGGAGATTAAACTTACGTTCGCGCGGTGTATGAAGAAAAGTGTCGTCATGGCTCGCGAGCGACATTGGGAAAGCGTAGACTATGCTCAAAGTTTTGGTCGTGGGATGGATCGAGAAATGGTCAGTCGCTACGTGACGGCTTGGGTGAATAATTTCACCATTGACCCCGGTATTCGAGGCCGCTTGGCAGTGAATCACCTTCTTGATCTTGAGGCGATTTGGATTCAGGGATAAATTTAATGTATATAGGAGATTAAATGAAGTTTGAAGAAGCAGTAAGTCATGGATTCGACAACTACGCTGAATTTGATGGTCGAGAAAGCCGCAGTGCTTATTGGTGGTGGATACTTTTTGTGATTTTAGTAAGTGCTGCAGCTGAGACGATCTCTGAATCCCTTTCAGGTGTGTGGGGTATTGCCATACTTTTGCCCAATATTTCTAGTACAGTTCGCCGAATGCATGATGTCAATAAGTCAGGGTGGTTTCTCTTAATTCCCATCTACAATATTATTCTTGCGTGCAAAAAAGGAACGGTGGGAGAAAATCGATTCGGAACTGCCCCCCTCTCTTAAATAGGCTAGACGGATTCCATCGTGACATCCCAATGGATGAGTTCCCGAGGAATGAGGGCAGGCCAGTAGGCGACAATTTCTTCTGGCTTAGGCCGCCCCCCCGCAAAACCCGTAACACCCGGGGGTCCAGCGGTAATAAGAGGGGCGCATTCGCGTCCAAAGCGCTCTACCTTTTTCTTATCTCGATCTTTTACACTGAGGCGCAAAACAATTTCTGACGGCTCCACAGGTATCGCTGTAATACCCGCATGAACAGTTGAAGCACCTAAATACTCAACGTCACGGTTTTCGAATTGGATACCAGCTCGGTCTAAGCGTTTCCAGACAATCTCGGCACATAGTTTCGCTTTGTCAAGCGCGCGAGGTCCCGAGATGGTTAATTGCCCCGTGGCTTTAAAGCCTTTGAGATAAGCACCGCTGACTTTTAAGAAAGGGGTCTTCGGTTGACCTTTAATATTTGAGACCCGGACACGGTGGGGACCTGCTTGGGCAAGTTCAATCGAAGTAAAATCAGCAACGCAGTCTGGAGTGATATATTGGCGCGGATCGCCCATTTCATAGACTAACTGTTCACTCACCGTATCGATCGTGACGAGCCCTCCACTTCCTTCTGGCTTGGTCACGATAAACGACCCATCTTCAGATACTTCAGCAATCGGATAGCCTACTTTCCATAAGTCAGGAACTTCCCACCATTTGGAAAAGTTGCCGCCCGTGGCTTGAGCCCCACATTCTAAAATATGACCTGCAACGGTTCCGGCTGCCAGACGATCCCAATCCTGATTTGACCATTTGAATTCGTGGATCAGGGCTGCCAGGGTGAGGCCTGGGTCTGTACAGCGTCCCGTGAGGACCACATCAGCTCCGAGATCCAGTGCATCGACCATACCCTGCGTAGGTAAGTAGACATTGGCCGCAACCATCTCTAAAGGTTCCGAAAAAAGACTCTTGGATGTATCCATATTTTTGAGTTCAAGGCCTAGACCTTTGAACTCCGGAAGTCGATCCAAAATATCATCCCCTGTAACCGTTGCCACCTTGAGACCCTTGATGCCTAAATCTTTGGCCACCTTCAGGAGTGCTTCACGACAAGCCTTGGGATTTACACCCCCTGCATTCGCGATAACTCGAATCCCTTTTTTCTTAAGATCGGGAAGAATGCGAGCCATTAAAGTGATGAAATCGGTGGCATAGCCCAAGTTAGGGTCTTTGCGCTTTTGCTTATGCATAATGCTAAGGGTGACTTCAGCTAAATAATCGAGGGTGAGGTAATCAATTTTTCCCCATTCGACCAAGTGGACGGGAGCATCGATACTATCGCCCCAGAAGCCTTGTCCATTTGCAATCCGAATGACTTTTGTCATGAAATGTCCTCTCAGCCTAGTGTAACGAGAGGCCTATTCGTAACGAAGGGCTTCAATCGGATCCATCTTACTGGCTTTGTTCGCGGGGTACATTCCAAAAATAACCCCAATGGCTGCTGGAACGACAAAGGCACTAATAACTGACCAAAGAGGGATGCCCCCCATTTCGCCTAATAGCAAGATGCCTACACCTGCGCCCAAAGCGTAACCCAAGAGAATACCGACGGCCCCGCCAAGAACACAAAGGAGGGAAGCCTCAATCAGAAATTGGGTCAAAATATCTTTTCGTTTGGCCCCCACAGCCTTGCGAACACCAATTTCACGAGTTCGCTCGGTCACCGAGACAAGCATAATATTCATAATTCCGATACCACCAACCAAAAGAGCAATGGAAACCATGCCTCCGGCAACACTCGTGATAAGGGCGGTAATATTCCCTACCAAGGCAGTGATCTGTTTCGAACTAAACACTCTAAAACTATTGGGCTCTCCGGATTTAATTCCTTTGATACGTCGCAAACTGTCTTCAACTAACTCCGCTCCATCATCGGCATTGAAAGAAGGATCAATTTTTGCTTGGAAGAAGAGTTGGCGGCGGGTAATCTCTGGGAGAATTGGTAGACCCGTGCTGAGGGGGATCAAAATTTGATCATCCGGATCATTGCCAAGGCTACTTCCCTGAGTTTCTCGAACGCCAATCACTTCCAAACTAAGGGTATCTGTTGAAATAATTTGACCAATCGGATTACCTTTAATGTTGAGTTTGGTGATGAGCGACGATCCTAAGATGCAAACTTTGGTACCAAGTCGAATATCCGCTGGTACAAAATTTCTTCCGGAACTCAAATTGAGTCCGTTGAGATCTAGGTAGGTATCATCCGTCATTAAGATTTGTGTCGTCGCCGATTTTCCGGACCATTTGACCTGAGCTCCCGTAAAAAAGAGAGGAGTCACTTGTGTCACAATCGGGAGATCTTCTTTAAGGGCTCTCATATGCTCAAGAGTCAGATCTCGGTTTCGAATGCGATTCCATTCTTCGGGGGGCGTTTCTCCTTTAAAGCGAGTTCGAACGAAGAGGGTTTGGCTACCTGCAGACTCCACTTGTTTGAGTACGCTTTTTTCAAGTCCTTGAATAAGACTAATGACGACGATCACAGCGGCCACGCCAATGATAATGCCCAAGGCTGTCAGGGCTGAACGAAGCTTATTCGATCTAAGGGATCGAATCGCAGCATCAAGGGGTTCTTTAATATTCATTTAATTACCTATTTTGATCTGGAAACTCGAGCCTTCTTTACCATCTTTTGCATTCATGGACTCAGCTATTTGCAAATCGGACTTACGTCTCAGGGTAACTTTTGATCGATCTTTCAATTCTTTTAGTTTTTTGGATGGACCCGTGATGACCTTATCTCCTAAAGCAAGGCCCGATTTGACCTCATAAAACTTGGTACTAAAAATACCCGTGACCACCGGTGTCTCATAAGCCCGACCATCGCGATAGACTATGACTACCGATTTAGGCGTGGGAGAAAGTAGCCCCATTTTTTGCGCTTCCTCGGGGCTTCCGAATCGTTCTTGAACCGCTTGAAGGGGAACTCGAATGACATTGGGTGCAGCCGCAGCCAAAATCGTAGCTCGGGTACTCATGCCTGGACGAAGTTGATTCAGCTGCTCGGGGCTTCCTTCAAGACCAATTTTGACTTTATACAAATTACCCTGGCTTAGGTTTACTTCACTCCCCGTAGCGACTTCTTCGACGATTCCTTGAAAGACTATTCCAGGAAGAGACTCAATCGTAACTTGTGCCGTTTGGTTAACTTTGATACGGACAACTTCATTTTCATTCACCATAATCTCGGCTTGCATGCGGGACATATCCGAAATCACCATGAGTAAGGCGCCGGCAATGTTGGACATACCGGGAATAGCGGTGTCTCCCTTTTCAGCTTTTAATCCTGTGATACGACCCGAAAAGGGAGCTCTAAGAATCGCTTTATTTACAGTGTCCTGAGCCGATTCAATATTTTTAAGAGCAGCTTGGTAGGAAAGAGATGTGGCTTCGGCATTATTCTTTTGGTTTCGGTATTCCTCCTCAGATACTAAGCCTTGACGATAGAGAATTTCGGTTTTTTTGAAGAGTTCGCCGGTTCGCTCGGATTGATTCTTCAGACGTTGTGCGTCCTTGCGAATGGCTTCTAATTGGGCTGATACGCGAACGTTATCGATCGTCACCAACAGATCCCCGGCTTGGACAAATTGACCATCCTTGACGTGAATCTCTTTAATTTCACCTGCAGTACTGGTTCCAATATTGCTCTGACGCTGGGCGCGCACCTGTCCTGAAGCCGTGATCGTCTCTCGGACCTCACCTTGACTTACAAGATCCCAAGCATAATTTTGGGAGTCGTCCTTAGGCCCCGAGAAAAAATATCCAAGCATTAAGAGAATGAAAAGGACAGCACCTACCATCCCCATTTTTTTCTTTCGCTTTGTATCGAAGATCGCCAAGATAAACTCCTGATAATTGATAGATTAAGAAGACCGAATAACTCGGATAGCAATGAACAAGATAGGCATCAAGGTCGCTACCAGAGCCCCCTTTTTGCTTGTCCCCATCACGTGAAGGCTTCCCCAATAAACGATGCATAAACTGAAGATCATAAACGGATCAAGCGTCATAAATAAGGTTTTAAGTTTAGCGTTTTCAGGACTCACCCAGTAGGATAGGGTCGTTGGACTCAGACTTTCTGGCCCTAGTCCGCCCACGGGTCGAAGGAAGCAAAACATAATAGCCAAAAGTGCTTTTGGTGAGACCGCTAATCCACTGTAGGTCGTAACGACTAAGGCTTGCGTGTACGTGGGCGCTTCGGGAGTCAGGAAAGACGCACGGCCTATCCCCCAAAAAAGGGCAGCTGAAATGAAACACAGAATCGGAGTTCCGATCAAAACTCCCACGATGCCAAATGTGGCACCCCATTTTTCTTGAAAACTAACAACTGTATCCAACATGTCGGGGGTGATTCGCGAATTACTTTGCATGGCATTTTCCATGAAAGCTTGCCAATCTACCTTTTGGCTCCAAACAATCACAAGAATGAGGCTAATTGCCATCTGGGTCAGCAGCGCCCACTTCCACGAGTCACTTCGGACTTCTTTAAGCTCCGTGCTAGGTTGCATAAATAGATCGATGTAACGTGCAGTTAAAGATTTCGGTCTGTCCATACTTTCCCCTTTAGATTAAGTATGTTCAATCTAGGTCTATTGCCAATTAAATGACTTTAATCGGTGGTAAAGGACACCCAAACGGCAGTCTCCTTCCATTGATCGGGTCTTAAAAAAATAACTCGGAGCCCTTACACTAGGAAGAGGGGGCGGTATGGGGTTCAAGGATGAATGCGGGGTATTTGGGATTACCCAACATTCGGAAGCCGCCAATCTTACGTACCTAGGTCTTTATGCGCTCCAACATCGAGGCCAAGAAGCGGCTGGAATTTGTGCTGCCGATGGATCCACGCTCCACCTTCATAAGGATCAAGGCTATGTCGCAGACATTTTTGATGAAGATAATTTAAAGGCACTGACCGGTAATCAAGCGATTGGTCACACGCGCTACAGTACCACTGGCGGGAATATCAAAGAGTCTGCACAGCCCTTTATTCGCGAAGGGCGTTTTGGTCGGCTGTCTCTTTGTCACAATGGCAATCTAACCAATACGGAACAACTTCGTTCCCGCCTCATCGAGGCAGGAGTGACTTTTCAGAGCCCCTCGGACTCAGAAGTTCTTCTGGCGCTCATTCAACTATCCCGAGCCGCGTCGCTTTCGGACGCTATCGTGGATGCTTTAAGGCAAGTCGAGGGAGCATACTCGCTGCTCGTCATGGATCACGAGCGTCTTTTTGCGATTCGTGATCCTCACGGATTTCGACCTCTTGTTATGGGAACATTAGGCCCCAGTTTTATTTTTTCTTCCGAATCATGTGCTTTCGATTTAATTGGAGCCACTTACGATCGTGAAGTAGCCCCGGGAGAACTGATTCAAATCCATCAGGGATTGTTGGAGAGTTTGTCACCCCTCGAAAAGAGAGCTCCTAAGCCTTGTGTGTTTGAACATGTCTATTTCTCGAGACCGGACTCTTTTGTTTTTGGCCATAGTGTTATGAAGGCAAGACGCGAAATGGGCCGCTTGCTTGCTCAACGACATCCGGCGCCGGCGGATTTGGTGATCCCCGTCCCGGACAGTGGCGTGGCGGCGGCCCTTGGATTCGCTGAAGCGAGTGGAATACCCATGGATTTCGGTTTAATCCGAAATCATTACGTCGGACGTACTTTTATTGAGCCGAAACAAAGTATTCGATCCTTCGGCGTCCGCATCAAGTTGAACCCCGTCCGTCATCTCATCGAAGGGAAACGAGTGGTCCTTATTGATGACAGCATTGTTCGGGGGACCACTTCCAAAAAAATTGTTGAGATGGTTCGTCAAGCAGGCGCTCGCGAAGTTCACTTTAGAGTCTCGAGTCCGCCGACGACCCACAGTTGCTTTTATGGCATCGATACGCCCTCCCGAGAAAATTTAATCGCCAGCCATATGAATAATGAAGCCATGAATCAGTTCATTGGCTCCGATACACTAGCTTTTTTGACGCTTGAAGATTTATCACAGGCTGTTCAAGATCCGGCTCAGGGAGAAGGGTATTGCTACGCCTGCTTCAATGGGGACTATGCCGTCCCGCCACCCGTGTAGATTGAAGAAACTATGAAACTTGCCGTTGTGGGCCCCACGGCTTCAGGGAAAACCCAACTCGCTACCGCTCTCGCAAAACTATTGGGCGCCACTATCATTAACGGGGATCCCTTTCAATCTCTTCAGGGGTGTTCGATTGGAACCGGGCAGCCCACATCGGAGGAATTAGACGGTCAGTTGAACCAAGGATATGGTTGTTTCCCTTTATCGATTCACCTGAATCCCAAGGATTTTGGTTTATCTGTGAATGCATGGATGAAAGATCTTTCCTCGACCATTTGCGTTACCGGCTCAGGACTTTATCTTAGGGGAATCTGGAATCAGTTCAGCCCTCTTCCCGAAGTACCTGTGTCCGTTATTAACCGTCTCCGTGAACGTACCGACCGTGAAAGCGCATCTGTCCTCTATCAAGAACTCGCAACGATTGATCCTGATCGAGCGCGTGAGATACACCCTAATGACCGAGCTCGCATCGAAAGAGCCCTCGCGCTCTATGAAGTCTCAGGAGTCTTGCCTTCTCAACTTATGGCCGGAGTCTCCCTTGAGGTACCGTCGGATTGGAAAGTCATTGTTTTGGATCCTCCTCGTGATCTTATTCGAGAGTCCATTCAGCGTCGGATACACCGGCAAATCTCCTCGGGTTGGCCCGAGGAGATTGCCTCCTTGAGGGCCCAGGGTCATGAAGCCGATTTGCGGCGCCTTCGCCCTTTGGGCTACGAAACCCTCATGGATGAAGTCAACCTAGCAGTAGCTCAAGATCTTATTACCGTTGAGACTCAGCAATATGCCAAAAGGCAGAGCACGTGGTTTCGCCACCAAATCAAAAATGTCTTACGTCTCGAAACTATTCCTAGTAACCCTATGCATCTTATGAGTGCACTAGGTGTCTCGTGATGCGAACGACGTTAAAAGTAATCAAGTTAGATCAGTCTGCTTGGATTCAAATGGAATCAGTGGATGGACTTCCACGGCTCTCTCGACAAACCTTGCAGGACTTAGATCGAACAATGAAAGCCCTCAAATGGGAGGGGCATGAGCGATTGATTTTAAGTGGGCGTTTTGATGGATCTACGGCCTATGATTTTTGTGCAGGAGCTGATTTACGTGAAGTACAGAGTCTAGAGCCTGTAACAGCCCTCGAATTCTCGGCTTTAGGGCAACGCGTCGCCGAACAACTTCTTTGGCCAGGATGGAAAACACTAACTTTACTATCCGGCGTAGTAATGGGTGGGGGCTGTGACTTAGCTCTCCACGGCCAAGAACGATGGGCGATTGAGAGTCCGAGTAAGCCCCTGAAACTCCAGCACCCGGCAGCGCTCCACGGACTGATCACGGGCTTCGGTGGAACTCACCGGATTAACCAATTACTCGGACATGTCGAGACGTTGAAATTTTTCAAAAATCTCGAAGTGTGGAATGGAGCCACGTGTCGAAAAAGAGGACTTGTTAGTAGAGTGTTAGACGCGGAAGCTATTGAAACGGCCCTTCGAGCATGGCAATCCCAACGGATCCAGGAAGACTAAAGCTTAGATTGATCCTGTTCAATCATCGATTTAATTTGATGGCGCACTGCCTGCATTAAATCATCAGCGGTTTGAAAATCTTTAGGCCAAATTGGATCAGCGAATCGAACAATGATCTTCCCTGGGCGGACCTTTAAACTTCCTGGAGGCAAGACTCTGAACCCGCCGGTCATCGAGGAGGGAATAATGGGGACCTGGGCTTGCATCGCCATTACAAAACCTCCTTTTTTGAAGGGCATGAGCTCACCGGTTCGCGTCCGTGTACCCTCAGGGTACATAAAAACGGATTGTCCACTACGAATTCGGGAAGTTGCTTTCTCGATACTGCCCCGTGCTTTCTCTGAATTCGATCGATTAATAAAAATGGCATCAGCCGCCCATGCTGCAAAACCTAAGAAGGGAACCCATGCCAGTTCTCTCTTAACAATCAAGGTCGTGCCGGGGGGACAGATACCGATATAAAGAGGCGCATCCAGCAGGGTCTCATGATTCGACATGAAGATAGCGGGTTGAGCTCCAGACAAAATATCGCTAGGAATTTTATGTTGATCAAAAGTCTCTACGTCAATCCCCCCTGGGGTAAAGATGAGTTTGTATAATTTGGGGGCCCAAAACCAGAACGATCGGATTCGTCCGACAAAAGGCCATCCTATAAAAATACAGATAATGATGCCCAATAGGGCCAGAATTCCCCAAAGGGCTAAGAGCCAGCTGTACAGGGGATTCGAGCGCCAATTCATATTTCCCACCCTATCAGCAACCATCATAGATCACCAAAAGGTTATCCCTAAATGTCCCAGTTTGGGCAAACTGAAAGTCTATGATTTCGATCCATCGACCCCTGCCATCCCAAAACATTCTCAAAAAAGTATTGGATGACTTTGAGCAACGTAAGCATGAAAGCGCATTGGTTTGGTTTGCCTCCGAAGACCTCAAGCGATTAAATGTTTCTCTTCCCATCATGAGTTGCATGCAAACAATCCAACATTCCCTCAAATTAAACCGTTCAACGCTGCGTGTCGACGCTCGAGGGCAACTGAATCGCTTCTCGATCACCGAGAGCGATCTTTAGCCAAAGGAACAGGATCATTTCCGCCCCTAGAGAAGGGGTGGCATCGGAGTAACCGCCAGAGAATGAGCAAACTCCCGCGCAGACTTCCGAAACGCTCTAAGGACCCATATCCATAATGCGAACAGGTGGGCTGGAACCGGCATTGCGAGGTGACATGAGGCGAGATAGCCACTTGATAGAGTCTGATTAATCTTTTCAGAAGCCAGGCGCTGGGTTGTCTAGGGGGAGCACACCAGGATTCCAACAAGACGACAAAAACTAGAAAGGCTCCGATATGCTCGGTGACCCATAGAAACATGTCGGATAACACTTTAGACCCTCAAAGAAAAAGCCCTTAAACCTTCACAGCATCCATTTCTTTTTTAAATTTACGAGCTTCTTCTAAAAAAGCCGAGACAAGATCTTCTTCTTTTACTTTGCGAATCAGTTCGCCTCGACGATAAATGAGACCTTCTCCGTTACCACCGGCCACCCCTAAATCGGCATCTTTAGATTCACCGGGTCCGTTCACTACACAGCCCATCACGCAATAGGTGATGCCTTGGTGATCAATTTCTTTCAGTCCCTTTTCGATTTCGTTGGCTACTCTTTGAAGATCAATCTGGACACGGCCACAACTGGGACAACTCACCATACGAATTCCACCCGAACGAAGCCCTAGTGCACGGAGCATTTCGTGCCCAATTTTGGATTCTTCTTCTCCATCGCCCGTCAAGGAAACCCGGATGGTATCTCCAATACCTTCGCCGAGGAGGATACCGAGGCCAATACTGGAACGAATGGTTCCGCCAAAGGGAGTACCAGCCTCTGTAATTCCCAGATGGAAGGGGTAATCGACCTGCTTGCCCAGAAGGCGATAGGCTTGGACCGTTCGGATGACGTCGCTTGCCTTTAGAGAGATTTTAGTTTGGTAAAACCCCTCCTTCTCTAGCATTTCTAAGTGACGCAGGGCGCTTTCTACCATCGCCTCAGGGGTTGCAGTTCCAAATTTCTCAAGTAAATCCTTCTCGAGAGACCCTCCATTCACGCCAATGCGTATCGAAAGCCCCTTTTCTCCTGCTTTGTCTACGACCGCGCGCACACGATCTTGACCACCAATATTTCCGGGATTAATTCTGAGGCACGCAGCTCCACCATCGGCAGCCGCTAAAGCTAATCGGTAATCAAAATGAATGTCGGCGACAACAGGAATAGGCGAGCGGGCACAAATTTCAGGAAAGGCATCAGCAGCTTTTTTGGTGGGGACACTCACGCGAACAATTTCGCAACCAGCAGCTGCGTAGGAATAAATTTGAGCCACAGTCGCTTCGACATCGCGTGTATCCGTTTTAGTCATACTCTGAACCGTGATGGGCGCATCTCCTCCCACAGCGACTTTTCCGACCATAATTTGGCGGGTTTTACGTCGGGGCGAAAGGGGGTGAAGTTGAGACATGGAGGCCTTTGTAAGTTAGAACTTATAGTTTACTAGACCTGAAGGTTATTGATTCAGATACGTCTTTCTTTCAAGGTTTATCTGAACGAGACTCGAGCCTATTGGTAAACTGACCACACTGTGAAACACATTTCTAAAGCTTTAATTCCTCTGCTCGTCCTTCTGGATTTAGGGACTCAAGCCGTTATCTTTTCACAAGAGAGACCCTTGTCTCAGACCATCGTCTCCATTCAGTTTTCGGGGGGATCAAACGACGATCGAACCCTGGCTACACTAGCGTCTGGGCTCAAGATCAACGAACTTTATTACCCAGAAAAGAAAGGGACTTATGTTAGTGCTATCCAACTGACGGATCGTTTCAAGCAGGTCGATATTCAAGCCAGCCCAATAGAGTCAGGAATAACTCTCTTGGTCGCCCTAGAGCCATGGTCACCTATTCTCCGGCACCAAGGTTTGAGTTCTCGAGATATCCATCCTACCTTGGCGAAAGAGTTTCGACGTCTTCCCGTTGATCGAGCCATCGGTGACTTCGAATTAGAAAAGTGGCGTCAAGAACTTATCCGCCTAGGGCCTGAACATGGCTATCCCAATTTGCAATTGTCTTTTGTGCGATCCAAAGTATCTTCTGATGTTGATTGGAACCTCGATTTAGGTCCGCCAAATCGAATTCAAAAAATAATCATCCAGGGCTTGGAAACACATCCGATACAAAAAAAGATTGAGGCCTCATTAAGCGCTCGGAATTTTGAAGATCTTTGGTCTGAGACCCTCCGATCCCGACTCAGTCAAAAACTCGAAAAGGTATTTTTAGGCGAGCAATATTTTCAGTCTTCCTTTGGCTTTTCTTATCAGGATAGTGGCCTCTTGATCCTTCAAGTGGAATTAGGGCCTCGAACCGAGATTCGGTACCAAGGAGAATTTTTAGGCCCATGGGTAGGAACCAAATCTCTTGAAGAGATCCTTGGATTGACAACGCTTAATTCGCCCAATAATGACCTAGTCGACGTCGCTAAATTCCGACTTGAGAAATATTATAAGGATCAAGGTTACCTCCAAGTTCAAGCCGTGTGTACTCTAGAAAAAAAGGAAGGTTCTAGCAACCCTGTAATCCAACTACTGCGCCTTGAGGTCACGAAGGGTTCACTTTTTACAATAGGCAGCCAGACCTATCAGGGAAATATCGCATTCTCGAAGTCAGCCATCGAGGCATCGCTCGCTGAAGTAATACCGGCCAAGAAGTCGAAGGATCCTCTCGAGATAATTAAAACTCTACAGTCTCGAATAATAAGTTTCTATGATGCACAGGGCTATTTCGACATAAAACTTTTCCCTCAAGCAGACCTTGATATCGCTTCCTCTAAGGTAAATGTGTCATGGATCATTGAAGAGGGAAAAAAACGGGAAAGCAAGCAATTCGAATTGGATTATGCCAAAGGCTTACCCCTAACTCCTGAATATTTAAAGTCCTCTCTTTCTCTTCTGATCAAGTATCAAGCCTCTGATGAAGATTCAATTGCGGCAGATCGACCCTTGATGGAAGACCGTAAAGGGCGCTATCAGGCAACAGCCAGCAGAGAGAAGGACATCAATCTAACTCTTTATCTTGATCAACCTATTCCTGTCTCCAAAGCTTTATTGTCCGAGGTTGTGACCGATCTGCGCTTTAAACTAGCCCGCGCAGGCTTTAAAAATCCTTTGGTCAATATTGATGTAGAAGATAGCCAAGTTAGGTTTTCTATTCCTAGTCAACCTTTCGATACTGTCAACCGAATCATTATCCGCGGTCTCGATATTACTCGGGCCAATACCGTTTTAAAACAGCTCAAAATTCAACTTGGCTACCCTGTGGATCCTCAGAGATTTACGACAAGTCAGATTAATCTCTCTTCGCTGAATGCATTTGATCAAATTGACTTTGACAGTTTAGATAAGGCTGCCCCAGAGAAGGGAACTTGGGAAAGAGGAGACATCCTATTGAATTTAGAAGAGAAAGGACGTTGGGACTATACGGCAGGTTTCGGTTATGACCGCAGTCAGGGCTATTATGTGATTGGTGGTGTTCAGAGAAATAATATTGATGGCCAGGGACGCACTTTAGATTTCAATATTCGTGCCGGAGATAACACCCTACGAAACGGGACCCTTCGAAAATGGTTTCCAACAGGGCAGGGGCAAAACAACCGATCGATTGATACTTATGCCTTGGGCTACACGGACCCCTCCCCGGGTTTCATTAGGGATTGGTTCGATCATCAGGTGAGTTGGAGAAGTCAAGGGGCCTATATTGAGGAATCTCAGGCTGCCTACTTTGCTCATCGTCGTATCTTCACCTCTGAATTCGAATGGCGGACAGCCGATATCCAATTTAGGCTGGGTGAGCGTTTTGAACGTACCGATTACAATCCTCAAAGTTATCAAATCAATCTATCAGACTTTCTTTTAGAAGTTGCGCGAACTAATAAGCAAACCTATACGATTTCAGCTCCCTATTTAATTGCCACGATCGATCAACGCGATCGGCCTATCGACCCAACGCGAGGTTGGTATTTTTCGTCTCGTCTTGATTTAGCGACTCAACTGACGGGAACGAGTCCAGACAGCAGTTATGTAAAAATTGATCTTCGAGGTCAATGGAATGTTCCCCTAGGACTTGGCGCCCGATACGGCGTCTTTATGATGTCGTGGCGACTTGGCATTGCAAAACCTACGGCCGAGGGCATCGAACTCCCGCTCTCAGAACGTTTTTATGGGGGAGGACCCAATTCGGTTCGTGGCGTGGGTTCGGATTTACTAGGTCCTGTAGTGAATATTCAATTACGGGATGTCCAGGGACGACCCTTGGCAGGCGGTTATCAATACGTTCCTACGGGCGGAGAAGCCTTAGGTTTTGCGAGTATGGAATATCGTTTTCCTATTTGGGGGGAAAATATTTGGGCAGAGATTTTTCTAGATTCAGGTCAGGTGTATTCCAAGCTAAATCCCGGGCCTCGTTCATCCCGTGATCCCGCCCCATTTCCTTCCTGGAGAACTACTGTGGGTGTGGGTCTTATTTTCAAGATAGGGATTCCCCTTAAGATTGAATATGCTCAAGACTTAAAGAAATTGCTCAACCAATATCGAACCCCCATAGAAATACAGACAGAATTAAAGGGCGTTCTGGTTTCCGCAGGGTACCAATTCTAAAGACCTTTTGGACTCACGTCGCATTCAGGATAAGATGGAGTTTTCGCACGTAGCTCAGGGGTAGAGCACTACCTTGACATGGTAGGGGTCGGGGGTTCGAGACCCTCCGTGCGAACCAATCCGTTAAGTCTTTATTTCTTTTCTAACGTAGGATATTTAATCCCAAGTTGATCGAGATAAGTTTTATATTTCGAAGCATCGTAATAAAAGGCCTTCATGGCAGGTCTAAATTTATCCATCACCCGAAAAGAAAGGGTAAGACGAGCTTTAGATTATTTTTAAACACAGACCTCTAATGAGAACGCTTTAAGAACCAAATCAATGCTTGTCCATAGTTGTCTGGGTCATCCCACATAGCCGCGTGTCCGCCACTCATCTGACGGTAAGAGCCATCTTTGACTTGCTTAGATACCCATTCCATATGCTTGGGATCCATCGTATCGTGAGTCGCTCCAACAACAAGAGTGGGGACGGTAATTTGGGGTAGATCAGCTTTTCGATCCCAACTGTATAGGGTAGCTTCAGGAGGAACACCGAATTCCGATGGCCCTTGCATGTGTATATAGACTTGCTGATTGATTCCTTCAAAAAGACGAGGAATTATGATGGGCCACTCCTTCAGAGGGGCACGGTAAAGATGTGCAGTGTAATAATGCTCCATGACGAGCTCCATGTATTTAGGATTCCCGTAATCCTTGCGAGCTTCATAAGCCCTAATCTGCTTCAGTACCTCGGGAGGCATTTGGGGGGCTAGAACCTCATTAGCATATTTTACATAGTCCGGAATGCTCATCATCATGTTGGAAATAATGAGACCTTTAAGATTCTTCTGATATTTTAAGGCGTATTCTGAGGCCAAGATGCCGCCCCAGGAATGACCTAAAAGATAAAAATTTGAACTATCTAATCCCAAGGCGAGTCGTACTTGTTCTACTTCCTCTACAAAACGGGGAAGATCCCAAAGGGAAAGGTCGGTCGGATGATCGGACTTCCCGGAACCCAATTGATCGTAATAAATAAATTCAATTCCCTCTTTAGGAAGGTAGTTTTCTAGGGGCAAGAAAAATTGATGATCTCCACCGGGTCCACCGTGAAGAAGGAGAACTTTAATTCGGGGGTTATTCCCAATCCGCTTGGTGTAGACATTAAATTTACCTTTAGGGGTCGCGATCTCAATATATTTGACCCCCCCGTGTTTGGTCGGTTCATTCGAGGTGTGATAACTCTCGAGCGTTGGACCACTTGATCGGGAAAAGAGAATGGAACCAATGATCACACCATAAATTAAATACTCAGTAATTTTTTTCTTATCCATCAGGAATGCTCCTCTAGTGAATAATTTATGCAAGATTCAAATTAATATTTACTACCCTATTTTCTGATAGCTTCTATATTCAGAGAAATTTCGACGTCATCTCCTAAAATACCTTTTCCATAGACAATACCAAACTCATTTCGATTAATTTTGAAGACAGTTTCGAATCCCCCACGGATATCCTTGAAAGGGGTTGGAGCGCTCCCTAGAAAAACAACAGGTACCGTCATTACTTTAGTGATACCCCGCAGAGTAAAGTTTCCGGTTACGAGGAGTTCGGAAGAAGAAGAGCCCTTTACTACCTTAGTTGAGATAAATTTGAGTTCGGGATACTTCTGAACATCAAAAAAGTCTGCTCCTCTGAGATGTTGATCTCTAGATTCGTTGTTTGTATCAATACTGTCTGATTTGATGGTAAATACGACCGATGATTTCTGGATGGCGTCCGGGTAATGAATGATCGTCCCTTCAAATTTTGAGAATGTGCCTGTTGTCTTACTAAGCAAGTGTCGAATTTTGAAACTAGCATCGCTATGAACAAGATCCACTTGGTAAACGTCTTGGCTCAACAATAACAAAGGAAACAAAAAAATCGTCGCTCTAGATATCGCTTTTGTGAGGTTTCGGTACATTATTTTCTCCATCGCATGATTGGTGAACTAAAGGTCATAGGGAGCGTGTCAATTGATACAATTTTCTTTGTGATTATAACTCGGAAGGTTGGAGAAAATGAGTATCCCTAGTATTTCGCTACTCCACCGTAACACTTTTCGCTAGATTTCGAGGTTGGTCGACGTCGCATTTACGATGAAGAGCAATGTGGTAAGCCAATAGTTGCAAGGGCACCATAAAAACTAAAGGAGCTAGCCAGGGATGCGTTTTAGGTAATTCAAGCAAATCTTTTGCAATAGATTGAAGGGTTGTGTCGCCCTTTGTGACCAGCCCGAGAATTTGACCCCCCCGCGCCGAAGCTTCTTGAAGATTAGATGCAGTTTTGTCATGGTGCGCATCTTGAGGCAACAGAGCGACGATGGGCAGTTGAGAATCAATCAGGGCAATAGGGCCGTGCTTCATCTCGCCTGCAGGATAACCTTCTGCATGGATATAAGAAATTTCTTTGAGCTTCAAAGCCCCTTCAAGGGCTATCGGATACATAGGGCCCCGACCTAGATAGAGGAAATCCCTAGACCCGTGCCAATCGGAAGCCCACTTTTTAACCCCTGGTTCAAGATGAAGGGTCTGTTCGAGATGGGCAGGGAGCTCTCGTAGACCTTGAATAAGTTCATTACGCTTTGCAAGCGGTAGCGTTTGCTTGAGGTCACCTAATTTCAAAGCTAGTAAGATGAGTGCAATGAGTTGAGTAGTGAACGCTTTGGTCGAAGCTACCCCGATTTCAGGCCCAGCGTGCGTAAGCAATGTCGCTTCCGCAAGACGTGTGACCGATGAGCCTTGCATATTGCAGATGGCTAGTGTGGTTGCACCTAATCGTTTGAGTTCCTTCAGAGCAGCCAGGGTATCCGCTGTCTCACCGCTTTGGGTGATTCCAATCGCTAGGGTATAGGGACCCACCACGGCATCGCGATAGCGAAATTCGGAGGCATAGTCGACTTCAACGGGGATTCTGGAAAAAGTTTCGAGATAAAACTTTCCAATGAGTCCCGCATGCCAACTAGTCCCGCAGGCCACAATTAAAATTCGCTCAACCTTTTTAAGTGTGTCATCGGAGAGATTCAACGCGAGGGGCATGGCCTCATCCCCAAGGGGGAGACGATTGTAGAGTGTATTGGAAATAGCTTGCGGTTGCTCAAAAATCTCTTTTTGCATGTAGTGATCGAATCCAATCTTTTCGACCGATTGAGGATTGTAAGTAATATCGTGAACAGGGCGTTCAATTTCTTTGTGATCAGATGAATAAATACGAATGCGGTCCGTAGAGATTTCAGCCCAATCTCCGTCCTCAAGGAAAATGATTCGTTGCGTATGTTTGAGGAGCGGGATGGCATCCGAAGCAATGAACATTTCTCCTTGTCCCATGCCTAGGGCAAGGGGAGGGCCGCTCCGAGCCACTAGAATCTGCCCAGGATCATCCGCATGCATACACGCGAGAGCGTAAATGCCTTCGACTGACTTCAAAGCCTCTGAAAAAGCCTCTCGAAAAGTGAGCCCTTTGCGCATCGATCTTTCTACGAGATGAGGAAAGCATTCGGTATCAGTTTCAGACTTAAAAAGGAAACCCTCGGAGACAAGTTGAGATCTCAGATCAAGAAAGTTTTCAAAGATACCGTTATGAACAGCCACTATTTTGCCATTCTGACTCACGTGAGGATGCGCATTCTCTTCCGAGGGTCGACCGTGTGTGGCCCATCGAGTATGGCCAATTCCCACTTGAGCGGAATGCTCAGGATCGATCTTTGTGGCTAGGTTAGCTAATTTGCCACTTGCACGAATCAGATCGAAATGTCCATTGTGAATTAGGGCTATGCCTGCTGAGTCGTAACCTCGATATTCCAGACTTTGGAGCCCCTCGAGCAGAATCGAGGAAGCCCTGCGATGACCGATGTATCCCACAATGCCACACATATGTTATGGACCTCAAAATCTAATCGTCCCCCAAGCCGCACTTTCGAGCCCCGTGGTGTCGATGCCACACTCTGTAGTGAGTCCTGAGGGCAGGTTATTCGTGGATCCTAGGGAATAGCAGGCTTCGGTTGACACGCTCTAAATTGCCTTCTAACCCGACCAGTCGCCAGGCTTCGACCATGGCAGCTCCAAGCCAGACCCACAGGAGTCTTGGGTCAACCGGTGTGCGTGCAATTTTTTCAAAAGGGATATCTTTTTGAAGACCGTAAATAAACCAAACGACGACGCCAAATCCAATGACCAAGTAGCCCCATGTAATCCAGTATGGGCGGATGCACTCTTTGATCTTCCACTTCAATAGGAGATAACGGCTCGAAAGCTCAAGACTTTGCTCTCGGAAATTCAACTCAATTAACCGATCCACAGACGGGGCATAGCGATGAATCTTGAGTTCTGCAATTTCCTCTTCTCCATTGATTTTCCTTAAGAAAGCGGAACGGATCTTGCCAACACATTCTTCCCAATTCGGGCTCTCTCGGTTAATTCTTAAGTGCAACCTCAGGAGGCCCACCCACAGAATAATTTGTCCTAAAAGAACAAACCAAAGGGACGTGCCTTGCCAGCCTAACGATGCGACGGAGTTGAGAAACTGCTGAATATCCATAATTGTGTGGCTCCAAGCTCTTCAATTTATCATTAGGGACGAATGAGATCCTTAATTTGATCTAAACGCGATTCCTTATCTTTGAGGTCTTGTTGGGCTTTAGCCAAAGCCTCGGCTGGGGCCTTGGCAACGAAATTTTCATTCGCTAAACGCCCAGACAGCGCCTCAATTTCTTTGCCCAGCTTGTCATGCTCTTTAATTAATAGGGCAGGATTCTTCGAGAATGAGGCTTGGCCGATTTCGATAGCTACTTTACCGTGTCCCACGACAGCGATCGCACATTCATTTGAGGGTTCAATCTGATTCTGAAAGGTGATGCTCTCGAGTTTTCCTAGGCTCTTGATCGGTTCTTCAAAATCTTTGACTAAAGCCACTGTTGCATAAGCTTTGACACGCTTACCGGGATCGATTCCATGCTCGGCCTTCAAGCGCAAAAGTGTGGACAGAATTTCTTGGAAATCGGGAACCCTAGAAGTAGGATGCACACCCTGTAGGAGGGGATGCTCCGAAGGCCATGAACGCTGGGCAAGTAACTTAGGTTCTTCAGAGGCAAGTCGATCTTTGATGACACAGGCATGAATCTCTTCCGTCAGGAAGGGAACCATCGGATGAAGAAGCCGAAGAATGATATCAAGGTAATTAAGAATGACCGCTTTTTGCCCACTACTGCCTTGAAGCAGTTGCACTTTCACCAGTTCGATGTAGGTTCCACAAAAGTCATCGTAAATGAGGTGGTAAAGCTGGTCGGCCGCATCGTGAAATCGATAATGGGCTAGCGCCTCTGATACCTTGATGGAAACCTCCTGAAGCCTTGAAGCCATCCAATGGTCCGCTTCCCCAAGAACCAATGGAGAACTGAGGATAATGCTGGGATCTACATTCATGTGGACGAATCGAGCGGCGTTCCAAAGTTTGGTACAAAAATTACGAGAAGCCTCTAGCTTAGATTTAGAAAGGGCAATGTCGGTGCCCGGAGCGGACATGGAAATTAACGTGAAACGAAGGGCATCCGTTCCATATTCATCCATCACCTCGAGAGGATCAATGACGTTACCTTTGCTTTTAGACATCTTCTGTCCAGACTGATCACGGACGAGAGAATTGAAATAGACTTCTTTGAATGGAATGTTGTCTGTCCACGTGAGACCGCTCATAACCATGCGAGCAACCCAAAAGAAAATAATGTCGTAACTTGTGCACATGACATCGTTAGGATAGTAATGCTTGAGATCGGAAGTCGTCTCGGGCCAACCTAAAATGCTAAAAGGCCAAAGAGCTGAACTGAACCACGTATCCAAGGTATCTGGATCCTGCATTAGTTTCCCAGAAGAACACTGAGAACAGGCGGTAGGTACTTCGAGGGCGACGTTGATATGCCCACAATCTTGGCAATACCAAGCGGGGATTCGATGCCCCCACACCAGTTGCCTCGAAATACACCAATCTTGAATATTGGTCAGCCAGTGTTCCCATACGGCGACATGATGGTCGGGCGTAAATTTAATTTTTCCTTGGCGGACGACATTAAGGGCTTTTTGAGCGCCTTCATTCATCTTCATAAACCATTGGTCTGAAACGAGAGGCTCGAGAACGGCGCCACTTCGTTCTGAAATCGCCACTTGAGAAGTATGATCTTCGATTTTAACCAGACAGCCCGCCTCATCAAGATCTTCTATAATCTTTTTCCTACAGGCAAATCGGTCAAGGCCTTGATAAGACCCAGCGGCTTCGGTCATTTTTGCGTCGAAGCCTATAACAGTAATTGAATCTAGATGGAGCCGGAGTCCCGCTGCATGATCATTAGGATCATGAGCCGGCGTGACTTTGACACACCCAGTTCCAAAAGCAGGATCGACAAATGCATCCGCTACGATAGGGATCAGTCGGCCAGTGAGGGGTTGTCGGATCTGCCTACCTACTAGGGATTGATAGCGCTCATCCTTAGGGTGAACAGCAACAGCCGTATCTCCCAACATAGTTTCAGGGCGCGTCGTTGCCACCACGATAGACCCTGAACCGTCTGCGAGGGGATAGCGCAGATGCCACAACTTGCCTTGTCGCTCAGTATGTTTAACTTCAAGATCTGATAGGGCCGTTTGGCTAACCGGATCCCATTGGATCATTCGTGGACCTCGGTAAATTCTTCCTTGCTGGAAAGCTTCAACAAAAACTTTTCGAACGGCGGCGTTTAAAGAATCATCCATGGTGAAGCGTTTACGAGACCAATCAACACTAGCCCCTAGGCGCCTCATTTGGTTCTCGATGTCATTTTGATTTTTGTGCTTCCAATCCCAAATGCGCTTCAAGAAGGCTTCTCGCCCTAATTGATGACGATCGGTTCCTTCTTCTTTAAGTTGTCGCTCCACGATGATTTGTGTTGCGATTCCCGCATGGTCTACGCCGGGTACCCAGCAAACATCGAAGCCCTGAGCCCGCTTTGTGCGAGCGAGAACGTCGGGAAGGGTGTAGCAAAGCGCATGGCCCATATGGAGATTGCCCGTGATGTTAGGAGGAGGCAGGGACATAGAAAAAGGCTTTTTATTGGAGGCAGGCTTCCCCTCGAAAACACCCTCTTTTTCCCATAGGTCATACCATTTGGTCTGAGATGTTTGGAATGCGTAAGTTTTATCCATCTTAATTTAATCTTACACCGCACTGATTTCTTAATACACCCTTAGCCTATACTTAACTAAAGATAATATCAGCGACTGTGTAATTCCTTTCCCTTTGAAAGCCCCAATGAAAAATAGCTCTAAAAAAATGAAGATACCGAGTGCTCCCAATCGAGATGAGCGCATTTTGATGCTCAAGTCGATTTACGCTTCTAGAAAAATTGACGATAAAGAAATTATGGGCAAGCGCCAGAACCGTGCCTTTTTCCAAATCAATGGAGTAGGACATGAAGCAGTTCTGTCGGCTATGGCCCTCGTTGCTAAGCCAAATTACGACTGGTTTTTTCTCTATTACCGAGATCGAGCTCTGGCCTACGGGCTAGGGTACTCCGCTAAAGAGATGTTCCTTGGAAGCGTGGGATCTATTGATGACCCTGCAAGTGGGGGTCGCCAGATGCCTAGCCATTGGGGGCATAAAGAGCTTAATATTTTTACAACCAGCAGTCCTACAGGCTCCCATCTTCTTCAGGCAGTGGGTGCTGCAGAGGCGATTCTTCGAGCTGAAAAACTCAAGCTTTCTAAAGCACTCAGTATGAAAAAAGATGAAGTGGTTTTTGCGACTACGGGTGATGGCACATGTTCAGAGGGTGAATTCTGGGAAGCTATTTCTAACGCCGTGAATTTAAAAGCTCCGGTTGTTTTTCTTGTTGAAGATAATGAATACGCCATCAGTGTACCTAGTGAAGTACAGTACCCAGGGGGCAACGTGGCAGAACTCCTCAAGGGGTACGCCCAACATGGACTTCTGATTATTGATGAAGTCGATGGTTGTGATCCCATTGAGAGTTATCAAGCGCTGACCAAAGCCGTCAACTACGCTCGAGCTCGAAAAGGTCCAGCCCTTGTCCGCGCCAAGGTCATTCGTCCCTACAGTCACTCGCTTTCGGACGATGAGCAACTCTATAAAACAGAACAGCAACGAAAAGAGGAAATAAGTCGAGATCCATTTATTAATTTCCCCAAACAACTTTTAAAGTGGGGAGACTTAAAACAAAAAGAATGGGATCTTCTCCAGAAAGATATTGATGCAGAAATTCAAAAGGGATGGGATGAGGCTTGTGAGGCTCCGCTACCTGCTCCCAATACTTTTTTGAGACACCTCTACAGCGAAGAAGTGGACCCCACATCTGCTGAGTTTGATCGCGAGTCTTCTAATAGTGACACCACCGGTCCCAAGACACTGATTGATAGCGTGAATCAAGTTCTGAAACAGGAAATGGCTACTAATCCAAGAATTCTTGTCTTCGGTGAAGATGTGGCGGATGCGAGTCGCTCCGCTCTGCTTGGAAAAGTAAAAGGGAAGGGCGGTGTTTTCAAAGCTACCCATGGTCTTCAAACAGCTTTTGGGGATCATCGTGTCTTTAATTCACCTTTAGCCGAAGCTACGATCATCGGTCGGGCCATTGGCTTGGCTGCTCGTGGTTTTAAACCCGTGGTTGAAATTCAGTTCTTCGACTATATCTGGCCCGCGATGCAACAACTCAGAGATGAGCTCCCCATTATTCGGTGGCGAAGCAACGGAGCCTTCAAAGCACCCATGGTGGTTCGAGTCCCCATTGGGGGGTATCTTATGGGGGGATCCATCTACCACTCCCAATGTGGCGAAAGCACCTTCACTCATATACCTGGTCTTCGGGTGGTTTATCCGAGCTCGGCCTTGGATGCCGCGGGTCTGCTGAGAACTGCTATTCGTTGCGATGATCCCGTTTTATTCTTAGAGCCCAAACATCTTTATCGCCAGACTCACAATAAAGGTCCTGAAGTCGATCCCAATTTCATGATTCCTTTTGGTAAAGCACGCCGCGTCCAAGAGGGGCATGATTTATCCGTCATCACCTACGGGTCAACGGTCTACCGTGCTGTGCAAGCTGGAAGGGAAGCTGAAAAAGAGGGAATCTCTGTTGAGATCATCGATCTTAGAACTTTGAATCCGTACGATTGGGAATCCATCGCAGCGAGTGTTCGAAAAACGCATCGTGTGATAGTAGCTCATGAAGATACCCTATCGTGGGGATATGGAAGCGAGATTGCGGCACGAATCTCCGATGAGCTTTTCCTGGAACTCGATGCGCCTGTACGACGCATTGGCGCAGAAGATACCTGGGTTTCCTACCAGCCCTTACAAGAGGATGAAATTTTGCCTCAGGTGAGTGACTTCATTGAGGCTTTTAGAAAACTAAAGGCTTATTAGTGACTTAGAATCATTCCGAGCGCCATGAGTGCCATAAGTAAGTCTTCACCCAAGGTAATCCATGTCATCGGAAGTTTTATCACAGTACCCAAGCAGGCACATGGTATTTTTCGATTAGATTTGAGGGTCTGATAGACAGATAAAGCCGAAAAAAGCATCAGGGAAAAGGTGAATACATTCAGCCATAAGGACTGACTGCCCAAAGCGTAAGCTATACCTAGACCTAGTTCTATGAATGGATAGGCCCAAGCATAAAAGGCCCAGCGTTGAGCAAGAAAATCATAGGATCGATAGGAGTCAACGAATCCTCGGAGATTGATCAATTTGAATGAAGAAAAAATGATAAAGAATCCTGCCATGAATTGCCTCATGGCTAACCCCGTGTCCCAAGAGCCATGGCTGACTTGACCCCAAGCGCATAAGATCAGAAGTCCTAGAAAAATCAAAATCAGCGGCAAGAATGTTTTAAGAGAATGATCGACGGTTGAAGCCGGTTCTTCATGAATATGATAGGAACGGAGGTCTAGGAGCACCTGTCGAATCTGTTCAAGGGATATAGTTGAATTAATTTCGATACTGGGCGGCTGTAAGTAAACTTTGGCCAAAGGATCGAGCGGCATAAGTAAGGGCTGGATGCGCTGAACACAGGCGTCACAGTGCATACCTGTGACGTGAAACGTTTTTCTAGTGATGGTCATGCTCTTGTGGAGCAGGGGTAGAGAGAACATCCACTTGGCGTCCTTTGAAAACGATCCAAAGACTATACGCAAGCAAAATAAACCCGTTAGCAGTTTTAATTAAGGGAAGAGCGCCGACTAATTTATGAGCAAGAAGAGCCACGAGACCTACGATGATCGACAACGACGACCAAGTGATGAGAAAGACACCCGTCCACTCTGAAGGCTCTAGGGACTGACCCACTTCATCAGGTACAGTTCCTAGAGGAGATTTTTTTTCACCCAGGAGTTGCAGACCTTGAAAAAGCAAGATAGAGGAAACAATGAAATAAAAAATATTTGAGATCATGGAACGCACTCCGCTCTTTAAGAATAGTATGATTTCAGGGTCTTTTATAGAGTTCTCCATCATTACTTGGTAAAGTGAATGCATGACAAATCTTTTTTATGAGGCCGTGGACTCTCGTCGGACGGTTCGAGACTTTCTTCCCGATCCTGTACCGACTGAAGTTCTAGAGCGATGTATCGATGCCGCCTGCAAGGCTCCTAGTTCAAGTAATTTACAACCTTGGGAGTTTGTATGGATTGAAAACCCTCAGAAAAGAGAAGAAGCCAATCATATTTGCTTAGATCAGGTCCCTGCCAAAACGGCTCCCGTGCTCTTGGCTATCGTGACTCATTGGGCTTATTGGAAAAGAAATCGAAATGAGATCCTGAGGGTTTTTGAGAGCAGGGGTTCGGTGCGGCCCTCAACTCGTCGATATTATTCCCGAATCATTCCATTGGTCTACACCAACGGCCCCTTTAATCTTTTAGGATGTTGGAAACCATGGATAGGTCGCATCCTCTCCCTTGTTAGACCCACTCCGAGTTTACAAACTAAAAATGATGTTCGTGTCATGGCACATAAGTCAACTGCGCTTGCTGCGGCCACTCTGATGCTTGCACTGCGTGCCGAAGGTTTCGATTCCTGTCCTATGGAAGGCTTTGATCCTTGGCGAGCCAAACAACTCCTCAATCTTGGAAACCAATCTGAAGTCTGCATGTTCCTTGCCGTGGGTAAGCGGTCTTCGAAAGGCCTTTGGTGGGAGCGCATTCTTATGCCCCGAACCTGGACTTTCCGAAAAATATAAAGCCGAGGTATCGGTTGTCCAAATCAATGCTCATTCCCGTTGCTCGACCACCCTTAAAGGGAGATCGATTGCGATGGACCTCCCCTTCTGCCTTAGCAGCCTTAATTGCCTCATGGGATCTTGAAAAACCTCTATGGGTAGATGCCCCTTCCGAGCAAGAAGCAGAGATATTGGCTCAAGATTTACGACAAACACTTGGACCCATCGGTATCTATCTCTTCCCAAGCCTCATCGACTATGTGGCAGGGGAGATTTCCCCTTCAGGGATGATTCTTCAGGCTCGGCTGAAGTGTCTTGCTGCTTTAGCGAACTACAAAGTGAAAATTTTAATCACGGGACCCATGGCGCCTAGGGAAAAAATACCCCAACGCGATTGGTTTTTGACGCAACAAGTCCATATTTCATCAAAGCATTCAATAAATCGCGACCATCTTTTAGAAAAACTCGTGGCTTTGGGCTACGGTCGTGCTCCCTTGGTTGCCAACCCTGGTGAATTCAGTTCTCGCGGGTTAGTCCTTGATATCTGGCCGCATCAAGAGGACCAGCCTATTCGTATTGAATTAGATGGAGACGATATTGAGTCCATGAATTATTTTGATGTGCAGAGTCAGCGGCGAACATCGCTTGCCATCGAAACTCTTACCCTTTTTTCTAAATGCGAAGGGGATCGTAGCCCCGAGGCCATGTTAAACGCTTTGATGCGTTGTGCTGAGAAGACGGTTGATCCTGATGACGATTTGTCATATCGAATTAATAAAATGAAATTGCAAGGCCATCATTCTGGCGAAGAACTCTTCTATCCCTTACTGGGTCATCCCATCGCAAGTCTGAATGACTGGCTCACAGGTTTTGATCGCCTCAAGCTCGAACCTCGATGGAGTTCAACCATCGCTGAGTCCTTTAAAAAAGAAATCGAGATAGCCTTAAGGCAGCTCAGAGAGGGCGGAGTTATTTGTCCCAACTTTGATGACCGCTTTCAGGCAGTAGACCCATCAGAATCGACGTGGATACTCACGGAGTGGAAGGTCGAAGCCTCCGTGGATTATGGGTATGAATCTATCCTAGATCATAAAGGTGACACTCTAGCCCTTGTCCGGACATCAGAAGGATTCCTCGATCGAGGGTATCGAGTGATGTGGTGTGGAGCCACCGAGGGAACCGCGCGACGATTCCAAGATCTCATTGAGGAACATCACGAGGACTTCTCCAAGGGAGCACCTGAAGCGCTTCAATGCGATTTAAGCAGCGGATTTATCCTCCATGCCTACCAATGTGTCTTCATTACTGAGTGGGAGGCGTTTGGGCGTAAGAAAGTCTATCTTCCAAGCCAGCGATCGCGGACACATGCTTTCCTCAGTGATCTATCTGGTTTGAAAGTTGGAGATCCTGTAGTGCATTTGGACCACGGAATCGGAGAATTCGTTGGATTTGTGACCATCGAAGCCGGCGGCGAGGATCATGACGTCGTTCGGCTCCGTTATGCCGACGGGGCTTATCTCGATGTCAGTCTTGAGCGAGCCGACTTACTGCAACGCTATAGCTCATCAGAAGGCGCGCAACCTAGATTCGACAAACTAGGGGGAACTCAGTGGGCAAAAGTTAAGCGCCGAGCTAAAAAGGCCATTCGAGATCTCTCCGAAGAGTTGTTAAAACTTTACGCTAAGAGGCAGCAAGAAGTAGGGTATGCCTTTCCTATCGATGGACCCGAGATGGCTGAGTTTGAATTGAGCTTTCCCTTTGAGCCAACACGAGACCAGATTGAATCTTCTGAAGCGATCAAATCGGATTTAGAAAGCGCTAAGCCCATGGACCGACTCTTGGTGGGAGATGTGGGCTTCGGAAAGACTGAAGTTGCCATGCGGGCTGCAGCTAAAGTAGTTTTTGGCGGCAAACAAGTAGCGTTTCTTTGTCCTACGACCGTACTGTGCTTTCAACATTACCGAAATCTTAAAGAACGTTTTGCAGCGTTTCCCATTCACATTGAAATGATGAACCGTTTTGTCGAGAAATCTAAAATAAATCAAATCCGAGACGATCTAGAGAAGGGTACCGTCGACATTCTGATCGGCACCCACCAAGCTTTAGGTAAAGAGGTTCGATTTGCTGATCTAGGTCTTGTGATTATTGATGAAGAACAGCGTTTTGGAGTAGGCCACAAGGAAAAATTAAAACAACTAAGAGTCAATGTGGATCAATTGGCGATGAGCGCAACCCCCATCCCGAGGAGCCTCCATATGAGCCTGGCAGGTCTCAGAGAAATTAGTTTGATCGAGACTCCTCCCAAGAATCGACTGGCGATCGAGACCATTGTTGCTCCCTGGAGTGATGAATTAATTCAGTCGGCGATTCATTTTGAATTGAAAAGAAAAGGGCAAGTATTTTTTGTACACAACCGAGTAGAAAGCATTGAATCGATCGCAGCTCGGATCCAGGAATTAGTTCCCGAGGCTCGGATCGGCATCGGGCATGGCCAATTACGCGAGCACGATTTAGAAAAAGTCATGCTCAACTTTATGGAAGGAAGAGTGGATGTGCTCGTTTCCACAACGATTATCGAAAATGGACTCGATATCCCGAACGCCAATACTTTGATCGTCCATCGTGCTGACTTATTTGGCCTCTCTCAACTTTATCAACTCCGAGGCCGGGTGGGCCGCAGTGAAGTGCCAGCATTTGCTTATTTGATGATCCCTTCTCGAACTGAAATTACCGATGAAGCTCGAAAAAGACTCCAGGCTCTCGAAGATTTCTCAGAGCTTGGGTCTGGATTTAGGATTGCGGCTCTTGATCTTGAACTGAGAGGAGCTGGAAATATTTTGGGAGCTGAGCAGAGTGGGCACATTGGTGCTATCGGTTATGAATTGTATATGAAAATGCTTGAGGAAGCCATCCAGGACTCCCAAGGTCATCTACCAGCCATTAATGAAGTTCATATCGACTTGGGTAAATCTCAAATTTCTTCTCAGTGGATCGATCAATCGGCAGATCGCCTTGTCATTTATAAACGCATTTCTCGGCTCAAGGAGTTAGTGGATCTTGAGACCTATCGTCAAGAACTCGAGGATCGTTTTGGGAGTATCTCCCCTCACGATACGGACACCCTTGAATTTTTTGAAAAGATGAAACTTAAACTATGGGCACAGAAATTAGGTATTCATGCAATAGTTGCCAAACGGAATGATATTTTTATTAAAATATCACCCGCAGCGCCTATCAACATTCCTCAGATTATTGAAATGACTACTCGCATCTCGGGGGCACAGTTTCATACAGATGGAAGCCTGAGTGTGCCCTCTAAAAGTAGCATGACGGAAACCTTAACGATGCTCATGAGTCTCTTTAAGTCTTGGCACAAGACGCAAAAGAACGACTAGGTTATTCAACAGCAGAGATAGAATAAACCCTAACTGCTTAGGGAGTTTATATGCGACGTTCCTTTCAATGGTTATCTCTAGCTTTAATCTCGACGTGCCTTTTAGCTCAGGGAAAATTGGGTTTTAACGTCAAAGATATGGATCTTTCTGTTCAGCCTTGTGAAAACTTTTATCAATACGCTAATGGTGGCTGGCTTAAGAGTCAGATTCTTCCTGCGGACAAAGCTCGTTGGGGAAGTTTTAATCAGCTCGCTGATTCGAACCGCGTCGTTTTGATGTCTATCGTGAAAGATCTTGCGGCCTCGAAATCACTTAAACCAGGAAGTCCCGAGCAACGAGTCAACGATTTTTATGCTAGTGCCATGAACACGGAGCTTTTAGAAAAAAAGGGAATTGAACCCATGAAGCCTTTCTTGGCTTTGGCCAGCTCACTCAAAACCCAATCCGATCTCCCAACACTCTTAGGTGAACTTCATAGCCGCGGCTTTGCTGGAGGATTCTCCATGGGAGTAGGCGTGGATCAGAAAAACAGTAAGCGTCACATGGTCACCTTTAGCCAAGGCGGTACCACCTTGCCTGATCGAGACTTTTATCTCAAAGACGACTTGCGATCTAAGAATATCCGAGATAAGTATGTTCCCCATGTCGCCCGAATGTTTGAACTAGTGGGTTTTGAAACAGCTCAAGCCAACAAAAATGCTCAAGTGGTTATGACCATTGAGACTAAATTAGCTGAAATCCAAATGGATCGAACAGAAATGCGCGATCCCAATAAGCGCTATAACGTAAAGACCCCTCAAAAATTTCAAGAGGAGAATCCTGGGTTCGATTGGTCGACCTACATCGCAGGCCGCGGGGTTTCTAAAATTGAAGACCTCAATGTGGTTCAACCTAGTTTTTTTAAATCGTTTGCCACCTTGAGCGATCAGTATTCCACAGAAGATTGGAAAGTTTACCTCCAATGGCATGTCATCAACGGTTCAGCAGGTGCCTTGAACAAAGCCCTCGGTGATCAAGCGTTTGCGTTCAGTAAAGTACTCAGTGGAGTTGAGGTTCAAGAGAGCCGTGACAAACGCATGCTTTCTGTGGTCGACAATATTCTTCCCAATGAATTCGGTCAACTCTATGTTGCCCGTACGTTTAGTCCAGTTGCCAAAAAGAAGATGATCGAAATGGTGAAGAATCTCCGCTTGGCGTTAAAAGATTCCATCAATAAACTCGAATGGATGGGCCCCGAGACCCGACAAAAAGCCATCGCAAAACTCGATGCCTTTGGTGTCAAAATTGGCTATCCGGATAAATGGGAAGTTCACAACTTTGATATTAAACGCGATGACTACTACGGAAATCTTCGACGTCATAGTTCAATGCGACTCAAAGAAAACATTGCCAAGCTGGGCCAAAGCCCCAATAAGGACGAATGGAGCATGACGCCCCCGACGGTCAATGCTCGCTATAGCCCCTCGCTGAACGACATTCTCTTCCCAGCGGGTATCTTGCAAAAACCCTTCTTTGATCCTGAGGCTGACGATGCGGTCAACTATGGCGCAATTGGTTATGTCATTGGACATGAGATTACTCATGGATTCGATGACAGTGGTTCCAAGTATGACGGGGAAGGTAATTTGGTCAACTGGTGGACCCCTGAAGATAGAAAAGCCTATGATTACCGAACCGATCTCGTGGTCAAACAATTTGATGCCTATGAACCCATCAAAGGCGAGCGGGTCAACGGTAAATTAACCCTAGGCGAGAACATCGCGGATTTGGGCGGTATGAAGATCGCTTATGCTGCATGGAAAATGAGCTTAAACGGGAAACCTTCAACCGTGATTGATGGCTTTACGGGCGAGCAACGCTTCTTCATCGGAGGCGCTGTGATCTGGCGTCAACTGCAACGCGAGCAAGCCCTCTTTCAGCAACTTAAGACGGATCCTCATAGCCCAGGTGAATTCCGGGTTATTGGTCCCATGAGCAATTTGCCCCAGTTCTATGAAGCTTTTGCCTGCAAGCCTCCGGCTACCATGGTTCGTGACGAAAAAGTTCGTCCATCAATTTGGTAGAAGGGTCTTGGTTCTAAAAAAAGAGGGCCTATGGGCTCTCTTTTTTTGGTTTGTCGTAAATTATCTAGTCTTAAAAAAATGGATAAAAGCGTTAATCTGAGAGTCGGAGATTACTTTGCTTAAAGTTATCAATATTGAGCCTACGCCTAATCCCGATGCGCTTAAGTTCATTGTTCAACCTGCAATCCTAAAATCGGGAACCCGTAGTTTTAAGGATTTTACTTCTTCAGTCGGGGATCCTCTCGCCAGTGCCGTCTTTGCTTTAGGAAGTGTAACCAGTGTTTTCTATATGGATCGATTTGTTACGGTAAATAAAGACGCTAAAGCAGAGTGGAGCGGTCTGATTGATTCCATCTGCGAAATTATTGAAGGTCTCAAACTTGAACCCGAACAAGAAGGTAATTCTAAAGCTACAGTTACGGATGCATCCGCTGATGAAAAACTTAAACTTATTCATCGATTGTTGGACGAAAAGATTCGGCCGGGTTTAGCGGGAGATGGCGGCGGCCTAGAAGTCATCTCTTTTGATGGCCAGACCCTGCAAATTAGTTATCACGGGGCGTGCGGCTCGTGTCCTTCTTCGACGTCAGGCACTCTCCGCTACATCGAAGGCCTCCTCCAGACCGAAATTGACCCAACTCTTCGGGTAGTTTCTTACTAGTTAATAAATCAAGGGTTTATAGAGAATCCACTCTAATGAGATAATAGAATTTCGCCTCGGTGAAGTTCTATTATTGTGGGGATGCATTGTCTAAAGGCAAATCTCAGAAAAATTCTAAAGTCTTGTCCCAGGACGAATTAATTCGTTGGTACGAACTTATGCATATGGGTCGTGTACTTGACGATAAGGCTCCTAATTATCTCAAACAGGCCATCGGTTGGTCGTATCATGCCCCCAGCGCTGGCCACGATGGTATCCAATTGGCTCTCGGCCTCTCTTTTCGTTCAGGAAAAGACTTCCTCTTTCCCTATTATCGAGACCTTACCACCTGTCTCGCCGCTGGACTGACCCCTGAAGACATTATTCTGAACGGGATCTCCAAAGCGACAGATCCGGCTAGTGGCGGACGCCACATGAGCAACCATTTTGCTAAACCTTCTATCGGCATTCAAAATGTTTCAAGCCTAACGGGCAATCATGCTCAGCATGCAACAGGATTGGCCCGTGCCGTTAAAAATTATGACTCAGATGCCATTGTTTTTTGCAGTCAGGGAGAATCAAGCCTCTCAGAAGGTTATTGTTATGAAGCGATCATTGGGGCAGATCGAGAACAACTCCCGGTAATCTTTGTCGTGCAAGACAATGGCTACGGCATTTCTGTTCCTAAGAAAGATCAGTCTGCGAATATTGATCTCTCAGATAATTTTTCAGGCCTTCTTAATCTTTTCATTAAAAAATGTGACGGGCTTGATCCTTTGGCCTCAAAAGAAGCTCTAGACTTAGCCATCGAGTACGTCCGATCAGGCCGAGGTCCTGCCATGGTGTATGCGCATTGCGTTCGGATCGGAGCGCATTCTAATTCCGATCGCCATGAACTCTATCGATCGGTCGAAGAACTAGCTGAAGCTAAACAATCCGATCCCCTACCTAAATTTAGAAAGTTTTGCTTAGACCAAGGTATCGCTGAGTCAACACTTCAATCTATCGAAATCACTAACGGGCATAAGCACAATGAGGCGCACGATCGAGCCATGAAGGCTCCCAATCCTGATCCTCAATCCATCTTTAAATTCGTTTGCCCCGAAAGCTGGGTCTCCTCTGAGTACCCCACCGGAGATCACACGTTCTCCGAGAATCCTATCAGCATGATCCAAGCCCTTAATCAGACACTCAAAGAAGAGTTCAGGGCCAACCCCGACACCTATATCTGGGGTCAAGATATGGCCAATCAAGATAAGGGGGGTATTTTCAATGTATCGAAGGGTATGCAACAAGAATTTGGTATCAAAAGAGTTTTTAATGCACCGATAGCCGAAGACTTTATTGTAGGAACTGCCAATGGGTTTTGCCGATTCAATAATAAAATACGCGTTGTGGTAGAAGGCGCTGAATTTGCTGACTATATTTGGCCCGGTGCCGAACAGATTGTCGAGATGAGTCATGAATACTGGAGAACGAATGGACAATTCTCTCCTAATGTCACCATTCGTTTAGCAAGCGGAGGATATATCGGTGGTGGACTCTATCATTCACAAAATATCGAAGGTTGGTTGACCACTTTGCCAGGTATACGAGTCGTTGTTCCCGCTTTTGCTGATGATGCAGCGGGCCTCTTAAGGACGGCCATGAGATCCGAAGGTCCAACCCTGTACCTCGAGCCCAAATTTCTCTATAATTCCAAATTGGCTTATGCCCCCATTCCTGATAACTTTGCAGTCCCCTTTGGAAAAGCCAAAATTCGTAAGTCCGGAGAAGATTTGACGGTACTCGCTTATGGTACGGCTGTTCATTTTGCGCTAGAAGCCGCCCAGGTCCTTGAATCAGAAGGGTACTCGATTGAGGTGATTGATCTCCGAAGTTTGTCACCTTTAGACGAGGAAACGATTCTTCAATCCATCGAAAAGACCCATCGGGTCGTCATCGCTCACGAAGACAAAGTCTTTGGAGGATTCGGAGGAGAACTGGCTGCTTTAATTGTGTCGAAAGCTTTCACTTGGCTCGATGCACCAATCGAGCGCGTTGGAAGTGAATTCACTCCGGTCGGGTTCAATCGGATACTCGAAAGAGCAGTACTCCCCAATACAGAGAAAGTACTTAAGACAATTCGTCAAACACTTGCCTTCTAATTTTTAACCGCGCGCGAGATCTTGATAGGCTTTTTTGAGTGTGGAGGCAATTTCTTCAGGGCTTCTGCCCAGAAAATCGGGACGCTGCATGAGGAATTTTAACTGACCGTTCTCAAGAATGGCTGCCTGGGGTGACGTCGGAGAGACCCCTTCAAAATATTCACGAGCTTTAGAGGTAGCTTCTTTCTCCATACCGGCGAAAACTGTTGCTAAATGATCAAACTTAAGACCTTCTTTGAGTGCATGAAGCACGCCAGGACGGGCGCCTGCTGCGGCGCATCCACAGACACTATTAACCACCAAAAGAGTTAAGCCTTTTTGGTTAAGCGCCTGCTCGACCTGTTGAGAATCCATAAGTTCCATAAATCCAGCCTGAACGAGTTCTTGTCTCATAGGGGTGACCATATTTTCGGGGTAGTTCGACATCTTCCATCTCCTTGCTGCTCCTAATTTTAACCTAGTGCGTTGGGTCGAATTAGCCCAAAATAGACTCTGATTAGGCGAATAAAACCTCCGTCTACCTTATCTCTCGTTAGTTGGGGCTACCTGCGTTATAAACTATTCATCTTACAGGTCTGATCTAGAGGAGAAACTCATGAAAACCTTCTTAAAAACCTTTTTGGCTACACTGGCAGCTTTTGTAGTTATCGTCTCAATGACGGTTTGTGGATTCATCACTGTAGGTGTGATGGCCGGCGATGAAAATGAAGTAAATATCAAAGACAAAACCGTTCTCATATTCAAAATGAATAGCAATATAACGGAAGCCCAGCAGGAAGAAGATCCTTTCGGCGGCCTCGAGAGAGAATTAACAGGTCAGGGGAGTTCTAATTCGTTATCCATGACTCAGATTATTCAAGGACTCGATAAAGCAGCGAAAGACGACCGTATTTCAGCCCTTTATCTAGAAGGTAACCTAGTCTCAGAGAATTATGGATCAGGCCCCGCCGCCCTCTTGGAGATTCGACAAGCCCTAGGTCGATTCAAGGCTAAAAAACCTATCTACGCCTATAACACTGGATGGTCAAAGTCTGATTTAATGCTAGTGGCCGGAGCCTCTCATCTCTACCTCGATCCGATGGGTGCAGTTGATATGACGGGCTTAGTCGCAGAGCCTATGTTTTATGGGGATGCTTTCAAGAAATATGGCATCGAAGTTCAAGTTACGCGTGTAGGAAAATACAAGGCCGCCGTCGAGCCTTTTATTACCAATAAAATGAGTGATGCCAATAGGGAACAGATTAGTAAAATGCTCTCTGATATATGGTCTGAATGGAAACTCGTCATCGGCTCAGATCGGAAACTTCAACCCGAACAGATCCAAGCCATTGCTGATCAAAAAGGTTTCTTGTTGGCTAGCGAGGCTAAGTCAGTTGGTATTATCGATGAGATTAAAAATTATGATGAGGTTCTGAATGAACTGAAAAAACTCACAGGCAAAAAGGAATCTGACAAGACTTTTAATCAAGTCTCATTGCAGAGTTATCTCGATGTAGACGTCGAAGATGCCGCCCCCCGTGAGAGTAAAAATAGAATCGCTATTGTCTTTGCTGAAGGCGAAATTGTTGACGGCAATGGTTCGAGCACACAAATCGGAGGTAATTCTCTCAGCCGACAATTACGTCGGCTCCGTATGGACCCCGCCGTGAAAGCGGTTGTACTGAGAGTTAACAGCCCCGGGGGAAGTGCCGTTGCTTCAGACTTGATCCAACGGGAAATTATTTTAATCCAAAAAGAGAAGCCTGTGGTGGTCTCCATGGGTTACGTCGCAGCTTCAGGAGGTTATTGGATTTCGGCCTATTCCAATCGTATTTTTGCTGAGCCCAATACCATCACTGGATCCATCGGTGTTTTTGGTCTCTTACCAAATGTGAAAAGATTAGCCAATTCGGTCGGTATCACTTGGGACAGCGTCCAGACATCTAAATTAGGAGCGATGCAAACTTTATCCCGGCCTAAGACAGAGGCTGAGCTTGCTCGTATTCAAACCAGTGTCGATATGATCTATAGCGAATTTATTCGTAAGGTTTCAGAGGGTCGACGCCTCAAGCCTGAATTTGTTAATGAAATTGCCCAAGGTCGAATTTGGTCGGGTAAAGAAGCCATCAAATTGGGCTTGGTCGATGAACTTGGAGGATTAGGTCAAGCGATTGATCACGCGGTCCTCATCTCGAAATTAGGTGATGATTATCAAATCGATTATCCACAACCTCCCAAAGGGGGTTTCAATAAAATTTTGGAATCTTTGGGTAAAAAAGAAGAGCCTGTGGGTACAGGAAACTTCTCTGAGATCGCTCGGCAGATTAAGAATCAAATCAACTGGCTCAATGCCCTAAATGATCCCAACGATATTTATGCTCGAGTTCCCTTCGATCTCAACCTAAAATAAACCTACTCGTCGAAGCTCTGATCGACCAAACCCTCGGGAGGATCGACTTCTAGCAATCGCTGGGACAAATCCACTTTCCACCACTTCTTGATATAAGGAATCAGAAGAGTAGATTTCGACTGTTCAGGTTGAACCACGACCATGTCATAACCCATAGGCGTCGACTCCAATCGAAGAACGTGGCCCACAATGGATCCATTGGATAGGGTCACGGGTAAGCCGACCCACTCATGGCGGAAGCTTTCTCCTGGAGACAGGGAAACTTGATCTTCTGGCATCCAAAGACTCATGCCGACAAAGGGCTCCACCGAGGTTCGATCATCAAATCCATTGAATCGAATACAGGGCTTGTTTTTTTGCTCCCGGACATTCGCCACTTGGCAAGGAATCGCACGATGATCAGGACTGACGTCGCTCCAATCAACATTGGGTGGGCCTAGGACGAGACCATGTCGATGAGGCAGCAGCGAGGGGTGGTCCGTCGTGGCATAAAGAATGAGTTCACCTTTAAGTCCTTGGACCTTGGTGATCTTACCAACGAGAATCACGAGGAAACTTCTGAATTCATGGAGACCCTAAAGTAAAAAGGCCGGGAACCCCAGCCTCCTTGAAAGATAATAGAGAGCGATTAGATAATAGAATGTCTCTTGAAAAGTTCAGCCACAGACTCGGAAGGCTTAGCGCCTTTGGCAATCCAAATTTTGGCTCGTTCAATATCAATTTTAGTCCCTTCGGGGGAATCATTTTTAGGGTTTACATAACCCAAAACTTCAATGGATTGACTGGTTGGAATTTGGGCATTTTCAGAAACCACGATGTGATAAAAAGGTTTCTTTTTAGTGCCATTTCGGGCTAATCGTATGGACAGCATTGAGTCTCCTGAACTTCTTAGTTTACCCAAGGAAATGGCTCTTTCCAAGTCGAAAGAGCCTAAAGACCTCTAGAATCACGCGTGAGACTATGAAAGGACCCTGTAATCCTATCTAGGATCCACCCCGTTTATGCCCAATCGATTGAGCCAGAGCCTTAGCCCCTACCTGATTCAGCACGCTAATAATCCTGTGGATTGGTACCCTTGGTCCGAAGAGGCCTTGGCCAAAGCTCGTAGCGAGAATAAACCCATCTTCTTGTCCATTGGCTATAGCGCCTGCCATTGGTGCCATGTGATGGAACATGAGTCTTTCGAGAACGATGAGGTGGCCGCGGTCTTAAATCGTGGGTTTGTATCCATCAAGGTCGATCGTGAAGAGCGGCCAGATTTAGATGATCTCTATATGGATGCCGTTCAACTGATTACCCGAAGAGGCGGATGGCCAATGAGTGTATGGCTCACCCCTGATCTAAAGCCCTTTTTTGGAGGAACTTATTTCCCACGAGAACCTCGACAGGGTATGCCTGGGTTTATTCAGTTGCTAGAGAATATTGAGAAGCTATGGTCTGAAAAATCCAAAGATTTAAAACTTCAAGCAGACGAACTCGTTTCAGAAATGAAGAAAATGTCTACACCCGAAGGAGCCAATGCCCCTCTCGACTCAAAGGGGATTGACCAAGCGATTAAGCAGTTAGCTGAGGAATTTGATGAGGAGTGGGGAGGTTTCGGATCGGCTCCCAAGTTTCCTCAGCAGATGGCCATTGATCTTATTTTCAAACACAACGGAGCCGTCTATCAGGCCATGGCTTTTAAAACCTTGGATGCCATGTGGGAAGGGGGCCTCTTTGATCACCTAGCGGGCGGGTTTGCCCGATATTCGACCGACCGACGATGGCTCGTTCCGCATTTTGAAAAAATGCTCTATGACAATGCTCAATTAGCCTCTATTTATTTCGATGGCTACCTGAGGTCAGGACGGGTAGGCTACCGAGTCATTGCCGAGGAGACGCTCGATTATCTTTTAAATGATATGGCCGACCCCGGGGGAGGCATTTACTCCTCGGAAGATGCTGATAGTGAAGGCGTGGAAGGAAAGTTTTATGTTTTTACCCAGGAAGAAATTGAAAAGTGCTTAGGTGCAGATGCTAAGGATTTTATGCGCGTCTACGGTGTCACGCCCGAAGGAAATTTTGAAGAACATAACATCCTTCATCGCTTCACCGGCAGGGGAGGGGCTCAACTCGACAAAGAAAGAGAGAAATCCTGCAAAGAAAAGCTCCTGTGCTACCGTAATCAACGTATTCGACCCCATCGTGATGACAAAATATTGGCATCTTGGAACGGTTTAGCTCTTTCAGCCTTTGCGAAAGGGTCTCGAGTGACGAATCGAAAGATTTATCTCGATCAAGCAGACAAAATAGCTGATTTTGTAATGAGAGAACTCTGGGATGGCTCTAATCTTTATCGGGTTTATCGTAAAGGTCAACGCCACACTTTAGGATTCTCTGAAGATTATGCTTTTGTAGCCAACGGCCTGATTGATCTTTATGAAGCGAGTCATGACGAACAGCGACTTCATCAAGCTCAGGCGCTCGTTGAATGTTTAGTGAGTAAATTTTATGACCAAGAACTAGGGGGATTCTATTCTAATGATCCCCAACGGCCCGATACGCTTTTTTCCATCAAGAATGTCTACGACCAAGCCATTCCAAGTCCCAACTCTCAAGCCCTGAGAGCCCTCTTGAGGCTTTCGAGGTACTTTGACCAGACGACTTATCTTCAGATGATCGAACAATCTTTTAAAGTCTGCGGAAAATGGTTAGAGCAGCGACCTCGAGCAATGCTGGGGATGCTCTCGGTGCTCGATAACTATCTCAAACCTTCTCTTGAAATTATTATGGTGGGCGATCCTCAGCATCCTTTGATCGTGGGAGCATTAGCCTCTCTTAATCAGAAGTACTTACCTCAACTCAGCCTGATCGTTGGGCCATCGGGATCTCTTCCGCATTACCAAGGACGACAGGGTTTGCCTAATGAGGCTTCCATCTATATATGTGAAGGACAGACCTGCTCAATTCCCTTGAGTCATCTTGAAGAGTTCAATAAATTAATTGAAAAATACTGATCGCTTTAAGATCTACGCGACGCCATCAAATGACCAATAGCAACAGCGGCCGCATCAGCCGCATCGACAGGTAATTCTTCTTTCAGGCTTAAAATCAATTTGACCATCTTGCCTACTTGGTCTTTGCCTGCCCATCCATATCCACTGACGGCCTTTTTGATCTGCATGGGGTTGTAATCTCCCACTTCAAGATCGAATAACGATCCAGTCAGCAGGATCGCTCCCCGTATCTGTCCCAATTTAATCGCCGTGGCTGCATTTTTTTCTACGAAGGGGTACTCGACAGCCATATAAGTGGGTTCATGACTCTCAATGGCTTTAGCAAGGGCTTGATGAATCCTAAGGCAACGCTTGGGGAAGGTCTCGCTGCTTTTCGACCGAACCACTCCAGAATCAACGAGAATTAATTGATTACCTTTCTGCTCAACAATAGCCCATCCACAGGCAATAGATCCTGGATCTACCCCTAAACATCGTCTCGCTACTTTGATGGCCATAACCCTAGACTATAAACCCTTAGCGTTTCTTTTTTCTGCCTTTTTTGTGATGGCTCGAAGAACGATCTTTCTGCTTTTCTTTTTTTGAAGACCACGGCCGTCCTGATTTACCGCTTCGGGCAGGGGGACGTTTTGTTTTATCAAATAAATCGTTCGTGCGCGTGCTCTTATTGGGCTGGAAAGAGAAGGTCTTTCCTTTGCCGTCTTTCGCCTTGGCATCCAGAATCCATCCGAAAATACGGTGTTGGTCTTCATCGATCCCTGCTAGTTCAATCGTGACAAAATCTCCGATCGCAATGACTACAGATCCTTTGGAGCCCACCAGTTTAGTGCGGTGCTCATCAACCTTGAATCCTAAGCCTAAGGATGCAATGGGAGATCCAATCTCCACAAAGGGATCCTGTAATTGGATATAGATGGCCTTGGGAGAGAAGCCCTGAACAAATCCACTGAATGTTTTACCTAGGAAAGGACGCATGAGATCGCAGGCTTTCCAGCGAATATTTTCTCGTTCGGCTTCGACAGCTTTCTGTTCCGCATCACTGCATTCTCGAGCAATACTCGAGACTTGGCCATGAAAATTCTCTGGAAACGAATCTTTTCTTAAAGCTTTTCTGAGACTTCGGTGCACGATGAGGTCGGGGTAACGACGAATCGGACTTGTGAAGTGAAGGTAATCCTTCAAGGCGAGTCCTGAGTGTCCTATGTTGTCGGCACTGTACTCAGCTCGCTTAAGTGATCGAAGCAACATGGTATTCATCAAGGCTTCGAGGGCGCCTCCGCGAACTTTATCGAGCAATCGATTGAGATTATCGGGGGTGGGGGCGTCATGGACGCCTAGGAGTCCGAAGGCACGAGCTAAGCTTGCAAAAACTTCTAGCTTGATGGGATCGGGCTCATCATGAATGCGAAAAATAGTGGGTATTTTCTTGTCATTAAAGTAGCGAGCGACCGCTTCATTAGCTAGCAACATAAATTCTTCGATCATCTTGTGAGCGTTGTGTCGCTCATAGGGATTGGCTCGATTGACTTTACCCTCTTCATCAAAATGGAACTCGGTTTCTTCACTATCCAGATTCACGGCGCCACGAGCTAGTCTAAGAGCCTTTAATCCTTCAGCTAATTCGAGTCCCATTTCCAGCATCTGACAAAGTTCTGGTCCTAGTTCAGCTCGGAGAGCAGGTTGTTTATCAATGCAGGCATCACGAACATCGTTATAGGTTAATCGCTTCCTCGAATGGATAACTGATTCAGAGAAAGATGTATGCGTGATGTCGAATTGAGGTGAAAGCGTAATCCAGGCCGTGAGTGTCAAACGATCGACCCCCTCGCGAAGACTACAGAGATCTCCACTGAGGCGTTCGGGGATCATGGGGATACATTCGTCAGGAAAATAAACAGAAGTCCCACGAAGTCGTGATTCCTGATCGAGGGGTCCCCCTTCTTTTACATAAAAACTCACATCTGCGATATGAACGCCGAGTAACCAACCACCCCCTTGGCTCTTAGGTAGCGCCTCAAGAGAAATGGCATCGTCAAAATCTTTAGCTGTCGGAGGATCGATCGTGCAGGTTAGGTGATGACGAAGGTCTTCACGATCTTTCAGCCATTCGGAGGGAACCGAAGTGGGGAAAACCGCTAATTCTTGCATGACTGCAGGAGGGAACACTTGTCGAATGCCGAACATTTCCGCCGTGAGTCGATTTTCCACTCGAAGATCACCTTTTTTGCCTAAGCGTGCGACGACTTTGCCTTGAAGTTGAGCCGAACCTTTTTCTCGGAGTAGTTCGACACTCACCCAATCTCCGTCCTCAGCCAAATCTGAAGGAGGAACAGTAACCATCGGGCCAATACGCTGCTCAAGGGGAAGGACACGCCAACCCCAAGGTTGTTTTTGAAGGGTTCCTGCGACAGATTGAGTACCAAACTTAATGACTTTGACGATTCTAGCTTTGGCACGACCGTTCCGGTCTTCACCTGTGATCTCGGCTAAGACATGATCACCGTGCAGCGCTTCATGTCGAGTTCCCCACTCCACTAAAACATCGGATCCCTTCGAGGAGGTTCCGGCGGGTCTTAGAAATCCAGAGAAACCTACCCCATCGGGATGACCTATATACCTCGCTTCAAAAGTTTCTAGAAACCTCAGCCCACTCTTAGATGCAGTAGGAGTTGATCGAGCAGATTTAGGACTCACAAGATAGCCTATCGATTATGCATTTCAAGAGGAAGGTCCTTCGAGGCCCCGAATACGTTGTTTGATTTTCAGCATATCGGACCGATTAATAGGTTGGGCAGGGACACCCCCCCAAGTTTCTTCAGCGGGCACGCGAGCGCCGGGTAAGAGGACTGAATGAGGAAGGATCACGGCACCTTCTCCGATTTGAACATCTCCCATCACTAATGAACCAGCCCCCAGAGTGGCTCGATTATGAATTTTAATGGGAGCAATGACCAAGTTACCCCCCCCTCCATAATGGGCAAAAATTCGAACGCTACCCCCTAAGGTGACATCATCTCCTAGTTCAATGAATGAAGGGTCACTAATATATTCAGTGTTGATGAAGGCATGCTTCCCAATTTTCATGCCCATTCCCTTGAGAAAAAGAATTCCAAATGGAGTTAGTGTGGCAAAGGGTAAAAAGGTAAAACGAACGAGATAGAAAAGGCCGTTGTGAAGAAACCAAGGAACGGCATGGATCGTGTAGTAACCACCCTTGAAGCTTTTAAATCGCGTAGGCAAGATAAAATTGAGAATACAGACGGTCACCATGAGCGAAAGCCCAAAAACAAAGAACGCTAAGGCGTAGGTAAAGCCCATCATGAACCAATCAAGCCAACTCGAAGTCATAAGAGGAAGGAAGATGGACAGCATCATATGACCCGCCCAAAGGGCTGGAGCAAGCGCTGCTCCAAAAGCTAGTGAAGCCAGAATGTACATAAAAAGGACAGCGATCAAATAACTTGTACGTGCAAATCGCCTCAGTAGGGCTTCAAAGATATTAATGGGGGGAGGGTTTCTAGATTGGTCTTCTGCAAAGAGTTTTTTGGGTTTTGAGGTCGTGTCTTCCATGCCTTTAGACTAACCTTGATTGCTATCGATACACTATATAGATATGCGCGTTGCCCTAATTAGACTCTCGGCCATTGGTGATATTTTAAGGTGCCTCCCGGCTTGGCAAAACCTTCATCAAGGTCTTCCGCAAATAGAATTTTGCGCGGTCATTGAAGATCGTCATGAGTTCTTATTGAAACCCTTTAAGTGGATCCATCCCGTCGTTCTAGAGAGGAACAAAATCGCCAATCCTCTCAAAGCGATGCAGGAGTTCAGGGCAGTCGCAGAGCAAATCAAACATTGCGATGTGTCCTTAGATTTTCATGGAGTATTCAAGTCCGCACTCATCCCATCTCTTGCCAGGATTCCCGATCGTTGGGGTGATGGAGTTCATAAAGAAGGGGCGCATTGGTTTCAAAACTACATTCTTCCTCCGAAAAGGCAGTCTCGCTATGAACAAGCGCTCGGTCTAGCGGAGGCTTTTGGTCGCACGCAGAAGGTTAATCATTTGGGTCAATTTAGATCTCTGCGGAAGGTTATTTTTGGTTTAGATGCTCCCGAAGTATCTTCTTCGCCCGAAAGAATCTTGCTGGTTCCTGGAGCCTCACCTCGAGGTGCGCATAAACGATGGCCTCTGAATCATTGGTTGCATTTGGCCGAGCAGTTAAAGAAAAAAAAGGATTTGGCTTGGTGCCTAGGCCCGACAGAAATTCATCTGCGCTCCTGGCTCACGCAAGTATCGTCGATTCCAGCACTTCCCCAACTTCCTTTTTGGGAGATGGCTGAGCAATTAATGAAATATGATCATGTGATTGCAGGTGACACCAGCATTCTTCATTTAGCCGTGGTTCTTGGAATACCCGTCACAGGTCTCTATGGTCCCTCCGATCCAGTCATCGCAGGTATTCCCCAGGCTTCTGGGAAAATCCTGAGTAACCAAGTTGATTGCTCGCCTTGCCGTGATCGTGGTTGTCAACGAGTGACCTGCCTAGAGAATCTAAAACCAAAACAGGTTTTAGAACTCCTCTCCCTCTAGCGTCTGAACCATTTGGATTGGCCGTCACGGGTGTCCTCTAGGGTAATTCCTAAGGACTGTATTTGATCTCGAATTTCGTCCGCACGCTTCCAGTCTTTATTTTTCTTGGCTTGGATTCGTTCCTGAACTAATACTTCAATCTCCTGGTCGGATTCACCTGAAGTGTTCGGCCAAGCTTCAAATATTTGATTGGCTTCATTTAAAAACAAAAGTACTTCTTGTCTTTCTTGTGAACTAAAAGGCACTCGATCATCTAAGGCGTTGAGATCCGAAACCATAGTGTAGAGCGCTGCTAAAGCCTCGGGTGTATTCAGATCGTCCCTCAAGGCAGTCCAGAATTCATTCCGAGCACGATCAATGCGGTCACGAGGACTCAAGGGACCTTCCCATGAAGCGATACTCAAAGGGACGGCTTCTTCCATACGACGTTTAAAATTCCTAATCCGTTCGGTGGCAGCCTTAGAGGCTCTGAGGCCCTCGAATGAGAAATTAAAGAGTTTACGGTAATGGTTGCTTTGGATCATGAATCTAAAATGAATTGGGTCAATACCCCGATCGACTAAGTCCTTCAGTGAATAGAAATTACCTAAGGACTTCGACATTTTTTCATTGTCTACAAGCAGAAACTCCCCGTGGGTCCAATGCGTTACCCAGGGATGACCGAGACAACCCTCGCTTTGGGCGATTTCGTTTTCATGATGAGGAAAAATGAGATCCACCCCTCCTGAGTGCAGATCGATATGCTCTCCTAGAACCTTGAGTCCCATGGCTGAGCATTCAATATGCCAACCGGGTCGCCCGGGTCCCCAAGGAGAATTCCAAAAGGGTTCGGCAGACTTAGCGGCCTTCCAAAGAACGAAGTCTCTCGCATGCTCCCGATCGTATTCATCATGATCTTCTGTTTCCGAGGTATTTGACCCTAGAGAGATTCTGGATAATTGCCCATAGGTTTTGAAATCTTTGACGCGGAAGTAAACGGAACCTTCTCGAGGATAGGCAAGATCCTTCTGGATCAATTGGTCTATCATCGAAATCATTTCGGGGATATGGTTGGTCGCCTTGGGATATACAGTGGCTGGAAGAATCTTAAGAGCCTCAAGGTCTTGGAAGAAAATACGGGAGAACTGATCTGTGAACTCATGCATTCTTAAAAGACGATCGGCATTACTTACGTCGGGCGCTAGACCCACTTGAGAATCGCGGATAATTTTATCTTCAACATCTGTAATATTCATGCAATGCGTGATCGAAAAGCCCGAGGCACTTAAAACTCTTTTCAGGAGATCCTGAAACAAGAAAGTTCTTAAATTACCAATATGCGCAATGTTATAAACTGTTGGTCCACAAGAGTACATCCTAACTTTCCCCTCTTCGTAGGTTTTAATTGCCTCTACTTTGCGCGAGAGTGTATTAAACAGAGCGACAGACTGGGTAGAGGCCATGATTAATCGTAGGGGCTAAGAGCCCTGATGGGGGGACTGAATTTGTTTCAGATAGTCCAGCCATTCTGAAGGCATGGATACGGTTTTTCCTGAAGTATCGGTGACTAAGTGCTCCGTATGACCCGTCGCTATGAGCCGGTCTTCAACAAAGAGTTGATAGTGAAACGTAGCCCCCCGGGGGTGAACTTTGACTATGTTGGTTTCGACCTGAACCCGATCTCCATAACGAGCCGACCCCCGGTAGATGACATCAACACCGATGACCACTAACCTTAAACCCTTTGATTCGAAATCTCGATAAGACCTACCACCATCTTTCATGAAATCTGTACGAGCCACCTCCATCCAATGGAGAAAGTTTGAATGATGCACAATTCCCATAGCATCCGTTTCCACATAACGAACATCGAGGGCAGTTCGAGAAGGCATAAGCACCAAAGCATCGAGAAGTGGGAGTAATAGGGTAATATATAGATATTACTAGGAGACTTAGTGAATAAAGCTTTTGTATTTGTCCTGACTGTGTCCTTCGGTTTTGTTTATGGGCAAGATGTCAAATGGGAAACTAATCTTGAAAGTGCTTTGGCTCGGGCCAAGACTGAAAAGAAGATTGTATTTGTGGATGTTTGGGCAGCTTGGTGTGGACCTTGCAAGCGCCTTCAGAAGGATGTCTTTCCATCTCCCCAAGCTAAAGCTGCGCTCACCCAAGTAGTTCCCTTAAGTCTTAAGACCCGCACCGAAGACAACAGTGAAACAGAGAGTGTTTGGGCCGAGAAAGCCTACAATATCGAAGCTTACCCTACGATGTTCTTCCTTGATCAAAATGGAAAACGCATCGGAGAACCCCATCTTGGATTTATGATGCCAGATGACTTCAGCGCCTGGGTATCAAAAATGGCCGATACATTTAAGAAGGCTCCTGCTCGCTCTAAATCGTCTAAACGTTCATAAAAAAAGCCCACATCAGTGGGCTTTTTTTATGACTGGATCAGAACTAGCCCATAATGCGGCGTTCTTGAGCCAAGCGTTTGAGAGATTTCTTACGAGCAGCCAACATCTTGCGTTTTCTTTTAGCGGAAGGTTTTTCGAAATGTTGTCGCTTTTTGAGCTCGCTCAAAATACCTGACTTCTCGCACTTTCGCTTGAAGCGTCTTAAGGCATTTTCAAAAGTTTCGTCTTCTTTGATTTTGATTAGCGGCAATGTAATCCCCCCCTTCATGTTCAATTTGCTAGTGAACTCTGGGTTCCTGGCAGAACTATTAGTGTATCGTTCTGAGGCCTTGCTGCCAACCTGAGATCTTTGTCCCTAGAGTTTGGTACTGCAATTAAGGCAGACCAAGGCGTCGGGAAGGTGGCTTTTGCCACAGAGGGGACAGCGCCGACCTTTAGCTGTCATGCGCCGACGCAGTCTTAAATAGAGCAAGACCAATAAGATGACGAGGATGAGGTTCTTTTGAGCTGAAGACAACCAAGGAATCTGAGAGGGCGGTGCAACCTCAGTCTCCGAGAGAGAAACTCCTGCCGGCTGTCCCATCACGAATCGACCTTCAGAATTGCCAAGAATGCTTCTTGGGGTATTTCAACCGAGCCAATAGATTTCATTCGCTTCTTTCCTTCTTTTTGCTTCTGGAGTAATTTTTTCTTTCGCGTAATGTCGCCTCCATAACACTTGGCTAAAACATCTTTTCGTCGAGCACGCACATTCGCTCGGGCAACGATCTTGCCGCCAATAGCAGCTTGTATTGCTACGTCAAACATCTGCGTGGGAATGACTTCTTTCATCTTGGCAGTCAAGCCGTGCCCTAGCGTGACGCTCTTTGAGCGATGGACTAATACCGAGAGGGCATCGATCGGTTCGGAGTTGACCAAAATATCCATTTTGACTAAATCAGATTCTTGATAGTGCTTCAGGTGGTAGTCGAAACTAGCGTAGCCCTTCGAAATCGATTTAAGTTTGTCATAAAAATCAAGAACTACCTCATTCAACGGTAGAAGATAGACCAACATGACGCGATCCATGCTGACATATTCTAATTTTTGTTGAAGGCCGCGCCGTTCTTCACATAATTTTAGGAGTCCACCCACAAATTCTGTTTTAGTGATGATGGTAGCCTCGATCATCGGCTCTTCAATATGATGGATATATTGCAGGCCCGGTAATTTGGAGGGATTATCCACGATTTCCTTGTTTCCGTCGTTCAAATAAATCTCATAGCGAACAGAAGGGGCTGTTGTAATTAAGTCAAGGTCAAATTCTCGCTCTAAGCGTTCTTGGACAATTTCCATATGGAGTAGTCCAAGGAATCCACAGCGGAAGCCAAAGCCTAGAGCGGTACTTGTTTCAGGCTCGAAAGTGAAACTGCTGTCATTGAGGCGAAGTTTACCCATGGCGTCTCTTAGGTTTTCAAAATCATCGCTCGAGGTCGGGAAAATCCCTGCAAAAACAACCGGTTGGACATCCTTAAAGCCCTTCAGCATAAATGCCGCCGCTTTACGGGTGTGGGTAATCGTATCCCCCACTTTGACATCCTTGAGTTCCTTGATGCCCGCCATCAAGTAGCCTACTTCTCCGACAGAAAGACGATCCACCTTAGTCATTTTAGGGTCGTAAATCCCAATTTCCTGAACATCATGATCAGATCCGTTACTCATGAAACGAATTTTGTCTCCAGGGGTCAAGGTACCTTCGAAGACACGGATAAGACTGACGATGCCTCGGTAGGGGTCATAGTAGGAGTCAAAAACAAGTGCCTGGAGCGGAGCGGATGCATCACCTTTAGGAGGTGGAATGTGCTCAACGATGCTCTCCAAAACTTTTTCACAGTTGAGGCCGGTTTTAGCACTTACTTCAACAGCATGAAGGGTGTCAACCAAGCCAATAACTGAGTCAATTTGTTCTAAAACATTCACCGAATCAGCCGAGGGCAAATCAATTTTATTGAGGACAGGAAAAATTTCTAGACCATTGTCTAGAGCAAGGTAGGCATTGGCGAGTGTTTGAGCTTCAACCCCTTGGGTCGCATCCACAACTAGAATAGCTCCCTCACATGCGGCAAGGCTTCGAGATACTTCATAGGTGAAATCGACATGGCCAGGGGTATCGATAAGATTGAGGGTATAAATTTTGCCATCTTTATATTGATATTTCAGCGTGACGGCATGGGCTTTGATCGTAATCCCTCGCTCACGCTCAAGATCCATATCATCAAGAATCTGTGCTTGCATGTCCCTTGTAGCGACAGTTTTGGTAATTTCTAATAGACGATCAGCCAAAGTCGATTTGCCATGGTCAATGTGCGCAACAATTGAGAAATTTCTTATTAGCTGAGGGTCAATCAAGGCAGTTTCCTAACCCTTATTGTATCGGTGGAGGTAGAGATTGAAATTATTAATATTGACCCCGTGGGAACTTCGTTAAAGTTAGTTGTTAATAGGAGAGAAAAATGCGCTCTTTTTTTCTATCAATCCTTTCCGTGGCTTTGCTTGCCCAAAACCCTGACCAGGCCCTGGTTAACCAGAAAATAGATGCTTGGCATCAAGCCGCCTCCCAGGCAGACGAAAAGGCCTATTTTGATCTCATTCATCCTTCAGGGATATTCATGGGTACAGATGCGCACGAGCGATGGACTAAAGAAGAATTTCTCGCCTATACCCGGCCGTTTTTTTCGAAAGGGAAAGGCTGGTCGTTTAAATCGGTCCGTCGTTCAGTTTCTTTTTCCAAAGATGGTCAAACTGCTTGGTTCGACGAGGATCTGGATACTCCCAACTTGGGACCCGCTCGGGGGACTGGGGTGATGGTTCTAACCAATACCGAGTGGAAGATCATTCACTATAATTTGACTGTCACGATCCCAAATCCATTGATGCCTATGATTAAAAATCATATTGAGCTCTTTTTTAAAAAAACGTCCTAAGGAGATTTATGAATACTCGCGTTTTAGCCTCTCTTTTGATTGCCCATGCTCTCTGGTCGCAAACCCCTGAAATGGCCAAGGCTATCTATGAGAAAGCTTTAGCCTCAAATGAGGCTTATCAAACACTGAATGCTTTGACTATGAACGTAGGTCACCGTATCAGCGGATCCGAAAACTTTACCAAAGCGATGGATTGGGGAGTCGCCACGCTAAGGGCAAAAGGTTTTGTTAATGTACGTACGGAGAAAGTGATGGTGCCTCGTTGGGTCAGGGGTAAAGAATCTGCTCAGCTACTCTTACCTCGCCCCCTGAATCTCGCCATGTTGGGTTTAGGAATGAGCGTAGGAACCCCCAAGGAAGGCATCACTGCTGAAGTTATCGTAGTGGATACCTTCGAACATTTGGATAGATTAGGCCCACAGGTCAAAGGTAAAATCGTTCTCTTTGATGTCCCCTTTGAATCCTATGGGAAAACTGTTGCCTACCGATCGAATGGCCCTAGTCGAGCCGCCCAATATGGTGCTCTCGCTTGTCTCATTCGTTCGGTGGGATCGAGTAGCTTGAACACACCCCATACCGGGGCTTTGTCTTACGATGCACAATGGCCCAAGATTCCTGCCGCGGCACTGAGTCTTGAGCATGCCACCTTGCTAAGACGTATGTCAGAGTCAGGCCAGAAGGTAGTTGTTAAATTAAATATGGAAGCCGAACAATTGCCTGATGTTGAGGCAGGGAACGTGATTGGCGAAATTACAGGGTCCCAAAATCCTCAAGATATTATTGTTCTTTCGGGTCATCTAGATTCTTGGGATGTAGGACAAGGCGCGCAAGATGATGGCGTAGGTTGCATCATAGCTCTCGAGTCAGCGAGTTTGCTCAAGGAGATGAATATAGTCCCTGAGCGTACAATTCGCGTCGTCTTGTTTGCCAATGAAGAAAATGGCTTGGCAGGCGGTCGTGGCTATCGCGATCAATATAAAGCTTTGGTTAAAAATCATATTGCACTCGTTGAATCTGACTCAGGAAATGGTCGCATCAAGGGATTTACCCTTGATGCTCCAGGACGAGCGCCGAGGCGACGGGGAGAAAATCCTTATAGCGATGGTGGTTCTATCACCGACGCAGCGCTTCTAGGACGCTTTCAGGCGCTATCAAGGTTTCAAGCGACGAGCGGTGCAACGATTTTTTCCTTAGGTGGTTCAGGCGCAGATGTTTCACCGATGGTAGAAGCCGGAGCCGTTGGTATAGGCGCTAGTCATGATCAAGCACGTTATTTTGATGTACATCATACGGAAGCCGATACCTTCGACAAAATTATTAAGGTAGACTTACAGCATAATGTGGGTTCTGTTGCGATCTTAGCCTACACCTTGAGTTTTTCTTCGACCCGACTCCAGTAGGATCAAGTGGATTTTCCCTTCAAAATTCAAAACTATACGACGGCACCTCATATGGTGCCATACCAAGGCCCCGTATTTAATACAAGTCCAGACCCCGAATACCTTGGTGCCAAAAAAAATCAATTAAATCTTTTCGGATCAGATCTCTTTGGAGAGACTCCTCTAGCGCAATCCTTGCATTTAGTAACCACAGCCTCTAAATACTTAGGGTTCGGTGCCCTAGAACATATTTGTGATGTGGCTCTCAAGATTGAAGAAGATATTGCTATTATGCACCGAGGCAGATTGGAGGCTATTTGTTTCTGTTTCCCGAGCAGTTGGGTACCGCGTGAGCGCCTTGGTCAAAGCCTAGCGCAAATCCATGCGCCAGTTGCCGACGGACAAGCACTGGTTCGAGCCAGCGGTAATTTGACCGAGCGCATGGCGAATCTTCAGCAGGGCCCCCATAAGCGATACGTTTGGACGTTATCCTCATCCAAAGACTTGAGCCAACATCCGGGGAAAGCTAAGCTCGGTAATCCCTTATTCATCGAAGATCTTTACTTCCGGCTAGAAACCCAAATTACGGCCCCTTTGGTTCACCAGGAGAGTAGTTTATTTTTGGTCAAAGTTGAGACAGTGCCGCTTGCTCAACTTTGGGTCGATTCTGAGAAAAGAGAATTTTTACTCAATGGGATCAATACCATGTCCGAGGAGGTCTTAAAGTACAAAAATCTCCAAGAGATTAAAACAATAATCAATAAGTAAGACTTGGGGGGTCTCTAAGATTTTTTCTCTAGAGTTGATCGCCCGCCATCCACGTGGAATACTTGTCCGGTAATCCAACTCGATTGATCAGATAGTAAAAATTGAGCCAAGGAAGCTATTTCCTGAGGGTCTCCGAGTTTGGGGATCGGATGCAGCGAGGCAATAGCCTCCGCCATCTTAGGATTTTGGGTAAGCGGGAGGGCGAGAGGCGTTGAGGTGAGACTAGGTGCGATAACGTTGATGCGAATATGAGGGGCGAGTTCGGCAGCCAGTGATCGAGCTAAGCCCTCCACGGATGCCTTGGCGGCACCGATGGAACTATGGTTTATGAATCCTCGTGTTGCTGCGATGGAGCTAAACAAAATTATAGATCCTCGTCTTTCCTTGAGTGCAGCCGAAGCTTCCTTGATAGCCAAGAACGCCCCCACTGTATTGAGTTCAAAACTACGAAGGAGGTCTTCTCGAGTAGTTCTCGAAAGAGGCTTTAAATCGAGGGATCCGATACAGTAGGCTAAACCATCCAGACCTTCTCGGCTGGCAACAGCGACAGCCTGTTTAATCGAATCAGGATTTAAGACATCGGCTACTAAGGTATGCTTTGCATCCACGGAACTCTGCAAGGCTTTCTCGGGCGTTTGTGTCGTGACGAATACACAATGACCCTGCTGGGTCAGTTGATCCGTTAAGAACCCTCCAATCCCTCCAATCCCTCCAAAGATAAGGTAATTTTTGGAGGGATTGGAAGACATGTCTGATTGATCCAATTACTTGATAGGCTTCATGGTCATAGGATCACGGAGGGACAAGGGGGTCACAGCCCAGTTAAACCCAAAGGAAGTGCCAACTTCACTCAACTTCCCGGGATGATCCTTGACGTCTCCTTCTTCCATCTCTTTGGCATTGCCCACGACTAAAACCGAAGCTTTTTCGAGTTGCAGATATTTCTGAGCGACTCTGAGAATATCTTCTCTTGTGACTTTGTTCACCCGGTCACGAAGGGTCTCGAGCCAAGCATCGGGACGTTTGGCAAATTCGCCACTAGAAAAGGCGCCTGCAATAGTCGACTTATTAGCAAATTGTGCAGGGAAGCCGTCAATAATCGAGCCCTTAGCTACGCTTAACTCATCTGCAGAAACAAGGTTCGTCCGTATTTTTTGTATCTCAGCCAGGGCAAGTTTTGTCCCATAAGCCACGGTTCGGGTTTTGGTTTGAAACAAGGCTCTGAAGTCACCCGTGCGATCGACATAAACAGAACCGGTAAAGGTCGATCCTGCGCTGTAGGCCAATCCTTCATCTGAACGAATCTTTTTAACCAGACGAGAGGTGAAACCTCCTCCGCCTAAAATGCTATTCATGACAAGAACAGATGGGTAATCTTCACTCAAAGCAGCAACTCCGGGAAGATTGATTGTGACCCGCCCTTGGTTGACATCTTTATCGACAATAAAAATACCAGGTTTGCCAATATAGTCGCCCATAGGGACCTCGGGACTAATCTTAGCCGTGGGCGTCGATGTCAACTTACCGATAGTGTCGTTTAAAAGGGTTAACATTTGGGGTTTATCAAATTTTCCTGAAACCGAAACGATCATGTTAGATGGATGAATTAGTTGAGCATGCGCTGCTTTAACATCCTCTAAAGTGATCGAGTCCATCGAGGCCTTGGTGGTATTTCGATTCCCGTAGTAATCTTCGCTTCGGAGAAGGAACCCTAATTGCTGGCGTTCAATCGAAGTGGTGTCATCATTGCGACGCTGCATCGCTTGAATACTGTTTTTCTTGGAAAGTTCGAAGCGATCTTGGGCGAATCGGGGTTGAGTAAGCATCTCCATGAGTAGAGCCATACCTTCCTTAATATCTTTCGATAGAACACTCATCGAGATTTGGCCCGAGGTGTCCCCCAAATTGCTATTAGCCTGAGCTGCCATAAATTCAAGTCGCTCATCTAATTGTGCTGGAGTGAAGGAGGTAGTTCCTCCAGTGCGAAGGAGGCCGCCCATGATTTGAGCCAAACCTTCCTTGCCCTGAGGGTCTAAGTACCCGCCGCCTTTCAGCGTAATGTTGATATTAATGATTGGTTGGCCGGTAGCATCTGGTACGAGGTAGCAGTTCAATCCGTTGGCGAGTTTAATTCGGGCTTCTCGGACATTAGGGACTTTGAAATCAATGGGCTTAAACGAGAGCTTTTCAGGTCGATTGGGGATACTCGTTTTTTTGGTAGGGACTGAAGTAGTCGTTTGTGCAACGAGTGAAGCGGAAATTAGAGATAAAACAAAACGATTCAACATTACTTGTTCTCCTTCTTGCTAAGTTCTTGAATTTGAGCTTCAATTTTTTTGCGTAAATAATCTATAGCTCCCTTCATTTCGGGTGGGAGTTGAGCAGCTTGGGCTTCCATTTGCCCAAGAACCGTTTTTAATTGACCCAGATCAGTGATCGTCGATAGGCGACTGAGTTGGCTTGTAATCATGCCGCGAATTTGATCAGGGAAAGCAGCCAGCTCTGGATCTACTGGCTTGGCGGAAACCTTTCGATTGTAGATCGCAACATTACGATTCTCTTTGGTCAGATAGGTATTGGCTACTCGCTGAATGTCTGCCATGGTTACTATTTCGAATCTGGAAGGTGATTCAATAAATTCCTTGTAACCGGTAATAGCATCGGCCACGGCGAGCTGAACCATCAAGAAGTAATTATTATCTAGGCGTCGGAAACTATCTGCCTGAACTTGATTCTTCACTTTTTGAAGTTCTTGTTCTGAAATACCCTTCGATTTGATTTTTTCCACTTCTTGATAGACGGCTTGTTCGACCTCTTCGGGTTTGTAGTCGCCACTCACGGTGCCCTGAACGGTGAAAACTCCACCATATTTTCTGCTGTCTCCACCGGCACGAAGATTCGTAGCTAATTTTTTGTCTAGTACAATGCTCTTGTAGAGGCGACCACTTCGTCCATTAAGAACGGATGCTAATAAATCAAGCGCATACATGTCTTTATGGCCAAGGGCTACAGATTTCCAAGCGATTTCTACAGAAGGCGTAGTTTCGGCCTCGGCCACCATACGCTTTTCAGCAATCTGCTTGGGTTCCAAGGTGACAACTTCGGGAACACCTTTAGGATTACGAGGGATTCTTCCAAAATACTTTTCTAACATCGGAATAATTTCTGTATCTTTCACGTCACCTACGAGGACAGCAGTTAGGTTGTTCGGAGCATAGAATGTATTGAAAAAATCAAGAGCTTGCTCGCGAGTGATGCTAGCAAGATCGGACCCCCAACCCACAACTGGCCAATGATAAGGATGAGCCTCCCAGACGATAGACTCGAAAAGTTCACCGAACTTACCGGTAGGGGTACTTTCTGTTCTGAGGCGACGCTCTTCAAAGACGACATCTCTTTCTTTGTAGAATTCACGGAACACGGGGTTTAAAAGGCGGTCGGATTCCATCCAAGCCCAAAGCTCTATTTTATTTGAGGGAACCGTTTGGACGTAACAGGTCACATCGCTATTGGTAAAAGCATTAAGACCTGTTCCACCGGCTTGGGTATAAACCTTCGAGAACTCATCTTTGACCAATAAATCTTGTTGTTCTTTGACTAACTTCTCAAATTCATTCATCAATTTTTGGTGACGTTCCGAACGATTTTTTGGGTCTGTCATATCGACGATTTCGCCACGGAGTTGTTTAGTCCTCAAGATAGAATCTTCTTGACGAATTTCATTTCTTAATTTGTCTTGTAAGTCATTGAGCTCGAGATCTCTTTTGATATCTTTTGTTCCGATTGTTTTAGATCCCTTAAACATCATGTGTTCGAAGAGGTGGGCTAAACCAGTGATACCAGGTCGTTCATTGGCTGATCCAACATGGGCGATCCAGCCTACAGCAACAGTTGGCTGATCATTACGCTCAACCACAAGAACTTTCATACCGTTAGAGAGGACATGCTCTTTAACGGGAAGATTTGCAGCGGACTGGCTTACTAGAAGGCCAGAAGCAGTCACTAAAAGCGACATCAGTTTCAAATGCAGGCGTCCCATAGGATCTCCATGAAGTCAGATAATCAGCCTATAACCAAGGCGATAAAGGTCTTCAATTTATTTTTTAATTGTGCGAATTCAAACTCGAGTGGCTATTTCTGCCCGTTGGAATGACTCTCGGGCAACAGAATTGATAAAGACTGCCCATTTTTAGGTGCAATTGCCAGGATGTCGACAGAGTTCATCATCCTCCAATAAACAAGACCATCAGGACTCCTTGGATCAATCAAATAAAAAGCAAGACGTGCCTTGCCGTGGATGAGTGGAACGTAGACAGCTGTCTGAAGTTTATCTTGTGACCAGGGGTTCTTTTCCTGCGTGTCTAATGAAGGAACCCAATGCCCCTTGAGGCTCAAGGTATTAATACCCTGAAAGGGGCGAGGACTTTCTTTGCGTTCATCCTCGATAAAAGACCAATGCTTGGCGGAGAGTTGTTTCTGAGAAACCCTTTCATAGGGTATGCCATGTGCTGACAATCGTTTTTTAATATCCTCGAGACGATCGCCAGAAATGAGATACCCCTCAGGCAAGGAGACCCAATCAGTATATTGGTAGGACGTCAGAGCAGGAAGTTTGATCTTTTTTCTGGATCTTTCTCCGATCAATTTCCCTTGCTCATCTTTAATAGGTTCGATCACATCGAATATAAAACGTTCGTTGACTTTTAGAGATGCATTCAATGGTAATCGCGTGGGCAGTTCTCTTCGGGCCTTCGCAGTGATGACTTCAATAGAGGAAGATTGTCGACTAATCGTCTTGAGGGATTCAAGAACGAAGGTTTTTGTTTCAAGAACGCGCTCTTCAAAACTTCGATAGACATACGCCTCACTCAAAATGGACAAGCGGCCTTGAAGAGAAGGGTAATTTGTTAAAAAGCGAGGTCGCCAATCAAAGGTTTCCCAAGACTTTGGGTTCGAAGTTATTTTGGGGTCATCAGTACCCGTTGATTTCAAAAGATCGGGCCCCTCGGAACTGTAATTTCCATAATCAAAAACAGGGAAGCCTTTACGATCGAGTGTTTTTCGAATATCGAGTAGAAGTTTTTGATTTAAAGCCATGAGGGGGTCGAATCCGGGAGCCATAGCGGGAGCATAAGTGAGATAAAATCCATGATAACTTCCGTTGGTTGTGTGTAAATCCATTACAACGTGAGGATCAAAATCCTTAAGCATAGATAAAAACCAGTGCGTATTTGTCGCTTCTGCTTTCATGAGATCTCGATTGAGATCGAGCCCCTGTGCATTCTCTCTAGTACCAACACCACTCGCTGGATTGGGCTGATGAGTCCGATGCTTAGGGTCCAATAAGTCGGTACCCTCTGCGTTATAACAAGGCATCACCACGAGATCAATGGACTCTCGAAGTTGCGGATGCTGTCCTTCAAGCCACTCCCTAATAAGCATCTGGGTAGCTTCTTTCCCTTCTACTTCTCCAGCGTGAATATTCGCATTGATATAGACCCGGATAGGATTCTTTCGAGTCGCCTTGATGCGCCACGCCCTTAAGGGCTGACCCCTCTCGGTTTCAGTGGGAGCTCCCAGGGGTTGATATGGGTGAAGATCGGCGAAGATCCCCTGAAGGGCATCCATAAAGACTTTGACTTCGTTGACCGTCGAGGTCCTTTGATATTTAGTCTGTTCAGGTATGGTTAAGAAGCCCTGACCGAATAGACATACATTGAGTCCAAAAATGAGGACAATACGGCTCATTGCATTGATTGGATAGTCGTTGTTTCCTTAGGTTGGGTTTGACCGAAGATTTGTTGGTTTTCGATGATAAAACCAATCAAAGCAATCACGATGACACTCGATAAAGCTAGAGTGCGTTTCCCAATTGCCAAACCTCTACTTGCAGATTCTGAAAGACCTAAAACGACGAGTACAAAAAGAAGTTTATAGTGGAAATATTTATTCACAAAAGGATTCTCACCCATTTGCATATTTAAAACAAGAAGTAGCATACCAACAATAAACGTAATACGAAGAGACCAGTTGACTAACGATTTCCAAAGGGCAGCTGAAAGACCCTTATAAGCAGGATCGCTTTCTTCGAGACCCGAGATGATCAGGCAAGCCGCCCCACCACCTAACGCCGAGGCAAATAAAACAAGATGCACCCATTTCATAACTGAAAGAAGGGTGATTGCTTGAAAATCCATAACGAACTCCCTGTTATTTAGATTTCAGTTTAGCCTAATGATATGAATCCACTCAAGGTTGCCGTCATTGGTGTCGGGCATTTAGGCCAACATCATGCTCGTATTGCCCACGAATCCTCCCGGGCTCATTTGATTGCAGTGGTAGACCCAGACGAAAAAAGAGGATCCCTTATAGCAGAGCAATTCCATACACGTTGGGTAGCAGAATGGTCTGAAATTGCTGATCACGTGGATGCCATCCAGGTTGCTGCTCCAACCGTTCATCACCATCAACTGGGAATGGAAGCAATCAAACTAGGGAAACACATCCTAATGGAAAAACCTTTGGCCTCCCGGCACGAAGAAGCGCAACTCCTTCATGCTGCCCATGAACAGTCTTTAGGAATATCTCCTGCTGTCATTCGGGCTGTAGGCCATCTCGAGCGTTTCAATCCCGTGGTCCAAGCCCTGAGAGAAAGAAAATTTACACCACGTTTCTTGGAAACCGTGAGGGTCTCACCTTTTCCTATGCGTTCCACTGAAGTCGATGTTGTGATGGACGTCATGATCCATGACTTGGATTTGATTCGGGCCCTAGTAGGGAAGCCCATTAGAGATGTTGAGGCCTTTGGTATTCCCGTATTGACCCAACAAGCAGATTTAGTCAATGCCCGCATTAAATTCGAGGGGGGAACCGTTGCTATTTTGACTGCGAGCCGCGTGGCACAAAAAAAAGAACGAACACTTCGGGTCTTTGGAAACCAGAGTTACGCCAAGTTAAACTTTGCTGATCAAACTATGGAACTCTTAAATTTAGTTAAAGGGACCAGTGGGTTCGAGATCAAAAATGAAAGCATATCCATCCAAGAGGGAGAACCTCTTAAAATTGAGATCGAAGAGTTTTATCGTGCTTGCTTGGGGCTTGGGGGCGAATACGTCTCATGGAGCGAAGGCTTTGAAGCTATGAAAGTAGCTGACTTGGTTCAAAAAGCAGTTCAAAAAAGCCTGTCGGAGATTCAGGGCACGTGAGAAATTATGATTTAGCTTCTTTGGCTAAGCCCCTTGTCACTGCGCCTCTTGCTTTAACGTTTCTCAATCTAGACCAAGATTATTCTGCTTCTTTGGGCTTCGAGCACTCTGCTTATCATCTGACAGCCCGTGCCCTCTTGTCTCACTGCTCAGGTCTCCCGCCGTGGTTGCCTTTTAATGGCTCTGCCCTAAGAATACAGATTGAATCGAACATCCCTTGGGGTACCCACCCACTTCTCCGGAAGGCTACTGAAAATCTTGCTTGCTATAGCGATCTTAATTATCGATTATTGGCTGAGCAGATTTCCTTATCGGCACAAGAAGACTACTTGTCTCTAAGTCAAAAAAATTCACCACTAGTATTTTTTCCATGGCCCCAAGGATGCACTGAAATACCCCCGGGTCCCGATGTGGACGCTTGGAAATGCGTCGATCCGAGCCAAGCCATTCCGCCCTATAGTCCTTCGCTGCCTCATGACATTAATGCACGGGCAGGAATGGTGGGTCATGCAGGTTTTGCAGCTAACGCTCTTCAATTTAAGGAAGCCATTCATCAATGGATCGATGCAGAGTTCCCTAAGCGCATGGCTCAGACACCTGAACCTGGAGAGCATGGAAGTTTATGGGGCCTAGGTCTTCAGCAATTACGCCAAGGCCCAGGTTCCCTTGGTAGTTTGCTAACCGCGGTGCCATTGGGTGCCGTGGATCAACCTCTGGTAATCGAAGGAGACTCTCAAAATCTTTCCGAAGAGATGACTCAGCACCACGAAGGGGAGATTAATTGGTGGGGCCATCTCGCTTTTACGGGACCAGCCCTCTTTTATCGGCCTGATGACCAAGCGTGTATCGCCATCCTGACTCATCGACGCGGCCCCCAAGGCGAACTCCTATCTCAGTCTCAAATCCATGCTCGTCGTATAGAGTTGCTTGGTTCGGCGGTCAAATCTCTTTAGTCTATTAGGTATGCTTCGTCGCCTTGTTTTTGTCCTTCTTTGCACTTTCGCAGCCGCTCAAATTCCTATGGTGAGAGTCGGGCTTGATACCAGTCAGAATGAGTACCTCTTTTCTTTCGAAGGAGGCGGAGTTATTCAATCTATTCAAGGAGTTCCCATTCGATCTTTTTCGAATGGCGAACGTTTTCGAATTTGGTGGGACAACGAATCTCCTGGAAAATCTATTGATGAATATCGGATCCAGGTCAAAGGCCCACTGAGTGCTTACGACGCCGATCAGCTGATTACACAATTAAAAACGCAAGGATTTGATGCAGATAAAGTCGCGGTCGTAGATAGTGATTTCTTTAGAGTTCTTTCCGGACGCTTTCCTGCCTTTAAAAAAGCCGAAATAGATTTTGATAAATTAAAAACCCTAGGCTATGAAGAACTTTGGATTAGTAATGAAAGAAATATGGATCTTCCTAAGCCAGGTAAGGGTCTGTATCTCGTAACGGATCATTATGAGCGTGTACCCTTACCGATCCAGGGGGTTAGCCTCAAACCCTCAGGACTAATAACCCAGGTTCTGGGCAAGGGAAAGTACCGTGGCCGAATCGAGCTGCTACCTCACAATTCCGGCCGCTTATCTGTTATTAATATCGTTGATTTAGAAACTTACTTGAGGGGGGTTGTCCCTAGAGAAATGGGCCCCTCTGAATTTCCTGATCTCGAAGCCCTAAAAGCTCAAGCTGTTGCCGCAAGAACCTACGGTCTCGCGAATCTAGGTAAGCGCACCAATGAGGGATTCGATCTTAATGACACGATTTCGGATCAGGTCTACGGGGGCTTTGAAGCGGAACAGCAAATGACCGACCGTGCAGTAGAAGAAACGCGAGGCATAATAGCTTCGTATGAGGGGAAGCCCATCCAGGCTCTTTTTATGGCGAATGCAGGTGGATCAACCATAGATGTAAGGGAAGTGTTTGGAGGGGAAGCACCTTATTTGAAGGGTGTCAGTACCTATTCGACCGATGCACCCATGCTGATGTTCGCTTCCGCAAGTCATTATTCTCAAATACTCCCTTCGATGTTGACCGAAGCTCAATTCAAGTTACTAATCAGCGGCTTACTTCCTCCCGAGTCCCTTTCAAAAGAAAAACTTAACTCAGCGGTGACATCCTCCGATGCTCAATTGCTCCTTAGTAAAATCCGAGCCAGATTTAATTTGGATTTAGAAGTCACCGCTCAAGAGGACTTCACGATTTTGAGCGTCGCTCGAAAGTTAGGTTTTGATCGACTGATTGTTGGGCAGGACCGCCTTAGTGATGCGAGCTATATGTTTGGTTCCCTCGTTGATCCTAAAGATATGACGCTTGCGTACTTTTTGCTCCGAAGGAATCTCGCCTCCTATGAAGACCTAACCCTCACTAAAAATCCAGATTGGAAGACGTACATCAATTGGATCTACCTCTTTTGGAACGAATTAGAGCCACTTCAGATTCAAGAAGGGACTCTTTTGAGAACAGGTGAAGTCAGAAAGAAGAAAGAAGAGCCTAAAAATATCAACCTCGACAAAGATACCGTGTTCGCTATTGAAATTCCGGGCGGTTATTATCAATTAGTATCAAGTCTATCCATTCCCGCGGGAGATCGATTGCGCTGGATCGCGAATGATCAAGGACGGGTAATGTTCGCGGTTCACCGAAAGGATCCTGACGGGGTTTCTTCTGAAAGATTTCATCCTGCCGCTCATTGGAAGCAGGAATATACCGAATCCGAACTCCTTGCGCTTGTCACCCGACGAATTCCCCTGAAAGGCATCCATTCTATTGAACTCAAACATAACCCTCAGGGTCGCGTGATTCAAATGACGATTCGCGATGAAAACAAATCCCCTTATACTTTCACCGGCATGAGAATTAGGAATTTATTGAGTCTGAAAGACAACGTCTTTAGTTTTGTTAGTATCGGTAAAAGTGCTCAACGACGTTGGGTGTTCTATGGCCGAGGATGGGGTCATGGGGTAGGTCTGTCTCAGACAGGAGCCTATGGCATGGCCATTGAAGGGAAAAAATTTGATCAGATCCTCAAATACTTTTACACCAACATCCAATTGACCACCCTTTATTAAAGTCTTCTCTGCGATGGTGGCCCCGAGAGGAATTGAACCTCCAACCTACGCGTTAGGAGTGCGTTGCTCTATCCAGTTGAGCTACGGGACCCATTATCCTTTTATGATTATATAGGAGGCCCTGATGAGTTCAGAGCGTATTGCGTTGAGTCTATTGATGTCGTTAGGTATCTGTTGCTCAAAGCCCGAAAGTATGGCGGTCGTTCAGAAGGTCGATATATCTAAAATGGAAGGTTCGTGGATTGAAATTGCCCGCATGCCTATCTTGGCCCAGAAAACTTCAGAATATGGATGGCAAGATCATTATCAAATTCAACCCGATGGAACCATTCTTGTGACGGGTTCCTATCGAAAAGATTCACCCCAAGGTCCCTGGAAACATGTCAGTGCCAAAGCTCATATTCCAGACCCCACGGTACCTGCAAAATGGAGTGTCCAATTTATTTGGCCTTTTACAGCGCATCAATGGATCGTTGATCTAGATCCCAACTATGAATGGGTCTTCTTTGGTCACCCCAACCGAAAATGGCTTTGGATTATGTCACGCACAGGATCAATGGATCCTAAAGTGCTCGAGTCTCTCATCGCAAAGGCAAAGACTCTTGGGTATGACACCTCCCAAATTATCTTTGATGCCCCCTGGAGCGAAATCGCTCCTCGTTAGGCCTGCTTTGTATATTTGAGATACTCGGCATAGCTTCCGTTGAAGTCTTCAATGCCCTTATCCGTAAAATGCCAAGTTCGCGTAGCCACTTCGTCGATTAAATCTTCATCGTGGGTGACTAAGAGGAGGGTTCCTGGGTATTTTTGAAGGGCCATGTTGAGCGCAATGACGGATTCGAGATCTAAGTGATTGGTCGGTTCGTCCAAGACGAGAACATTCGGCTTTTGTAGCATTAATTTACAGAACATCAATCGACAAGCTTCACCACCGCTCAGGACATCCGTTTTTTTAGTGCCCTCTTCTCCACTAAATAGCATCTGGCCTAAGACGCCTCGAATATCTTCAATCGTGGCTTCAGGTCTAAACTGCCAGAGCCAATCAATCATAGAGACGCCCTTAGGAATACTCTCTCTAAAGTCTTGTGCAAAGTATCCAATCGAGGTTTCATGTCCCCACTTCACCTTGCCGGCATCGAGTTTCAAACCTTTTTCGGTGACACTGGGACCGTTCGCAAGAAGTGCGTTCAGAAGGCTACTTTTACCTGAGGCATTTCGGCCCATGAGGACAATGTGCTCTCCTCGTTGGACCATGCCCGTAAAACCTTTGATAACATCGAGATGACCATCGGGAGTTTTATAGCCTTTTTTAACTCCTTCAAATTCAATCGCATATTTACCACCGGGCTTCTCGGTATCAAATTTAATATAGGGTCGTTGAATATTCGAACGAGCTAATTCATTCGGCTGAAGACGTTCAACTTCTTTGCGGCGACTATTAACCTGGGAAGAACGGGTACCGGCAGCAAAACGAGAGATGAATTCATTCAATTGAGCCACTTTCTTCTCTTTTTGGGCGTTCTCTGACTCAATGCGAGATCTGATTTGAGTCTTTTGGATCACCATATCGTCATAGCCACCCGTATATTGAATGATGGTTTGATAATCGATATCAGAAATATGTGTGCAGATGTTGTTTAGAAAGTACCGATCATGGGAAATGACGATGACGGTCCCTTTAAAGTCATTAAGAAAGTTCTCAAGCCAGTGGATAGATTGTAAATCGAGATAATTGGTAGGTTCATCGAGTAAGAGAGCCTGGGGACTTCCGAAAAGTGACTGTGCGAGAAGCACGCGTACTTTTTGTCCACCCTGAAGTTCACTCATTTTGCGATGATGCAGTTGCTCTGGAATATCTAAGCCATCGAGAAGGATCGAGGCATCACTTTCAGCGGTGTAGCCATCTTCTTCAGCAACCACGCCTTCTAATTCAGCGACGCGAATACCTTCTTGATCGGTCATATCGGGTTTCGCGTAAAGAGCATCTCGCTCTTGAAGGGCCGCCCATAAATTACGATTTCCCATAATGACGGTATCGATGACACGGAAATTATCGAAGGCAAATTGATCTTGACTGAGGATACCTATTTTTTTGGGTCGTTGAATGTTACCAATCTGGGGCTCTAACTCTCCCGACATAATCTTCATGAAGGTACTTTTCCCAGATCCATTAGGTCCCGTGAGCCCATAACGACGAGCAGGGCTGAACATGGTATTCACATTCTCGAATAGGACTCGAGATCCATACCTCATGGTGACATTTTGTGTCGCGATCAATGCAATCTCCGCAATCCTTAATCTTATCAAAGGAAGCCCTAACTAACCTCATTTAAGTCTTGATCTACTGCCTCGAGGGCCATTCTTGATTCACAATATTCACCAACGTGTGCGAAGGTTAAAGAATGAATTTTTTTCAATCTGTCTATCGGTTGCTTTCCCACCTAGTGGGTGCTGTTACCGGAGTCTTCAGCTTTTGCCTGACAAAGCCTTTCGCAGAGCGCCTAAAGGCCTCACCCCCTCAGCATTTATCCCCACATCAGTGGATCTGGATTCAGGCCGTTAGCCTCGGAGAACTCCTTTTAGTTCCTCCTTTAGTTAAAAGAATGCTGGAGAAAAATGTTCACATTCATATCACGACGAGTACGGCTGCGGGCCGTGAGCTCCTAGAAACCTCATTAAAAACGACCTTGAAGCACGATCTCATCTCGGGTGGTTTTTTCCCGCTCGACCTAGTGTCCTCCTTAAAACCATGGATCAAAGCAAAACCTAAGTCTGTGATCTTGATGGAAACAGAACTGTGGCCCAATTTGATTCGTCTGTGTAAAAAGAATCAGATTCCTATTGGTATCGTCAATGGGCGCCTCACGCCTAAGTCTACTCGATGGATCCAAGGCTTAACCATGAGTAGTCTTTCTCAAATTGATTTTGTGATCGCCCGGGATCAAGATAGCAAGGCTCTTTTTCAGAGCCTTGGAGCGCCTGAAGTCCATTATGGAGGGAACCTGAAAGCGTCCAACATCCAAGCGGAGCCCCTGTCTAAACCTTGGCAAGACTTGGCGCTGCTTTGGGGCACTCATCCTATTTGGGTGATGGGGAATACGCTCGACGGCGAAGAAACATTATTGCTGAATCTGTGGAAAAAGCGCAAAGAGGTTCAACCCAATCTAAAATGCATCCTCGCTCCTCGACAACCGAATCGATTCGATGAAGTTGAAGCGCTTCTCAGAACTTATCACTTCACTTATACGCGGGCATCAATGTGGATCAAGAATACTCAAATCGCTCCTCAAGACCTTTTGCTTCTGGATACCGTTGGTGATCTGGCCAATCTGTATCAAGTAGGTGAGCTTGCTTTTGTTGGAGGAGGATGGTCGGGAAGAGGAGGACATAATCCACTCGAACCTCTTCGATATGGTGTGCGCACCATTATGGGTCCTCACTTCGATAATTTTAAAGACCTCGTGGTCCCACTCTTGGGTACAGAGTCCCTTTGGACCGTACCAGCCGAGCAATTACAGGCCCAGCTAGATAGCCTCTCAGCCCCTCCCTTAAAGGATTTTGACCCTGCCTTGCAGACAGCCCTTAAAGAATTCGGAAAGGCCTTGGATCAGACATGGCAGTCGCTCGAGCCACGCATTTAGAATTTAAAAAAAAGAGAAGACTAAGCTACGTCGGTAATAAGAGATTTGATTTTATCTTTCGTAGACGCCCCAACCATTTTATTGACCATCTTCCCATCTTTGAAAACTACTAGGGTAGGGATACTCATGACCCCAAAGTCACCGGCTGTTTTTTGATGTTGGTCAATATCAATTTTAACAATCCTAGATCCCTCAGGAAGTTCTGCCGCAATTTCTTCAAGAATAGGGCCAATCATCTTACAAGGTCCACACCAAGGAGCCCAGAAATCAACTAGGGTAATTCCTTTTTCAATCGTGGAGGCAAATTCTGCATCACCAATGTGCGCGACGTTCTGTGACATACAAACTCCAAAGAATACATAAAAACGAATCCCTAGTGTACCTTAAATCGGGAGTCCGTTTAGCGCGTGAAAACTATTTAAAAATCTCAACACGCGTAATCGATAATCCAAATCCCTTGAGTCCACTATATTTAGTCTCTTTTCGTGCGAGCAGCCTCATATTGGAGATGCCTAAGTGGCGAAGGATTTGAGCTCCCACCCCGATATCTTTATCATTCATGGAGGTGGGCGGAACCAGGGTTTCCTCGATCACACCTTGCGTCTTGGCGTGGCGGCGCAAGTAAACTAACACCCCCGCACCTTCTTTTTGGAGATGGTCCATCGCGAGGCCAAATGAATTACCCAAGGATCCCCCATTGAATAAGTCATCAGGAATCGTTTCAAGATGAACTCGGACGAGAGGCTCTGAAGTTTTAGAAAGGTCACCTAACACCATCGCGAGATGTTTTCCTCCGTCTAGAAGGCTTTCGAAATGGTGAATCTGGAGTGTGCCCCAGTACGTTTCTTTGGTTTCAATTTTTAAATATTTCACTAGAGGTTCTTTGGATAATCGGTAAGCGACCAAGTCCGCGACGGTTACTATGAGTAAATGATGTTTTTGACAGAAGGCAATTAGGTCAGGAAGACGCGCCATCGTTCCATCCGCATTCATGATTTCGCAAATCACTCCACTGGGATGACATCCTGCGAGCCGCGCTAAGTCTACGCTCGCTTCCGTCTGGCCGGTCCGCATGAGGACTCCGCCGGGTTTAGCTCGGAGAGGGAACATGTGGCCAGGTTTTACGAAATCATAAGCCTTCGACTGAGGGTCGATGAGTGTTTGAACGGTTCTCGATCTATCAGCGGCACTAATGCCCGTCGTCGTTCCACTTCGGGCTTCGACCGAAATACAAAAAGCTGTTTCGAAAGGACTGCTATTTTCTTTGACCATCAGAGGTATCTGAAGTTTGTCGAGCAGAGAGCCTTCGAGAGCTACACAAATAAGACCCCGGCCATGCGTAGCCATAAAATTAATCGCCTCAGGGGTCACACTCTCCGCCGCCAAGGTTAAATCCCCTTCATTCTCTCGATGCTCGTCATCTACGACAACGACCATCTCCCCCCTTTTGATTCTTTGGAGAGCTTCTTCGATACTGGAGAATGGTACGGAGGAGGATTCAAACATATTTATGCTGCTTTGACCCGAATTTCACCAAAGGCTTCGCTTTGTACGATGGAAACCTTGTTAGTTCTCGCTAATTCAAGGAGGGCCACGAAGGTGAGGACGATTTCTTCTCGCGAAGCCACATCAAAGAACAGCCCCATGAGAGTTTTCCAAGACCCGTCTTGAAGCATATCGAGTAATTCTCCAATTCTTTCTTCTACCGTTTTAGGTTGGGTTTGGATTTCAACAGGAGGCGGGGGAATTAATCGGCTGAGGGCATCTCGATAATTTGCAAGGATATCAAATAAGGTGGCCTTGATAGGTTCTTCTTCGATGTGTGCAAATTCCTGAAGATCAGCTTGCGGAATCATGGGCGTGGTATTCCAATTGGTTTTTAGCGTCTGCAAATGTTCCGTTGCCTCTTTGACTTGTTGGTATTCCAAAAGTTTTTGGACAAGTTTCTTACGGGGATCTGCATCTTCTTCACCGGGAAGAGGAGGCAGCATCATTTTTGACTTAATTTGAATGAGGTGGGCCGCCATCGCAATGTATTCAGCGGCAATATCGAGGTTCAATTCCTCCATCAATCTCAGGTATTCCATATATTGCTGGGTAATCTGGGCCATGGGTAAATCGAGAATATTAAGTTTCTGATCCTTGATCAGAAAGAGTAAAAGATCTAAGGGCCCCTCGAACCCCTGAATCCTAACAGAATCAAGTTCTGTAAACCGACTCTCAAAGCCCTCAGGTATTTTAAAGGAGCCTGGCTCTAAATGACGCTCGATTTGAGAAGACGATGGGGTATTTTCAAATTCTGACATGGAGATATTCTAACGTAGGCCTTTGCATTCTAAGGCTAGAATGAATCATCTCAAGCCTTGATTTTAGGGAGAAGATTTGACGCGCCCCCCTGTGTTGCCAGGTCCACGACCTGAGTGGTTGAAAATAAAGGTCCCTGCGCCTGAAGTCGTCAATGAGGTGATGGGGCTGATCCGCTCTAAAGCCCTCGTGACCGTTTGTGAAGAAGCCCGCTGTCCCAACCTAAATGAATGCTGGGGAGTGCATCGAACTGCAACTTTTATGCTGATGGGGGATGTCTGCACTAGACATTGCAGCTTTTGTTCCGTAGGAAAGGGCCAACCCGGTGCTTTAGACCCCGAGGAGCCTCAGCGATTAGCGGAAGCCGTTGCCGCCCTACAACTCAAGTTTGCCGTGGTTACCAGTGTCAATCGTGATGACCTACCTAATGGGGGAGCTGAGCATTTTCAACAGACGATTCAATGGATCAGAACCCTCAACCCTACCTGTGGAATTGAAGTACTCATCCCTGATTTTCAAGGATCCTTGAAAGCGCTGAGTATCGTTCTAGATGCGCGCCCCGATGTACTGAACCATAATGTTGAAACTATCCCGGGATTATATAAACGAGTTCGACCTGATGCAGACTATCAACAATCCATGGAATTACTAAGGCGAGCCCATGAATATCGTCTTGAAAACAGTCTATCTATGAAAACCAAAAGCGGAATCATGTTGGGACTCGGTGAAACGCCTGAACAAATTCTAAATCTCATGGAAGATTGGCATCGAGCGGGAGTCGATATTATTACGCTTGGACAATATCTACCGCCCACACCGAACCACCTTCCATTAGAGCGCTATGTAGAGCCAAGTGAATTTGATATGTATCGACAACACGGAGAATCCATGGGTTTTTCGAGGGTCGAGTCAGGCCCCTTGGTACGCAGCAGTTATCACGCCAAAGAGAGTTTTGACTCTCCGAGAATTTAAACTCCCGTTCGATCAGATCCCCAAATCACTTTATGAAGTTGAGTTTGAAAACGAACAGGTAATTTGTCTTGAATGATTTTCTCTGCAAGCCACTGAGGGTCCAAGGATCCCCAAGCAGGAGAGAAAAGGATGATCTGTCGGTCTAAAATCTTGCGATCGAGACACCATGCTTTAGCCCAGTCGTAGTCAGATTCATTGACGAGAACAAATTTCAGTTCGTCTCGGCCGGGCACTAGGTAATTTAGATTGGTTTCGAGCCACTGATCTACCTCTCCGCTCCCCGGTGTTTTACGATCGACTATTTTAATGACCTCCGTGGGCACCACGGAAAGATCGTGGCTCCCCGCCGTCTCAATAGCCACTTCGTAATGGATATCCAAGAGTTGACGAAGAAGTTCCGCCGCATGAGGATGTGCTAAGGGTTCGCCTCCCGTAACTTCCACAAAGGGAGCATTGATCTCTGTCTTAGGTGTTCCAATCTGCTTGACGACTTCATTTAATATCTCATCGAGTTCTTTCATCTGACCTTCATAAAAAGCGTATTCGGTATCGCAGTAAACGCAACGGAGGGGGCACCCAGTTAGTCGAATGAAACAACAGATACGTCCCGCACGTGTCCCTTCGCCCTGGAGACTCGTAAAAATCTCATTAACCTTAAATTTCATGGGCTATTCCTAAGAAGTCCTTTATAGACTGCCATAACTTAGCTTCCTCTTGTCATAGAGACCTAATTCATAGATTATGGAGTCCATTATGTGTGGAGTTTCTTATGAGTATCCGTCGATGGTTTTTTGCAAGCTTAGCGGTCCTATCTTTGACCGCTCAAAATGCCGCCCCTTCTGTATTCAAGGTTCAAGATCGCTATACGAAACTTGAACAATATATCAACATGCGCGATGGAGTAAAACTATTTACTTCTATTTATTTACCCAAAGATACGTCAGTGGACCATCCGATTCTTTTCCAAAGAACGCCTTATAGTGTGGCTCCTTATGGACCGGATGCCTTTAGACCAAGCGTAGGACCTAGTCACTCCTTTGACGGCGAAGATTATATTTATGTTTATCAAGATGTCCGAGGCCGATGGAAGAGTGAAGGCGTTTTTGTGGACATGAATCCTGTCAAATTAAAGAAAGGACCAAAAGATACGGATGAGACGACGGATACCTACGACACCATCGATTGGCTAATTAAAAATATCCCTCACAATAATGGACGCTTAGGTATGTGGGGCATTAGTTGGCCGGGTCATATGGTGGCTCAAGGGATGATTAGTCACCACCCAGCACTGAAAGCAGTATCGCCCCAGGCACCCATGATTGATCTTTGGGAAGGTGATGACGCTTATCACTTAGGTGCTTTTCAACTCGCAGCTAATTTTGGGTTTTTCACACGCTTCGGTGGATATCGACCCGAACCTATTTCCGTGGCACCCAAGCCGATATTGATAGATAATCCAGATGGCTACGACTACTACCTAAGGAAGTCCAACCTCACTAATCTAAGTAAGGTTTTGGGAAAGCAAGCAATTTATTGGGATGCTTATATTGGTCACGATACATTCGATGCTTATTGGCAGGCTCGTAACCTGAGACCTCACTTCGTGAACATTGAACCCGCCGTTCTAACCGTGGGAGGGTGGTTTGATGCAGAAGATCTTTTTGGACCTCTCGCAACTTTTAAAACCATTAATAAACAAAGTCCTAACACTAATAATCGTCTCGTGATGGGTCCTTGGACCCACGGATTGTGGGCGAGGGGAGATGGATCACGCGTGGGTAATGCAGTATTTGATGCCAACACGAGCCTCTATTTTCAAAAAGAGATTGAGTTGCCCTTCTTTAATCACTTCCTGAAAGATAAAGGGACCATGAGTCTAGCTAAAGCTACCGTCTTTGAAACGGGAGCGAATCGGTGGCATTCAATGGATGCCTGGCCCCCTAAAGAAGGAGTCAATTCAGCGATTTATTTCCAAACCAAAGGCTCCTTGACCTTCGCGCCTCCCAAATCACCCACGGTGAATGGTTTTACTGAATGGATTTCTGACCCCGCGAAGCCTGTTCCGTACACGATGGACATCACGTTCGGATATACACGAACTTATATGACTGAAGACCAACGCTTTGCTTCGAGTCGTCCGGATGTAACGGTCTTTGAGACCGAGCCTCTCGAAAATGATTTAACTATCGCGGGACCTCTGAAAGTATTTCTATACGCCAGCACCAGCGGTACCGACAGCGATTTCACTGTTAAGGTGATTGATGTATTTCCCAACGACGCTCCGACCCCTCCCGATAGTCCTAAAAATTGGAATGCAGGCGGATATCAAATGTTAGTGCGAGGCGATACGCTCAGAGGCAAATATCGCAAAAGCTTCAGTAAGCCCGAGCCTTTTGTCCCCAATAAGGTCACCGAAGTCCCCTTTGCACTCCCAGATATCTTTCATACCTTCAAAAAAGGTCACCGACTCATGGTCCATGTCCAATCTTCATGGTTCCCTATTGTGGATCGCAATCCTCAAGTATTCATGATGATCAAAGATGCTAAGCCTGAGGACTTCAAGAGGGCCACTCAGCGTATTTTTCATTCTCCGCAATACTTAAGTCGTATTGAATTTATAGAAATTAAGCGCTAAACTATTTTGAATTATCCTAATGTTCATCGAAAATAAAATCTTTTCTTGAAAGAAATTCTATGGAAATTTTAAAAAACTTCTCAAAGAAAAAATATGCTCCTGAATTAACAGTTGGAATTTTTACTTTCATATTCTTTCTAGTGAAAGACTTAATCAATATCTTTTTTCGTTAGTTCTTCCTAATTTATGAAACATGTCCTCTTCACTTCCCCCTGATCTCTTTCATCAAGGAAGAGAAGGGGTGGGGAGGTGTGTGTAAATGCTGAGGTTGCGGCTCGCCTTCTTTAATAATGGTTCCCAGGACGTGCCCATGGATGCTTTGTTGATCACCGACTAGGGCACGGAAACCTTGAATGAAATTAGTGAGCCCCGCCTTAGCTGCAGAATAAGGGAGACGTTTTTTGAAAGGGTTCTCAATTGCATGGTCTAAAAAGTAATGAAGAGAAGCTGCGGGGTGAAGGAAAGGTAAAACAGATTGGGAACAGAGCATAGGAAAGATCAAATTGGTCTTAAACGTTTTTTCTAAGTCACCTGTATTCCAAGTGCCCAGGGTTTGTTCGTCGAAAGTGCTACTTAAGAAACAAACGCCATTGATCTTTAGGTCAGATCCCAAAGTCGAATCCAAATCATGTTTGATTTTCGAAGAGATATCTCGATCCTGAGCATCCCAAGTTAGGGTCTGCCGGATCGCTGAAAGACTGCGATGCCAAGATTCATCTTTCCAAGACTTAGAACTTGTCAAAATAAGTTCATGATCTCGCGCGAGATCTTCACTGATCCAGCGGCCAAGTCGCATGCGCCCACCAATGATCAACCAGAGTGGCTTCTGATTCAAAGCCATCTTTAATTTCCTCTATCTTGGGCTTCTACGACGGTGATAGCGGCCATATGGATGACATCGTTCAGTGATGAATCTTGCTGAAGAACATTAACGGGACGGGCCATGCCGCAGGTAATGGGACCCATAATTTCCGCCTTGGCTAATCGTTGAATCAGTTTGTAACTAATATTGGCGCTCGCCAAATTCGGGAAAATAAGAATATTGGCTCCCCCTTGAAGCGCCGACCAAGGAAAATTTTCGGCTAAGAGGCGTTTCGATAGGGCGGTATCGGCTTGTACTTCACCATCGCATTTAATATCGGGCCTCTTTTCGTGGATCTTCCTAACTGCGTCACGGGTAATTTCAATATCAGGGTTATTCACGGTTCCAAAATTCGAATAGGATAGCAGGGCGACCTTAGGCTCAATACCAAATCTGTTGAGGGCTAGGTCAGCGGTCATAATCGCTGTGTCACATAATTGATCGGCCGTGGGTTGAATGGTCATGGTGGTATCAGATAAGAACAAAACGCGATCTTTCATGATCGTTATATAGACACCGGCCACTCTGCCTAGGCCTTCGCGAGCACCAATGACCTCAAGGCAGGGCTTAATGGTTTCAGGATAGGTTGTCTTTAAACCTGAAAGGAGGCCTTCGGCTTGACTCATGCGACACAAGAGAGATCCAAAAACAAGGGGACGTATGACTTGTCGTTTGGCTTCTTCCCAGCCCACGCCTTTATGTTTTCTCAGTTCAAGATAGAGTTCCGTTGCTGCATTCTTCATCTCAGAGTGTTCTGGGTCGATGATCTCAATACCTGGTAGATCGAGTCCTAACTCATTAATTTTATTTCGGATCAGCTCAGAAGAGCCAATCAGGATGGGTTTACAGATGCCCTCTTCGATTAGGTTCTCGCATGCTTGAAGAATTAAGGGATGATCCCCTTCTGGGAAGATAATTCGTTTCGGATCGAGCTTGGCTCGATTGATCACAGACCTGATGAGATCTTTGCTTCGGCCCTGTAAGTCTTCAAGATGTTCACGATAACGATCAAAATCATGAATAGGATTTCGAGCTACGCCTGAATCCATCGCGGCCTTGGCCACGGCGGGCGCCACCCATAAGAGGACGCGCGTATCGAAAGGTTTAGGAATGATGTATTCCGGCCCAAAAGAGAATTTCTGGCCTCCATAGGCCCGACTGACTGAATCAGGGACTTCTTCTCGAGCAAGCGCGGCTAAAGCTTTCGCCGCGGCAAGTTTCATCTCTTCATTAATTTCTTTAGCGTGGACATCCAAGGCACCTCGGAAAATAAAAGGAAAGCCTAGAACATTATTAACTTGATTAGGATAATCACTCCGCCCGGTCGCCATAATAAGGTCCGGTCGTGCAGCTTTGGCAATCGGATAATCGATTTCAGGATCAGGATTAGCGAGGGCAAAAACAATAGGATTGGGCGCCATGGATTTTACCATGTCGACCGTGAGCACACCCTTAGCGCTGCAGCCTACGAAGACGTCCGCACCATCAATGACTTGAGCGAGGCTCCTTAAATTTGATTTTTTAGCAAATTTCGATTTATAAGGATTCATTCCGTCGTGACGATCGACATAGACTAACCCTTTGGTATCGCAGAGCCACAAGTTTTCTAATTGAACCCCGGTTGAGACCATCATGTTGGCACAGGCAATTGCACTAGCGCCGGCGCCACTAAAGACCACTTTAATTTTAGAGATATCTTTTTGGGTAATTTCAAGGGCATTGAATAGGGCAGCCGTCGAAATGATCGCTGTTCCGTGTTGATCATCATGCATGATGGGGATGTTCATAATCTTTCGAAGTTTTTCTTCAATCTCGAAGCATTCTGGAGCTTTAAGGTCCTCGAGATTAATCCCCCCGAAAGTGGGCTCAAGAGCTTTGACAATCTGAACAAACTTTTCAGGATCTTCTTCGTCGATTTCAATATCAAAAACGTCAATATCGGCAAAACGCTTAAAGAGAACGCCTTTACCTTCCATGACCGGCTTGCTTGCAAGAGCACCAATATTACCAAGACCCAAGACGGCTGTTCCGTTGCTGATCACTCCTACTAAATTACCCTTGGCAGTGTATTGGTAGACATCGTCTGGGTTCTGGGCAATTTCAAGACAAGGCTCTGCAACTCCAGGGGAGTATGCGAGGCTTAAGTCGCGAGATGTACTCGTGGGTTTCGAAGGAATGACCTCGATTTTTCCTTTGCGGCCCTTTGAATGGTAGTCCAAGGCTTCTTGTCGTCTAACCAATGAATATCTCCAATCCCCAAAAGAACTTTTATCGTTCTTCTAGGATAACATCCGCAATTAGTCGGTCTTCATGAGTCCTAATTCGCATTGCCATCTAGTGCAAGCCCTTTAAAGATTCTGGAAGGAGTGCCTGGGATAAGTAGAGTCTTAAACGTGCTTCCGGATTGGGGAGCCATCCATATCGTAACGGCGTTATTGCCGAGAGAAGAAGCGCTCGAGAGAGCAAGTAACCAAGCCTTGTTCCCTCCATGTGCTAGTACACGAATTTGTCTTTGTGAAGTAGCATCCCCAAGAGTAAATTTAGGAACTTGATTGAAGCCCAGACCAAAAGCTCCCGTATCAAAGGCCAGAACTGGTGGTCGTGTAGAGATTTGGTTTCCATCTTGAAGATGAAGACCTACAAAAAGAACATTGTTAGCGGTATCCAAAGCTAAGGACCCGTAAGTCCCTAGCTGTGTTGCAGATCCAATAATTTGATTGGCATTCTGAAAGCCCGAGGGAGCGCCTTTTCTAATACGGGGCCCAATCACGGTATCTGTTCCGATCAAGACGCTTGAGCCATTATCAGCATAGGTGAAGACTGTTCCATTGTCGGCCGCAACGGATCGTCCTCCCGTATCGTTAGTGACTTGCAAGACATTCAGAGGAATTGTTTCGTTTTGTAACCGAGATCCGGCATTCGTAATAATCCAAATGCGGCAAAGATTATCGCCATTTTCAGTTACGTATAAGGTATGGGTAACGGAATCGATAGAGGCTTGGGAGAATTTAGAATTCTGGGCTCTCTGACTGGGGTCTAAAGTGAATGATGTGACGTCGGTACTATTAATCGATCCAGTTTGCTCTCGGATGCGATTGATCCGCACGACGGTTCCCGATTCAGAGAGCAAGAAGAGTTGGTCAGTTTGCGTGTCTAACGTCATCCCACCCCATGCCAAATTAGTGACTTGAGATAAATTCACATTAGTCAGGACCTTCGAAGGAATAGGAACGCTCGGGGCGCCATAGAGTGAACTCAAATCGCTATAGGTCAGAATTTGATTTGAAGCACTATCGAAGAGATATAGTGCTGTTTGGAGGGTTTGACCCGAAGAGACATCATCCCGAATACATCCGATGAAACAAAGAGGCAGTCCCAAGAGGATGTTTAAAAATCTAGAAGGCTTCATATGTCAAAATATTAACACTCAAGACTTAGAGAGAGGCACATGAAGACTTCAACTAATCTTATATCTCGATACCGTATCGCGCGTATGATAGGCCTTGTTGCTTGCGTTGCCTGGCCTCTCATTTTGATGTTGTTGATCATGACAGAGAAGGTTGTTCCCGGAAATTTTATCCCTGAGGGTCTCGTTAAGGAATTCAGTTATACACTCACAGGCCTAACGCTGGCAGGTACGTTTTTTGTCAATTACCGATCGGGAAAAGTTCTTTCACGTTTCAAAGATCAACCAGATGAAGAAAAACCCCACATCGTTTTTCGAGAATCCCTGCTTTATACCCTAGTGATCCAAATGACAACTTGGTATGGATTAATGTACTGGCTCATCGCGGGTTGGAGCGCCTCTCGTCATGTAGGCACTTTCATTATGCTGACCCCTATTTGTTTCTTTCTCTTCATCCCAAGGCTCTCTCAATGGGAATCCGACTAGAAGACATAAAAGATGGCTAGGACCTTTGCCACTCCTGGATAGATTGACTCAGTCGCGATCCTACTATGGTTTCAATCTCTTTGGGTGAAGCATGGCGAACCTGCTTGACTGATCCAAAATGCTCTATGAGTTTCTGAACAGTTTTATTTCCTACCCCCTTGATCGAGGCTAGTTCGTTTTTAAAAGTACGTTTCGAACGCAAGGATCGATGATATGTTACGGCGAAACGATGGGCCTCATCTCTTACCCGCTGCAGGAGATGAAGAACAGGACTAGTTCGGGGGATGCGAAGCGGGACTGGAAGAAAAGGTCGATAGATCAATTCTTCTTTTTTAGCGATGGAAGCACACTCGAGATGAGAAAGGCCTAATTGCTCAAGGGACTCAAGGGCTGCGTTGAGTTGTCCTAGCCCACCATCAATCAAGACGAGATCGGGGAAATTTGAACCCTCCTCTTTGAGGCGACGATATCGTCGTGTCACGGCTTCTTTCATTTGAGCAAAATCGTCATTCTTATCGATACTCATCTTGAAGCGACGATAGTTTGACTTGTCGGGTTTGCCGTCAAGAAATGACACAAGGCTTGCTACGACTTCTTGGCCTTGGCTATGGCTGATATCGAAACACTCAATACGATGGGGAATGCGAACCAAACTGAGCATCTTTTGGAGACCCTCGAGAGTGGCAAGCGTGAGTTGTGCAGGTTCAAATTTCTTCTCAAGAGCTAATTTGGCATTCTCTTGAGCCATGCATAGCAATTCAACTTTATTTCCCTGCTGAGGAACTAAAATTCGGGGTCTCGAAGTCCGTTCTCCCATTAGCCATTGCAAAAGAATGTCTTCATGATCGGGTTTCATTTCCAGGATCAGGCGGTCTGGGCAAATTTCCTTAGAGTAAATTCCTTGTATAACCTCTGCCCAAATCGCAGGAGTCATGACTTCGGTATTTTCCAAAAGATATTCGTGACGAGCAATAATATTTCCCCCGCGGATAAGGAGTCGATGGATACAGGCTTTGTCATCAAGTAAGGCTGACCCAAAAATATCTGTTTCAACAAGATCCGAGCTAGAAGCTTTTTGTTTGGAGAACCATGAGTCTAATTGATTGAGGGCATCCCGATGATGAGCCGCTTGCTCAAAGGCTTGAACCTCCGAAGCCTTCCACATGGCTGCTTCAAGTCGCTTTTTCAGCTCATCGCTCTTTCCCTCAAGGAAAAGCTTGGCCCCCTTGGTTTGCTCTTGGTAACTCGTTTCATCAACTTTTCCGATACAAGGCGCGGTGCATCGATGGAGTTGGTACTTAAGACAGGCACGCCCTCTCTTGCCGTCAATTTCAATATCACAGTCTCGAATCTGGAAAAATCGATAGACTAGCTCGGCTGTTCGATATGCTGCGCTAGAAGGGAAGAAGGGGCCGAAATAGTAAGCTTTATCCTTCAGGATTTTTCGAGTTACATAAACTTTAGGGAAGGGTTCACGTGTGAGTTTAATGTAAGGGTAACTTTTGTCATCTTTAAGAAGAATGTTGAAGGGAGGTCGATATTTTTTGATGAGGTTGTTTTCTAAAACAAGGGCTTCGAGCTCACTAGAGCAAAGGAGAAACTCAATATCCCAAATCCTGGAGACCAATCGCTTAGTTTTAGAATCTAGTTGTTTATTAGAGAAGTAGCTTTTTACTCTTTTTTTGATGCACTTAGCCTTACCAATGTAGAGAAGATTATTTTCTTGATCACGATATAGGTAACAGCCAGGTCCTCGGGGGAGATCATGGAGTTTCCTCTTCAGTACAGGTGACGTATGGAGTTGAGATCGAATGGGAATGGCCATCAGTTAATAAATCTTTGATTGACTGAAAAGGATGATCAGAAAAGGGACAAAAAGTAATAGCATCAACCAAGCATAAGCTTTTTTATGGGCAAAGTTCAGTGTCAAACCCATTCCCCCTATCCGGTGTACCCACACCGAGGGGTCGCGTGGATTGTTGTAGATCAATCCGAATCGATAATGATCTCGATATTCTGTGGGAATCATTTTCTTTGCCTGGTAGAGGATTAAAAATATGGCCATAAAGATAAAGCCCGAAACTACAAAGAGAAACTTTGGAATAGAAAAGTCATAAAAAATGGGCAAAAGAGTTGTTCCGGATAACATGATGCCGATACCCAAAGGAATCACACCGCGTATTTTTTCACCTATGGTCACTCGTATATCTTTTTGCCAAGAAAGTTCATGCGGACTTCTCAAAAAAGATACCCCCGTCATGAAGAGCCAAAGCAGAGAAGGAAGACCCAGTAAAAGCCATCCTATATGTTCCCGAGAAGTCCACTCATCCGCAATTCCATGGATATTGAAATGAGTTGGAACCCGAAGAGGTAAGAATGACCTGTATTGAAAATAAATGAACCCAACGAGCGTCAAGAAACAGGCTAAAGACCCATCCCAAACCGTCCATCTAGATTGGACCGGTGAATGGGAATCTTGGTTTTGCTTACTGGAAGTCGATATCATACTCAATGTCACTTAATTAAATTGTAGACACATCAGGAGTATGTACGTGTTGAAACTTAAGACCTTTCAAGTGGGAGACCTTCAATGCAATTGCAGTTTAGTCTGGAATGAAGCCACCCACCAGGGACTCATAGTGGACCCCGGAGGAGAATCTGATCGTATCAAAGAGGAAGTTAGTGCTTTGAAAATCAAGATAACGGCCTTACTTCATACGCATGCACATTTTGATCACGTTGGAGCAACCAAGGCATTGCAGGGGTATTACGATTGCCCAGCGTATCTTCACCAAGATGATGATTTCTTAATCGAAAATCTAGATCGCCAAACAGCCTTTTTTGGGCTTCCTTCGATTGATGCTCCCGAAATGACTCAACTCGAAGAGTCCGATAAGTTTCTTGGAGTAAACACCCTCCATACCCCCGGACACACCCCTGGATCTTGTTGTTTTCTTGGCGATTTCCAGCAAGGAAAAGTTCTTTTAGCGGGAGATACGCTTTTTCATCGCGCCGTAGGTCGAACAGATACGCCTGGCGGATCTAAAGAGCAACTCAAAGAAAGTATTTTAAAAAAGATTTATCCCTGCCATCCCGATACCTTAGTGATTCCGGGCCATGGCTCATTCACGACTATCGGAGAAGAGCGAGAATACAATCTATTCGTGAGACAATAAGATTAAGGAGTCATCAAGATGATTGAATTACTATTTGGAACGAGTCCCCTTTTGATTTTTTTAGGGTTTTATCTTTTCACATGCATCAGTGTTGTCAACGAGTATGAACGTAGTGTCATCTTCAGGCTTGGACGCTTGCTTGGAATTAAAGGCCCTGGCCTCATTTTTGTTTTTAGACCCTTCGATCGGCAAGTCAAGATCTCGCTAAGGTCTATCGTCCTTAATGTCCCAAGCCAGGACATTATTACGAAAGATAATGTAACCCTCAAAGTAAGTGCAGTTGTCTACTACAAGGTCGTCAACCCAAGTTTGGCCGTGACGGGCGTCGAAGATTTTGATTATGCGACAAGCCAGAAAGCACAGACTACTCTCCGTTCTATTTTGGGGGAAGTCTCACTTGATCAGATACTGAGTGATCGAGAGACCCTCAATAAGCGCCTGCGAGAAATCATCGATCTTGCAACTGAACCTTGGGGTATTGAGGTGACAAGCGTTGAGCTCAAGTCAGTAGATCTTCCCGAGCAAATCCAAAGAGCGATGGGCAAGCAAGCAGAAGCGGAACGAGAGAAACGGTCAAAGATCATTAACTCTGAAGGTGAGTTAGCTGCTGCTCAACAGCTTTTGGAAGCGGCTAATATGATCAGTCAAAATCCAGCTGCAATCCAGATGCGGTATCTACAAACTCTTGCCGATATTGCTGTTGAAAAAAACAGCACCATCATCTTCCCTTTGCCGATGGATCTACTGAAGGCTTTGGAAAAATATGCCAATAGTGATAACCCTAAATCATAATCAGGTAACCATTCAAGCTTGAATGTATGCACATAGAACCCTGGGACATCCAAATCGTTAGCGGCGGTCAATTCGCTCTTGATGGAGGAGCGATGTTTGGCACCGTTCCTAAGGTAGTTTGGTCCAAGGTCTATCCAGCGGATCAAGATAATCAAATCCTGATGGCCACTAACTGCCTCTTGGTTCGAGGATTTCTGAATGGCAAACAAGAAAATATCCTTATTGACAACGGTAATGGAGACAAAGAGGACGATGCTTTTATGTCTCGATTTAAATTTGAAGGTCGAGGGGTTTTAGATCGCGAGCTTGCTCGCTTTGATCTGACACCGAAAGATATTACCTGTTGCATTCTTACGCATTTACATTTCGATCATGCGGGAGGCAGTACGCGCTTTGATGCGCAAGGAAATCTCGTGCCAAGTTTTCCCAATGCTCGATACATCGTTCAAAAAAAAGACCTAGAGGACGCCAAAGATCCTCATATAAGAGTCCGTGCAAGCTATCTTCCTAAAAATTGGGAGTGCCTCGAGGCGCTAGGTCTTCTTGAAACGGTCGATGGGGATCATGAAATCTTCCCAGGCATTCATGTGCGATTAGCTCCGGGGCATATCGAAGCTCTTCAGAATGTAGTAATCGAAGGTGGAGGAAAAAAACTTCTTTACTTAGCTGATTTGATTCCCACTTCAAGACATATTCAGCCCGCATGGATTATGGGATACGACTTGGATGTGGTTACTTGTGTTGACGAAAAAATCAAAGTACTCAACGAAGTTTGTAACTCTGGTACCGTCCTCGTGTTCGAGCATGACCCCGATGTTCCCGCGGGCACCGTTTCTCAAGATGCAAAAGGAAAATATATTGTTACGCCAGTAGCTGTTTAGGAGCCTTTGTGGCCTTTAGTCCTTACAATCGACAAAAAGAAATGGCCGAAATCAATATGACCCCCCTTATTGATGTCATGCTCGTTTTGCTGATTATCTTTATGGTCACCGCCCCTTTACTAACAAGTGGGTTAGACATAAATCTCCCTCGAACTCAGACGGGTAAGAGCTTAGATAGCCAAGCTTTATCTATTGCGATTACTTCCGAAGGTTTCATCGAACTCGAGCATGCACGAATGTCTCTCGAGAGCCTCAAAAAAGAGCTCGTCAGACAGTCACAAATATCATCGAATCGACCGATCCTTATTCGCGCCGACAAACAGCTGAACTATGGACGCGTCATTGAGGTTGTCGATGCTGTTCGAGAAGCGGGTTTTTCTCAAGTCGGCTTTGTCACAGAAGGCGCTCCTGTGGAAGTACTACCTCCTAAGAAATAAGTCCGACTTAATGAGCATGACCATGCCACCATCTTTCCTTCAAAGCCTTGCCCTTCACGGTCTGATCTTAGGTGCTTTAATTTTCCCCCCAAAGAATGCTTCGAAGAAACAGGTCCCAACGAAGGTAACGTGGATTAATTTGGCTGCTAGCGGGTTGAGCGGGGGAGTTGAAGCCAATGAGTTAGGTAAAAATCCCCAACGCATCCGTTTGAAGCAACAGGTCGCGGCTCGTAATGAGGAAAAATCCATCGCTGCCACCCCGCCTGATCGCCTTGGAATTAAATCAAAAGGCCTCATTGCCAAGGGAACCAACTTAGATGAGCGGTCTATAGGGGTGGCCCCTAGCGCACCTAAGTCAACCGATCCTTCAGAAGCCAAGATGCAAGGTGCAGTTGGTAAAGGAAATAGTGGGGGAATCGGAAATGGGACCCCCATGCCAGGTCTTCGCGCTTCTTCGGGCATCAGCGGGGGGCAGGGAGTTCTATCCGCAACTGATACCGAATTTCCTTACACCTACTATCTGCAGCAGGTTCAGAATAAAATTACAGCCAATTGGTCCAAGTCAGGAGGCCAAGGTCGGGTTGCCGTTTACTTCAGAATTAAAAAAGATGGCAGTATTGATTTCGATCGACTGCAGGTTGAAAGTCCTAGCGGAAATCGTTTTTTTGACGAAAGTGCGCGACTTGCGATAATGAGATCGGGATCGTTTCCCCCTCTACCGCAAGGATATCTTGCCGATACGCTAGGTATCCATTTTTGGTTCATAGCCGTAAACTAGACACTCGCCAAACTCAGGGATACTAGATCATTAAGGGTGGGTGAAATCACTCCAAGAGGATAGAATAGGGGTATGAAAGTAATTGTCGCCAAGACTGCAGGTTTTTGCTGGGGTGTGAAGCGGGCAATGGATGCTGTTCTTGAGGCATCTGCCCAGAGTGGCAGCCATAAAGTGCAAACACTCGGACCCCTTATTCATAATCCTCAAGCTCTAGCTCTTATTGAGAACAGGGGTGTTTCGGTGGTTACGGAACCCGAGCATGTCCAAGGTGGCACGGTTGTAATTCGAGCCCATGGAATCCCAATCCAATCTCTACGTGGTCTTAAAGAAAGGCAAAATCGAGGCGAACTTAATATCGTGAACGCCACTTGCCCAGAGGTGGCCAAAGTCCACAATAAAATTAAAAAATGGAGCCCTAAAGGTTACTTCACCATAATCCTGGGTTCCAAGGGCCATCCGGAGTCGATTGCCCATAGAAGTTTCGCTGAAAATGGTTCAATAATCATTTCGACCATGGATGAAGCCAAACAGTTGACGTCCAAAGAACTTTCTAAGTGCTTGATTGTTGCTCAAACCACCTATACGGTTAAGGATTTTCAAGAGATCTCTTCTTTTATTGAAAGCCAAGCGACCGATTGTATTGTCGAGAATACCATTTGCGAAGATACCTGGATGAGGCAAGATGAGGCTGAATCGTTAAGTAAAAGGGTTGATTATGTCATTGTCGTGGGCGGAAGAGAGTCAAGTAACACCAAACATCTTGCAGAGTTGGCTCAACGCTATGGAAAGCCAGTTCAATATGTTGAAACAGCACAAGAGATAGATCTATCTCAATTTTCAGGCTCTGAAACGGTTGGCATCTTAGCGGGTGCCTCGACTCCCACATGGCTCGTCGAGGAGGTGGTAGATCATCTCGAAGAAACAAATGATTCCCTTAGTAAATGGGTCAAAAAATTAAATCGGGCTTTCTTAACCCCGCTTATTTGGAGCGCCTCGGTTACCTTTGCGAGTCTCGGAGCTTCCCAAATTTTGGATTACCCCAACCACTTTTTTATTGCTTTATCGGTTGGTTTTTTTATTTTTTCAATGTACCTATCTGCTCCCTACCTCGAGCCCCTAGGTCTTGGTGTGAAGGGCCCAGCCAATGCCAAATTCTTAGAAATAAATCGCTATTTGTTATTGAATGTCAGCATGACATCAGCCCTCATTTCCCTAATATTTTCGAGGTACGTAGGTCCAAACTATTTTCTATGCACCCTTCTTGCGTTTGCCGTCAGTCTCGTATATCGAATCGGACTAAATACTTCTCAAACTAAGGGTTTGAGCTTGCGATCGATCCCGGGCAGTAAAGATTTGTTCGTTCCTCTATCTATCGCTTTCCTCATGGTCACCGCACCTGATTTTGAAAACGTAAGAATTCAGGATGTACAACACTATCTTATTTTCTCGATCATATTCACTCTAGCGCTTGCTCGAACCTTTATCTATGACTTAAGAGACATGCAGAAAGACCAGGTTTTAGGCAAAGAGACACTCCCTATTGCTCTCGGGAAAACAAGGTCTCTATGGTCCATTGGCCTTCTAATCACTTTTTGTATTTTCGCTGTTGGCTTGTCTTCCTATCTATCGGCAAACCCTATTAGTTTGTGGCATCAAATTGTTATGATTACAGCTTTGGGTTACCCCGTTTTCTATTGGTGGTTTTATCATCATCGTTTTTCGGCGGGCAAGCCCCGTCTAGACGTTCGTCCTGAGTTCAGTTTTTTCTTAGTTGGTCTCTTAACCATTCTTTAATTTAATGCGAGGTTCATTTGATTCTAAGTAAATTACAATCTCTATGGAATCAAAGGCCCTTTCATGAAAATATTTTCAAACAAATTCTTGCCCTCAAAATATGGGTTTGTTTTTGGGTTGTTTTCCAGCATCTTTCTGTAAGCCTAGAGTGGAATGATATTCAGCAAATCTCCGGTTTCCTAGCCGTTTTTATTATCATTTCTGGCCTTTTGATTGGATTGGCACCTTCTTGGGCCTACCGGCTATTCACAAGTGTCCCCTTCGCGATTGCCCAATTAGTCTTCATGGCTGCGTCAGTGGCTCTCGGAACTCTCATTCTGCAAGAATTGAAATTCTCTGAGTACCTAGATATCTATGGCTCGGTATGGTGGGGTGACTTGCCCCTTGTTTTGGTTCGATATGCTTTTGCCTATGACTTATATCGATCTTTATGGTTTCTCTCACTCCTAGCCCTCTTATCCGCAAGTACGTTATCTGTTGCGTGGAAACGTCGGCCCTACACGCTCCCAAGGGGGGGCTTTCTCCTAGTCCATTTGGCTACTTCAGTTATTTTGCTTGGTGGGCTCATGGGTAAATTTGGATTTGTAAGAGCCTTCAATGAACTTCAGCAAAATCAGCCGGTCACAGTTTTCTGGAAGGTCAAGGGGCCCGACCCTAATGATTGGAAAAATCCATTCTCACTTCCTTTTTCAGTAAGACTTGATCAATTTGAAGTTATCAAACACGATCCTGAATATCGTCTTTATGCTTTCACACAACCTGACGGCAAGGGGGGGTTCGAAGACAATCCAAAATCCTATGATGCTGAAGCAGGCTTCAAAACAAGACTCCCGCTCACTTGGAAACGACTCGAAATCTTACAGGCACTCCCTGATGGGCTTAATCGAAGTACTTGGTTTAATGATGTTACTGCTCCAGAAAACCCGGTCTTACAAGTCATGTTGGGCACTGGCACGCCCAATCCACTCTTGGGCTTTCTAGTCGCCCAAGATCTGAGAACCCAGAGATTTAATGATCCCCAAGGAAGGTTCTCTCTCTTGTTCAATGAGGAATTTAAACCTAGAGACCTAAGTCGTTTCAAGAGGAGTGAACCCAAAAGCCATCTTGTTCAGCTCACGTTCGCAGGTAAAACTTTCGATAAGGAGTTTAAAAAAGGTAGCATATGGGATTTTCCTGTTTTCAAACTTAAAATGGTGCGTCTCTTCAATGATTTTCCGTTTAAGAATGATCCCAATGGGCGACCTGTAAAGGTAGAAACAGTTCCTCCGGAACTGCGAGGGAACTGGGCTGAGTTAGAGTTGATCACTAATGATGGGCAGCAGGCCAAAATTCTTTTAAGTGCACGTAATCCTGAATTCTCAAAAAGTCTGAATGCCGGAAATCTACCTCCAGGACTTAGTCTTCAATATAAAATTTCGGGCGAAGAGTCTTTTTCGAATTTTGTCGTCTTCTCGAAAAATGATATGAAGATTCGTTCGATTGAGAACGGGCAGATTCTTAAAGAAAGCCCCCTGGTACTCGATCGCCCCTTTATTTTTAAGAATGGATTCTCTGCGACACCCTTATCTCTTTTATTGAACGCACGGGTCGATGGAAAATACATTCCGAATCCTCAAGCCCGCCCTATTTTAGAGAGAAACCCCGCTGTACAAGTCACTTTGTCGGATCCACGCACAGGTAAAGCGGAAACAGTTTGGCTTGATGGCAGAGAAGCAAAGCCCACGACGTTCTTCGACAAAAAAATTGGTCTTATCTACCGGCTGAAGGATCAAGAGGCAAGAGATTTCCGATCTAAAATCACCCTTTTGGATACTTCAGGAAAAATATTAGCCCAAAAACAAATCTCAGTTAACGACCCTCTGGTGTATGAGGGATTATGGTTTTATCAAAGCAACTATAATCCCGAAGATCCTACGGTGAGTGGAATTATGGTTGTTTACGAGCCTGGCTTGTGGGTGACCTACTTCGGGTTTGCCATGATCGTTATCGGAACTATATGGATGTTTTATCTAAAACCTATCTTTTTAAAAAGGTCAGGGAGGCTGACAAAATGATGAATTTATACTTCAACTTTGCTAAAGCAGAAATGGGATTCCAAATCATGCTGATTGCCTATCTGGGAGCCTGCATTTGTTATGCCTTCAGTATTCTCAGGTCTCGATATGAAGCAACAATTTACCAAATTGCCCGATTTCTTTTCCTTTTAGGTTGGTGCCTTAACGTCTATATCCTTATTGAAAGGGGTATCATAGCTGGTCGACCGCCTTTCAAGACTTTCTACGAGAGTCTTATCTATTTCAGTTTCTTATTCGGACTATTGGCACTATCCATTGAATGGTTCAAGAAAATAAAGTTATTGGGTTTTCTTTCACTAGTTATTATTCTTTCGGCAGAACTATTCGCATTATTAAAACAAGACATCGACATTGTTACTGTCCCACCCGCATTGAATAGTGGTTGGTTTCTTCCACATGTGACCATCTACTTCTCAGGCTATTCCAGTGTCACAGTTGCTTTCGTCCTAAGTATTCTGGCTTTAATTCGAACTGGAACTATTAATTTAGATAAAGATTCCTTTTGGGCTCGAGCTCTGGGACGCCAAGAAGTCAATTTTGAAGAACTGCATCGGGATTGGGTTCGTATTGGGTACCTCTTTCTTCTAGGAGGCTTAATTACCGGAGGCTTGTGGGCCAAATTTGCATGGTCTGATTACTGGGCTTGGGATCCAAAGGAGAATTGGGGTCTTATCTCCTGGCTAATCTATGGGGTTGTACTACATATGCACCACACTTCCTTTCTTAAAGGGCGGGCAGTCCTGAAGGTGAGTGCGGCATCGTGGTTTCTTATCTTATTCACTTATTTTGGTATGTCATATCTGCCTACCAAAAGCCAAAGCATGCACATCTATACCGAACCGCTTCCACCTGAAGAGGGCAAGGACGTTAAAGGCGTGAATCGCGAGATGTACTAATCTAAACTGAAAGGAAAGGTGCTGGGCGATGAACCTTGGAAAGTGTCTGCTACTCATCTTTTCTTTTTCATTCTTGCGTGCGCAACAAGAAGTCCCGTTAGGCCTTAACCTCCCAACAACTTCGTATCTTAAAGAGGGCTGGGGGTTGGTATTTACCCACCGCTTTGCGGAGTCCGTAGTCGGCAATAGCCAAAACCTTTTTGGTCTTGATGGTTATGCTTCCTCAGGATTTGGTTTTTGGGGCTCCATACCCGGTATTCCCGAATTAAATTATGGGATTTATCGAACTAGCGATCAAAAAACAATGGTCTTAACCGTGCAGGGAGTCCTTTATACCGAAAAAGCCTTACGATCTTCCCTTCGAATTGAACGTTTTGACGAAAAGGTGAAAGATAATTCATCGACCATTAGCGTCTATGAGGGCATTTCTGGAGCGACCTACCAACTACCAACTGAATATTTCTCAGGTCCATGGACTTTAGGTATTACTCCGACGTATATAACCCAAACGAGTACTGGTTATTCGGTTTTTAATCTTCCCCTGTCAATGAAATATCAATTATCAAATACGCAAAGTTTAATCGTAGAGTTTTATCCTATCCCAAGCTCCGTCAGAGACTACCGGGTTCCAGTAAGCTCTTCGGTACGACGCTCTCTGAGACCCGGATTCTCTTTTGGGTACCAGTTCCAAACCTTTGGACACCGTTTTACCCTTATAGGCACGAATACCCAAGGAACGACAGCTCACCAAGTAATTTCTGGAGACTATCAAGGCATAGGTGCAAGAGCCAGCAGCGATTGGGGCTTGGCCTTCAATATTGTTCGTCTCTTCTAGCGAGCTTTTAATTTTATGCAAAATCAACCTACCAAATGGATCGTGATCACGGGATGTTCCACGGGTCTCGGCCGATCTTTGGTTGGAGCTATGCGGAGACAGGGATGGGGTGTGGTTGCTACAGCCAGAAGATTAGAGACTTTATCTAATCTACCTAATGAACAAGATATTTTCAAGGTAGCCTTGGATGTTCTCAGTGACGATTCTGTTCGTCTTGCTGTGCAACAGTGTCAGCACTTAAGAATCGTGGGTCTCATCAATAATGCCGGTTATGGTCAAGTGGGTCCTCTTGAATATATAACTACCCAAGAACTTAGAAACCAGATGGAGACCAACGTGATCGGACTTCATCGTGTGACCAATTATTTTCTACCGCTTATACGAAAATATGCGCTGCCCGGAGAAGGCCGGGTCGTTCATGTTGCGTCGATGCTTGGGAGAGTCACTATCCCTATGGGAGGAGCCTACTCGGCTAGCAAGTATGCGGTTGTCTCCTTGGGTGAAGCCCTCAGAATGGAAATCGCCCCTGATATTAAAGTCATACTGGTTGAGCCTGGGGCGGTGCGCACCGAATTAAGGGAGACTGCCACTAAAATATGGGGAGATCTTCCTCGGCGGATTGAGGGTACAAGATTCAAGCCCATTCTTCATCGCTATCTATCACTAGGTAAAGACGCAAGTCAGCGTTGGGCAAGAGATCCTGATCGTTCGGCCGATAAAATTGCACGCGCCATCAATCAGCCATCTCCACCTAGGAGAGTTTTGATAGGTCCAGATGCCTACATCGTTTTGATAATAAAGAAATTGATTCCCATGTCGTGGTATGAAGCAATCGCCAGAAAAATCTACGGTTTAACACGCTAAGGTCCTCTTATGTCAAATCCAAAAACTTCAAAAGTCTTTCTTATTGATACCTTTGCCTTCATTTTTAGAGCTTATTTTGCCAATAAGAATCTTAAAAATGGGGCTGCTTTTACTTTTTCGAAGATTCTTCTGCAGATTGTGAAAACTTATCAGCCTGAGTACATTGCCTGCGTCTTTGATACGCCCACTCCAACTTTCAGGCATAAGTTGTCAGTGGCCTATAAAGCTAATCGGGATGAAATGCCGGAGGATCTTGTACCTCAAATTCCAATGATTCGCGAGATTATACAAAGCCTCTCGATCCCCATCGTCCAGTTAGAAGGTTTTGAGGCAGACGATGTACTCGCCACGCTCGCAGAGATGAGCAGTAGAGCTCACTTACAGTCTGTCATCGTGAGCCCGGATAAAGATCTCCTTCAATTAGTACGTAATGACGATATTGAGGTTCTAAATATACGAGATGGGGAAATTTGGTACGACCGCGAGGGTGTGCGTGAGCGAATGGGTGTTTACCCTGAGCAGATCGTAGACTTTTTAACAATCGTAGGAGATGCCTCGGACAATATTAAAGGAGTCCCTGGAATTGGAGAGAAGGGAGCCGCACAATTACTTGAAAAGTATGGAACTCTCGACAATATTATTGAACATGCGGCAGAACTAAAACCTCGTCAACAAACCGGCCTTGAAGAATCATCTTTATGGAGACCTCTGTCGAAACAATTGGTAACAGTTGTGAGAGATCTAAGCCTTACAATTGGGATTCAAGATTTGCATTTTGGTGGCTATAATCACTCAAAAGCGCGGACAACATTTCTTGACTTAGGATTTCATTCACTCGCAAAAGAGTTCACGTCTAGTCATGAAACTCCAGTAAATTCTGTCCCGAGAAAGTACGATCAGGTCAGGACCTTAGACCAATTGAAAATGATTGCCAATATGTGTCGCGAAGCGGGATATTTTGCTTTTGATACTGAAACAACTAGCATCGATGCGACCCGAGGGCATCTCGTGGGTCTCTCATTAGCTTGGCAAGATCATCATGGTGTATACATACCCTTAGCTCATCTCAAATCTGCAAACATTGACCAAGAAGGAGCCTTACCGGGGCTAATGCCAGAGTCAGGCCTCTCCGATAACGATCTAGATCTTAAGGGGGAGGCTAGTCTTTATTTTGAAAAAATTCATTGTTACCTTGACAAAGATAATCTTCCTTTTTCTAAGGTTCGAGAAGTGCTAGCCCCCCTATTTTCGGATCCTAATATTAAAAAGTGCGGACAGAACCTCAAATATGATTTGCAGGTTCTTGAAAGACACGGTTTTTGTATCGAAGGTATCGATGATGACAGCATGCTTCTCTCGTATATTCTCGAGTCCGATCTTCGACATAATCTCGACGATCTCTCGGTTCGACATTTGAATATAAAGCCAATTAGTTTTGAAGAAATCACTGGCAAAGGCCGCACTCAGAAAAGGTTTGATGAAGTGCGGATCGAAATAGCTACTCAGTATGCTGCTGAAGATTCAGATTTGGCTCGGCGCCTCTGTCTCTCGTTAAAAAAGCGCATGACAAACCCTAACCAAATGAGAATCTATCAAGATATTGATCTTCCTTTGTTAAGAGTCCTGTCTGATATTGAAAAAACAGGAATCTCTCTCGATCGTCAGGTTCTCAAAACCCTTAGTGATCAATTTACTCAAGAAAGAAATCTTTGTGAAGCAAGAGCCATCAAGATTGCCGGCGAAACTTTCAATTTAAATTCGCCTTCACAGCTAGGAAAAATTCTATTTGAAAAACTGAAACTCCCCGTTATCCGATACACCGGTAAGTCGAAGTCACCTAGTACTGACGAGGACTCTCTCTCGGAGTTAGCCGAAAATCACAATGCAGATATTGCCAAGGTACTTCTCCGGCATCGAGAACTCCAAAAAATGCTGGGGACCTATATTGATGCACTCCCCGAAATGATTAATCCGCTAACCGACAGAGTTCATACTCGACTCCATCAAGCAGCCGTCGCCAGTGGTCGATTGGCGAGTTCCGATCCTAATTTACAGAACATTCCGGTCAGGACCGACGAAGGCAAATCTATTCGTAAAGCCTTCATCCCTAAAGCTGGCTGGTATCTTATGGACGCGGATTATTCCCAGATTGAACTGAGAGTTGTCGCAGCTCTGGCTAAAGATCCCGTTCTTCTTGGTGCATTTCAGCGCGGTGAAGATATTCACCGAAGAACGGCGAGTGAAGTGATGGGTATACCTATCGATAAAGTATCTGTCGAAGAGCGATCTAAAGCAAAGGCAGTTAACTTCGGACTTCTTTATGGCCAAGGTGCTTTCGCTTTAGCAGGTTCCTTGGGGATTACTCACAAGGAAGCCAAAGAATTTATTGACCGATATTTTGAACGCATGCCCAAAGTTGCCGAATGGATCGAGCAGACCAAAATGCTCGCAGAGAAAGAAGGCCAGGCCGTTACCTACTGGGGTCGAATCCGGAGAATTCCCGATCTAGAAAGTGCCAATGGCAATATTAGAGCAACGGGATTGAGGGTAGCTGTCAATACGGTTGTTCAGGGCACTGCAGCCGACATTATGAGACGTGCAATGGTCAAACTTCACGATGGGTTGAGATCAGGGGGGTACTCAGCGAAAATATTACTTCAAGTTCATGATGAATTACTCTTGGAGGCGCCCCCTGAAGAATATGACGAAGTTGCGAGTCTCTTGAAGCGTTCTATGGAGCAAGCGGATGATATTCAAAGCCTTGGAGTCCCCCTTGTGGCTGAGGTGAGAAAAGGCGCTAATTGGTTAGAATGTAAGTAGGCAAGGCTCATAGTTTACAGAGGACCTTCAGATGCGCATCCTTTTAGTCGGCTCAGGTGGTCGCGAATATGCCATAGCCCAAAAACTCTATCAAGAGAACTCAGATAGTGACTTGTACTTCCTGCCTGGCTCCGATAGCATGCAGCAATTTGGAAAATGTGTCGATTTGAATCCTCTTGAAGTGGATCTCGTTGCGGATTGGGCCACAAAGGAGAAAATAGACCTGGTGATCATTGGCCCAGAAGGCCCATTGGTCGCAGGATTGGCTAATAGATGCTCCGATCAAGGTCTCAAGGTCTTTGGGCACGATCAATCCACAAGCCTTTTAGAGGGCAGCAAGTCTTTTGCCAAGAACTTCATGAAAAAATATCAAATTCCTACAGCAGTCTCTTACGATATTTCTGAGTGGAGCGCCGGTGAATCGGTGATCGCCCATTGGCCTCATCCGTTACCCATTGTACTTAAGGCAGATGGACTAGCTGGCGGTAAAGGAGTTGTCATTGCTGCCTCTAAGGAAGAAGCGCTCGAGACGCTCCGTTCATTTCTTGATGGTAAATTCGGAGAGGCTAGCCGAAAAATTATCCTCGAAGAATATCTAAATGGAATCGAATTGTCCCAGCATTTGTTGGTAGACGTTACACCCGATCATCGAAACTATTGTTTGTTTCCAGCTTGTCAAGATCACAAAAAGTTGAAGCCAGAAGATAAGGGCCCCAACACTGGAGGCATGGGTGCCTTTGCCCCCATTCCTTTCTTGACCAATGAGGATATGGAAGTCATGAAACACATGGTGATTGACCCCACCCTGAAGGGCTTGCAGTCCGAAGGCCTTGTTGGCAGAGGAGTTCTGTTTCTTGGTGTTATGTGGACATCTTCGGGCCCAAAACTTTTAGAGTACAACTGCCGGTTTGGTGACCCAGAAACTCAGGTCATGATGGCAATGATGAGCGAACCTTTACTCCCCCTTCTGCTCCAAGTGGCCGAACAGTGCCTTTATAAGAGAATGGTAGAAGTTCATCCGGGCACCTATCTCGCCTATGTTCTAGCCTCTTCCGGATACCCGGATAAGTCAGCCCTAGCCATTGAGATTCCGAATCTAACGCTAGGCGATTCAAGGATTATCCATGCAGGAACTATATCCCGGGATCATCGATGGTTCGCCAATGGTGGCCGAGTTCTCAATATGGTAGTCTCCGGAGAGAATCTTGAGCGAGCCCAGGAAAAAGGGAAAGAGATTATCGCCCAAGTGGCCTGGGCTGGAATGCAGCATCGACCTGATATCGGAGAAAAAGCTTTGAGGCATCATCAATCAGGTAAAACTTTATATGATTCTTGGTCTTCTTGAAGGGTTTATCTGAATGAATTTCAGAATTAAGACTACGATTCTAATAATCCTCGGGGTATCGATAATTTTACTCACGGGCTGGCGGCACATCCTTATTCAGTCCGAGATACCAGATACGTTGGAGATAGGCCAGATATCTCATCCAGCAAAAATCATGATCGATGAGCGGGGAATACCCACAATCCAGGCAGAAAATTTATCGGACGCCTTTAAGATTCAAGGTTACCTCATGGCTTCGGAGAGGCTATTTCAAATGGAGATCACTCGAAGGGCAGCTAGAGGTATGTTATCTGAAATACTAGGTCCAGCAACGCTTCCGAGCGACCGTTGGCATCGGATCTTAGGGTTTACTCAGGTAGCTGCAAGGGCTTGGCAGGGACTTGATGTAGAGCAACAAGATGCCCTAAGGGATTTTTCTTGGGGGGTGAATCGTTTTATTCAGATGCATGAAAAATCTTCGTGGTGGACGAAGAGCATAGGCATTGAATTCGAAGTCCTTCAAGTTAAACCCCAGCCTTGGACTCCCGAGGATTCTCTCGCCTGTTTATTGCTCATGACTGAATCTCAGTCGAATTCATGGAAAAACGATTTGCGCAATGAATCACTCCAGGTTCTTAGTCAGCCCGAAAGAAAATTTCTTTCTCCTGTGTTCACATCTGCAGATCAATTGCTTATTCCCGATAAAGAAACTGACTTAAATGATCCTCTTCTTTTATTTAAATTAGGCACTCTTAAGGGTACAAAGGCTTCCGGGTCTCTACTCGATCCATCTAACCTAAATGACCTCTCGGGTATTGACCCACCTCTGTTTGGTTCCAATTCTTGGGTCATATCACCCAAGAAAAGTAAAAATGGGCATGTGCTTCTTGCGAATGATCCTCATATGGATATTCAAAGTCCAGGATATTGGTTCCCAATTCGGTTTGAAATTAAGAGTCCTAAAGCGATGGTCATTCAGGGGGTAGCCTTACCTTTTGTTCCTGGTATTTTGCTTGGCCAGAATCAGTATTTAGCCTGGGGGTTCACCAATTTGTCTGCTGATCAGCAAGATCTTTTTCGTGAGCCAACAGTTCGCGAGCGCACCGAGGTGATTAAAATTAGGAACCTTCCTCCGGAAAGCGTAAGTGTTTACGAGGGTAGCCATGGACCCCAGGTTCGCCCCGGCTATTCATTGGCTTGGGCCGCCCTCGATCCTAAATTGATGAGTTTGCCTATGGGTAAAATCATGACAGCAACCAATTGGGATGAATTCAATAAGGCTTTCGATACCTATCGCGGACCTTGTATGAACGTAACTTATGGTGATGTGCAAGGCAATATTGGATGGCGAGCAGCTGGATTAATACCTCTCCGTCCGAGAGGTTTTGATGGAACACGGCCGATCCCGGGCGACTTAGATTGGAAAGGTTATCTCGCTCAAAATGCAATGCCTAAAATATATAATCCCGAGAGTGGATGGATCACAACAGCGAACCAAAGAGTAGTTGGTAATTCTAGCTCTGTTTATATCTCTTCACGTTGGGCAAGTCCTGCAAGGGCTCAGCGCATCAACCAATTAATTGGGCAACGCAAAGAATTAGATTTAGCTGACATGAACGAAATCCAGTTGGATACAGTCTCTATTCCCCATCGTGATCTCATGAAACTCTTTACTCCTTTTATGTCAGCCGAAATGAGACGTTCATTCGCTTCTTGGGACGGAACCTCTTATCAAGATAGTGAATTATTCACTCAGGCGGAAATTATTCGAATCAATTATCGGGACGCACTTTATAACAAAATTCTAATGGGCACGGGATTTACAGGATCCACTCTAGACGTTACGAATAATGATGCTCCTTTGATTGAGTCGATGCTGGCTTCACAGGAAGAGTGGTCAAAGGCGGGTCTTGGCGATAAAAGTATGTTCCTCAGGGAAGTTTTAAGAGTCTCCGATCGGCAGATTGTAGAAAATCCTATAAAAAAATGGGGAGATTACAACTTATCCCGACCTCAGCATCCCCTAGCCCAAGGGAGCTTTGTTTTTAAGTGGATTTTTGGAGTTAAAGGAGAAGCACAGAGTGGTAATTATCGGGCGGTGCGGGCCAATCAACCTCAATATGGTCAGAGCATGCGATTCTTAGCCGACGTAAACGATCCGAGCGCTTCGACCATGGTCCTACCCTTGGGAATAAGTGGACATGTCTTAAGTCCTTATCGTACTAATATGCGCCGAGACTGGATTCAAGGAGATCTTGAACTACAAAAAACTAAATTCTCTAGGCCCGCTCAAAAAACTATTGAGGTACGCTAATCTTCTTCGGAACTTAAATAAGTATGAGACCCACGGTGTTTAATGATCAGTGAGTGCAGGTCTTCCGAAGCATCAACTTTTGTTTTAATCTTGCGTCCATTGATAGAAATCCGCCCCATGCTTTCCGGGTTGAAATGAACACTACGTAGCATGTCATCGATAGTTTCGGCTGGAATCACTTTGTCGATTCGGAAGTTATCCTCGTCTTCAGCAATTAGAAATGCTTCACTTGGAGCCCCGAAGAGATTATGCCTCATTCCTAAAATATCTTGGTATGCGCCAGTTAAGAAAATACCGATGAAATAAGGCTCATCCGAAGGCTCGTGAAGAGCAATCTCATCTCGGACATCCTTAAGGTCAACGAACTTTTCCACCGTTCCATCGCTATCGCAGGTGATATCGCATAGCGTGGCACTCAGCGTAGGTTTCTCTTTCAGGCGATGGATTGGGGCTACTGGGAATAATTGTTCGATCGCCCAATGATCAGGTATAGTCTGAAAAATACTGAAATTCGCAATAAACTTATCCGCTAGGCTTTTATTTAAATCTCTGAATTCTTCAGGAATATATTTGATCGACTTATGGGTCAAAATCTTGGATAGCTTTCTCAAGATCTCCCAGAATAGAGTTTCCCCTTTAGAGCGATCCTCTAGAGAAAGATAGCCAAGATTGAACAAACTATTAATTTCATCTTTTGAGGCTACGGCATCACTATACATCTCTGAATAATTTTTAGGCCCGATGTTATCGCGAATGTAGGACAAGTCTTTGATGATCTGAATTTCTTTACCAGAAACTTCGACGCTGTATTTCGAGTGCGTTGTATCAATGAGCCCGATCACATCCACAATCACGACTTCGTGATAGGCCGTTAAAGCCCGACCGCTTTCAGTGAGCAGGTTAGGAACGGGCACGTCTTCCATTTTGCAAATATCCTTGGCGTTGTAAACAACGTCTGAAGCATACTGCTCTACGGTGTAGTTCATGCTCGAAGTGAAAGTAGTTTTCGATCCGTCATAGTCTACGGCAAGCCCACCTCCGACATTCATGTATTCAATCGGAACATCCATCTTTCGCAATTTGGCATAGATTCTCGTGGCTTCTTTGACGGCAATTTTTACTTTACGGATATCAGTAATTTGAGAGCCAATATGAAAATGAAGTTCAATGATGCTATCCAGCATTTTCTTCTTTCTCAGGATATCGACAGCTTCGAGAATCTCTCGAGTAGTCAAGCCGAACTTAGCATGGTCGCCGGCACTTGTTTCCCACTTGCCTGATCCCTGGGCATTTAATTTAGCCCTTAAGCCAATTAGCGGTTTGACCTTGAGCGATTTGGCAATTTTGAGAATCATCGGAAGTTCAGACATCTTTTCGACGGTAATGACAATACGTCGGCCAGCTTTTCGCGCCAAGAGCGCCATCTTAATAAAACCTTCGTCTTTGTAACCGTTGCATAGAATAAGCGAGTCAGGATGTAAATTAATAGACAAAGCAAGAATCAATTCAGGCTTACTTCCGCATTCCAGCCCTAGTTTGTAATCGTTACCTACCTTGACTATTTCCTGAACTACTTCTTTGATTTGATTCGTTTTGACTGGATAGATACAGTTGTAATCGCCATTGTAATTAAATTCGGCAATAGCCTTTTCAAAAGCCCCGTCGATCTCTTTGATTCTTCCCTCCAGTATTTGGGGAAACCTAAGCGTCACGGGCGTTTGAACGCCAAGTTTCTTAAGCCGGAGCACAGCCTCATAAAGATCAATCGTGATTGACTCATCTCGAGTCGGCATAGCTACTATTCGACCCTTAGCATTCGTACCAAAATAGCCATCCCCCCATTCATCAATGGCGTAGAGTTTGGCTGAATCCTGAACTGTCCATTTGAGAGGCATAGCGTCCTTGATTTTGAAAAGAGGTGAATCTGATTTATAAGGAAAAAAGGGGAAATAATAAAGCAGAATTTTTACTTTTTTTCATCAAACTAGTTTTCGGGGTCCGGCAAGAGGCCCGCGCGCCTTAGGGTCGACAACCAATGCCGCCTACTCACCCTGCGAAGGGCTGATTTTCGGTTGAGTTTCCGCCATTGAGAAGAGGAGAAGGGGAGTTGCGACCTAGGAACACTGTGGACTGAGTTTGGCCCGCCCCAAACCTCGACATCTCCCCATAGTGGCCTTCTGTTCCATGGGCAAACCTCCTGGCAGATATCGCATCCTGCGATCCAACCCGTCTCTCGAATAGCCTTTGCAACGATCGGAGGGGCCTCCCGCTCTGTTTCAATTGTATAAGTTGTCATACAAAGATTGGGATTAAGTTCAAATGGGGCAAGAGCCCCCGTTGGGCAAGCATCCAGGCATGCCGAGCAGGTTCCACACTGTTCGAGAGGGAAAGGGGCATCTAGAGGCAATTCAATGCTTAATAGGAGAACCCCTAAAAAACCCCAACTACCATCTTGCTCGGCAATAAGTAAGGTATTTTTACCCTGCCAGCCAATTCCAGCCCTTTGAGCAAGCTGCCGCTCGAGAAAGGGGGCGGTGTCAACGCAAGCCTTGCCTTCGATCGTTGGGTCAAATTCATGGATGGCTTCCAAGATTCGATTGAGCTTTTTTTTAATAATCCAATGATAATCGTCGCCCCAAAGATACCGCGAAGCTTTGTGGGCCCCCGATTCACCCGGAATTCGATCGGGGCGAGCGTAAGGATAAAAGACCACTAAGGCCGTCTGGGAAGAAGCCTCTACGCTTCTGGGGGAGAGGAGCTTAATGGGATCAAGATAGGGTAGGTGTCGGTGATAATCTTTTTCAAACCAACGATCCAACCTATCGGATTCAGACTGAAAGGGATCTAAGCTCGCTACACCTGCCCGACCAAAGCCTTCCTCTAGGGCTAGGTTGATAATCTTTTTTTTAAGGTCTTCAGGGTGCATCAAGATGCTTTCTTTGCGAACTCTCGATAATAGTCGATTCTGGGTATAGTGATTTTGTCTTCCTTTGGATAGCCTAGGTAAATGGACATCCTATGAGAATGACCCCATCTAACTATCTTAGTTTGGCAAGGATCTTACTTGTGCCCGTATTAGTGGTGGTTTTACTTACACGCATAGAGCATTACCACATTATTGGAGTCCTTGTCTTTTGGATTGCTGCAATCACGGATGGTCTAGATGGTTACCTAGCTCGTCGTTGGAGGCAAGTAACCAAGCTAGGGGCATTGCTTGACCCCCTGGCTGACAAGATGCTGATTACGGGTGCACTTGTATCTTTAATTGAATTGCAACATGATGGACACAGCCTCGCCCCTGCGTGGATGGTTTTTATCATTTTGATTAGGGAGTTTGCTATTACTGGCTTAAGATCCATTGCGGCTGAAGACGGTGTGATCATTAGTGCCGGGACCCTTGGAAAATGGAAAGTCGGTCTTCAAATTACCGCTATTTCGCTGCTCATTTTGGGTCCCAAATTAGATCAGTGGTTTTACGAGTGGACAGACCTAAGGATATTTCAATATTTCATTACTCTCCGCTACCCCTTTGCATTTTTCTTAGGGATGGGAACTCTTATTTTATGGATTTCTCTTCTAGTAGCACTTTGGAGCGGCTACCGGTACCTCTCAACTTATTGGAACCATCTTCAATCAACAGGAGACATTAAAAAATGATTAAGCGCTATCTATGGACAGGTCTATTTACGCTACTACCCCTTCTAATCACTTTTCTGATCTTGAAATTAGTCATCGGTTGGTTGATTTCGCTTTACCTCGGCCCTCTCTCGGGATTGCTGAGTACGTTCGGCTACAAAAACCCTTCCGATATAGAACTTTTCATTTCTTCTGTTGTAGGAACTTTTTTGGTTCTCCTCATTTTTGGAGCTTTGGTTGGTAATTCCATTGGTCGACAACTTTTGAAGTGGATTGAGGAGTTGATCCTTAAAATTCCAGTTCTAAAAAGTATCTATAGTTCCATCAGCCACCTGACATCAGCGATCCAAAATCCCAATAAAGCTAGTTTTAATGAAGTTGTAATGGTTGAGTTTCCAAACGAAGGAAGTCAAACGCTTGGCTTTATTGCCCATAAAGATTGCTCTTGGATTAGTCCAGAAGGGACCGAATGGTATTCGGTCTTTGTACCTACATCGCCGAATCCTAGTAATGGATATGTCTTAATGTTGCCTAAGGCAAAAATCAAGCCAACGTCGATTCCTCCTGACGAGGCGTTTACCTGGGTTCTAAGTGGCGGAGTTATTACCCCCAAGGGATCTCGTCGATGACTAGTCAGCCTTTCGAGGGTAGACAGATTCTAATTACAGGAGCTGGGAGTGGAATAGGAAGAGCTACGGCCCGCAAACTGTATTCCTTAGGGGCAGAATTAATATTAGTTGGGCGTCGCTTAGATAAACTCAAAGAAACCTTGCCGAAGGCTCAAGCAGTTAGCTTAGATCATAGCGATGAAAGCGCAGTGATCGAATTCGCAAAGCAGTGCGGACCGCTGGATGGTCTCTTTCTTAACGCAGGATCTTATGAGAGCGGAAATGTAGAGAAGGGTGACCCAACGATCTTTCGCCGTATGATTCAACAGAATCTAGTAGGCCCTTGGAATATGACCCACTATTTAGGTTCACATTTGACCGAGGGGTCCAGCGTTGTGCTCACGGGCTCTAATTTGGGTATTCGAGCAATTCCTTTGAGCGCGGGCTATGGTGTTGCCAAGGCGGGAGTTCACATGTTGGCACAATATCTCTCTCAGGAATGGGGATCTAGGCAAATTCGAGTCAATGCGATTGCCCCAGGTCCGGTAGCGACAGATATGCTTCTCGACCGGATCAAAGAAGCCCTTGAGCCAGAGCAGAGGCTGAATGATCTAAAAAAAGTCAATCCGCTGAATCGCATTGGGCAAGCAGAAGAGATTGCCTCGCTGGTTGTTTACCTTCTGGGACCCGAGAGTCAGTGGCTTTCGGGCGCAGTTATTCCTTTTGATGGTGGAGCAGGGGCTGTTCACCCTAATTAATCCTCTAGGAACTCTAGGGATCGGTTATGGGTTTCTTGCATCCCATGGATGGATAGAAACCCTATGGTGAATACAACAACTCCGATTAGCAGGGCCGAAGTCAAGTTTCCAATACGGTGGTTCAGGAAGAGGAATACAATCGACATGGGACTTACAGACCACCGAACAAAATTAGGGACTGAAGTAGTTACCGTCGATCGAAGATTCGTGCCGAAATGCTCACTCGCAGTGGTTACAAAAACAGCCCAATAGCCCAAGGCAATCCCGAAGATGAAGGCCAAAAGATAGAACTGTGATGCGTTGAGTCCTGGAGTTGTAAGAAAGACGAGAGAGCAAACAGCACTAAGTGAGACGAAGAAAAAGAGAATTTTTTTACGACTCCCTAGGATCTGGCTAAGAAATCCACTTAGTAAATCACCAATAACTAGTCCTGCATAGCATGACGCAATAGCGTTACCCGCTTGAATTGCATCGGTGTAGCGGAGAGAGATGGCAAACTCAGGAGAGTAGAACATCAAGATTCCAACTCCATACCAAAGAGGAATTCCAACTCCCACGCACCGAGCAAAACGCAGAAATCGCTCTCGAGTTTTGAAAAGAGAAAGAAAATCCCCCTGAGGAATATCTTTACGTTGGACTTCTTTGAATAGTGTGCTTTCGCCCACCCCGACTCTCAGCAGTAAAAGGGCTAGTCCTAAAATACCCCCCGTAAGATATGCGTGGTTCCAAGATAGATGTTGGCCGGCTAGATTAGCAACGACGGCCCCACTGACACCCACGGAAGCTACGATAGTAGTTCCATACCCTCGAATATCAGAAGGGAGCGATTCTCCGACAAGTGTTATAGCAGCCCCTAATTCACCCGCTAGGCCAAATCCGGCAATTAACCGGCAGATGGCATATTGAGGAACAGTGGTAACGAAAGCATTGGCAATATTGGCGATTGAATAAACGGCAATCGATCCAAACAGGACAGAGAGTCGCCCTTTCTTATCGCCAAGAATTCCCCAAAAGATACCCCCAATGACGAGTCCCCATACCTGCATATTTTGGAGAAATATGCCCACAGGAAGTGTTTCCTCAAGGGGAATCCCAATACCGATTAGGCTTTGCTGTCGGACGATTCCAAAAAGCAGCAAATCAAAAATATCAACAAAATAACCTAAAGCTGCTACTAGAACAGTCAAAGTGCATGCTCGACGGATATTATTTAACATAAATCGGTTTAAGGCCTTCCAAATTCCATAAATTCGATCTCTTTATCGAGGGTTACGCCATGCTCCATAAATTTATATTCTCCCTCTAGAATTGCTCGAGACAATTTAACCTTTTGAATATCGTCATTGGAACCAAGATCATTAAATTTGCTTTGTATACGACGAAGCATCTTGCGAGCGAAGAGATCGGCTAACCTTGTTTGCGCTTTCGCATCACTTTTATTCAATTTTAGTTGATCATTAGCGTGAATGATCGCTGCAGAAAGAGCAAAAAGATCTGCGCCAATATCGACAGCTCGGAAAAGAGTCGCTTGTTTCTTTTCCAGCTTGGGGCCGTTCAAAACCATCTGGTGAAAGATAGACCTACTAAGCCTCCGGGCAAACCTCTCAGATTTCCTGAGGTGCTGACCGAGCGAGCCATAGGAGTGGTATTTAAAAAAGGTCGATAATCCCCACCAACGGGAAGGGTACCACCAGGCATAGAATTTGATCACTTTGGGGACCGCTTTGATTCTAGTGCCCCAACTGCTTTTCGGATTCACTAAATCCCAAGCCTTCGACAAATGCTTATCGAGAGCTTCGCGGGCAATAAAAAGATGCATGATCTCTGAACTACCTTCAAAAATTAAATTAATTCTAAAATCCCTCAGCATGCGCTCAATGCCAACACCTGCTTCGCCTCGGTTGATTAAACTATCGGCAGTTTCAAACCCTCGCCCACCCCTGATCTGAAGGGTTGTATCCACCATTTTCCAGCCTTCTTCGGTAGTCCATAATTTGGCAACTGCAGCCTCAAGGCGAATATCCCGAGTTCCTTCATCAGCCATGCGATTGCAAAGATAGGCCATGGACTCAATAGCAAAAGAAGTGGTCGTGATATCGGAAATCATGTGAGCAACAGCTTCGTGTTTGCCGATAACGCTGCCCCACTGATATCTTTTCGCTCCCCAAGCACGAACAATTTGAGTAAGGCGCCTGCCTCCACCCACTACCCCATTAGGGATCGAGAGACGACCCGTATTGAGAGTCACGAGAGCTAATTTAAGACCCTTACCTTCTTTCCAAAGGAGGTTGTCTTTAGGGATACGCACATTAGTGAAACGTATGACTCCATTTTCAAGGGCGCGCATGCCCATAAAATGGCATCGAGTCACGACCTCAACTCCCTGCCAACCTCTTTCTACAATCACAGCCGATATTTTCTTGGTGTCTTCGTGGCGAGCCATCACAACATAGAGCCCCGCGATAGTCCCATTGGTGCACCAGAGCTTCTCCCCGTTGAGAATGAAGTCTCCTTCGGGTGTTCGACTGAGCGTTGTGCTTAAATTGGCGGGATCTGAACCGACCTCTCCTTCCGTGAGAGCAAAAGCCGTAATCATTCCTTGCGCTACTTGAGGTAAATATTTTTCTTTTTGAGCGTCAGTTCCAAAATGCATCAAGGGGTTAGGGATCCCAATACTTTGATGTGCTGACAGCAAAGCCAACACATTTGAATCTTGTGATCCAAGTAATTCCATAATTTTTCCGTACTCAGATAAGGTGAATCCTAAGCCTCCATATTTTTTGGGTATTTTCATTCCCATGGCACCCATCTCGGCCAGTTTTGTGATTACTTCAGGAGGATACTGGCCTTCGCGGTCAATTCGATTGGAGTCCACTTCGGTTTCAAGAAATATTTTCATCTGGGCATAAAACTTGTCGAAATCTTCACTGAAAGGCTTAGCGGGAGGCACAGAACTTAGAATCTTTATATCAAAAGAGCCCCCAAATATTTCTTTAATGAAACTTTCAGAAGTCCAAGCATCTTGTCTAGCGTCCTCGGCCACCTGTCTTGATTCTTCTTCGGACAATCTCTTACTAGTGTTCCCGTTGATATCAGTAGCCTTGTTTTCATAGCTTGTTGCCATTGTTAACTTCTCCTCAATTCTATATTCTACTTGAATTACGGTAAGAGGCTCAGTCGCTGTTCTAAAGACTGCATAAATAGGAATAAACAATATTTTTATGGGGTAATTATCTATCACCTTTCGGTTTCCCCTTCATCTTCGTTCCAAGATAGATCTCTCAAGGAATGTTCCTGGGATCAAATTCATTCAATAATCAATCTATGCCTGAAGTAGTTCAATTTTATGCTCTGTATCACCAATTCCTTCCCTGCATAAATGTGGAAGATCTATGATGTTTACAAATTGACTATAAGGCTTAATGGATCTTCGATTGCTCGCGGGGCTCGTTTTTTAGCACCCGGCTATTTTAAGCAAAAACCTCATAGCTGCCGTGATTCGAGTTGAAACTAAGTTTCCTCTTGGTCATTTTTATCGATCATTCCATTTGACGATCTCATGACATAGGTTTAAATTAGTGTTTCGGCACCCGTAGCTCAGCTGGATAGAGCATCAGACTACGAATCTGGAGGTCGGGAGTTCGAATCTCTCCGGGTGCACCATTTGAGCCTAGGGCTCAATTCTTTTACAAACATTTTCGAACCAAAAATATCTACATTTTTCAAGCATTTGATTCTCGAGAATAAGATCTCGAAACAGTTCGTACTGTCGATACTCTTCATTCTGAAGAAGTACAGCTACATCCCACTGGGGCAATTCGGTTAGGGCCATGTACCAACGGCATTGCCACATGTATTCCTCGGGTATAAAAATTTCAGCATTGTAGGCGGAGCTCCAATATCGCTTATTCGACCCCGTCTTAATTTCAAGACCCTTGATCCATTCCCCTTTTTCATTGACCACAATGCCATCAGGGTTTCCAATAATCCACGATTCCTTAGGATGGATCAGGTGGCCTACTTGAGCGACGGTGATTTTATTCTTTTCTGCATACATTCCGATGATGCGTGGCTCCGCCTCAATACCATGGAGCATAGCCGGATTCATAACGGATGGGGTACTTAAGCCCAACTTATCCCTATAGACATCCAATGCCTTGCCCCATTTAGATCGACCTAAGATCTTAGCGACATCAGTCCCTGTAATACCCTGGCGCCTAAGCTCTAGCCATTCTTCTCGGGTCTGAGTGTTTGCCATTCCTTAAGAATAGCGAATAGGATGTGAATTAAAGAATACTTTGATAGTAGACAGTGTCACCTTTCTTTTTAGGGGATGCGATTCGGATTACTACATCAGCTTGAGCTAAAGCCACAAGGTCCGAGGAATCTCGACTTTTGACGGGGTGTAAAAGGCTGTCAATTCGAAAGGCAGGAACAACCCATTCCTTGTTTCCGCTATGATCAATGTCGCTTCCAAGAATGCCTTGCACCCAGAAAGTAGCCGGAGTCATCCCTCTGAGGGCTGCCAAGAGAGGAGGGAGAAATATTAAAGAAGTAACGTAGGTTGAAACAGCATTTCCTGGAAGCCCAAGAATGATCTTGTTGTTGATCGTTGCGGCAAGCATGGGCATCCCGGGCTTGAGGTTCAGTTTATGAAAGATAATTTGTGCTCCGATCTCCTTTAAGACACGAGGAAGGTAATCTTTATCCCCTGCAGAGACCCCTCCGGTGGTGATGAGAATATCGAATGACTGAGTGTTGATAAAGTGCTCTATCTCGAAAGGGTTGTCTCTCAAAATTGGCCCCCGATGGCATTCCGACCCCAATCGGTTTAAAAGATAAGAGAGAGAATGCCAGTTAGAGTCCCTGATTTGGAATTCAGAGGGTTGAGCACTGAGTTCATCTCCCGTGGAACAGACAACTATTCTAGGCGACATTCTAGGGGGAGAGGCTTCTCCTACTTGGGCGTAAAGGGCAAATCGGGGAGCGTTCATGGGCTGATAACGCGGTAATAAAACCTCATCTTTTTTCGCATGGGAAGCTTTTTTTCGGATAGAGCTTCCCGGCATGACTTCGGTCGCTAGCACCATGGACCCATGATCAATTCGACATTGTTCAATAGGGACAACCGCGTCAGCGCCATGAGGAACACACGCTCCCGTCATAATCTTTAAACATTCATCAGGCCCTAGAGCATATGTCGAAGGATCTTCCCCTGCGTAGAGGGTGCCGATAATTCTCCGAGGACCTTCTGTATGAAATGTGTTGATCGCATAGCCATCCATTGCACTCTTATCGAAGGGAGGATCGTCTCGATCAGATCTTAGTTCAGCGTGCGCTTCCACCCCCGGTCGAATCACAGCCAAGAGTTGCTCAAGAGCCTCGTCGATTGAAATCATACAGGCAAGTCCCTTCAGATCTACCCTACATACTTATTTAACGAACCCCTGCCATCATCTTTTTGATTCGTGGGGTTAGAATCACAAGGACTACTGCCATTGCTATGGTGATTAAGAATAGGCCAAAAAATAAGGTCGTTGGGGCAAGTTTTTCACTAAAGGGAACGACCAAACCAGCTAAAAGATTGCCCGCCCCAATGGCGAAGAAAAAGAGACCCATCATGATGCCCGAATAGCGTGCCGGGGCTAATTTTGTTGTGGTTGATAGTCCCACGGGCGATAGGCATAACTCACCAATGGTATGAAACATGTAAGTAAACAGTAACCAATTGGGCGAAACCTTGAGTCCGGTTTCGAGAGCGATATATTTACTAGGTAAAACTAGTAAGAGCATCCCCAAGCCCACAAATAAAAGCCCCCAGGCAAATTTGATGGGACTGCTAGGTTCTTTGGACCCCAATCGAATCCAAAGCCAACTAAACAATGGAGCAAGCATTAGAAGCCATATTGAATTGACGCTCTGAAACCAACTACTTGGAAACGAAACTCCAAAATATTCATTTCGCGTATTGTCTAAGGCAAATAAATTTAAGGTAGTACCAGCTTGTTCAAAAAGAAAAAAGAAAGTCATGATAAAAAACATGAGAATGCCCACAACCCACATTCGCGACTTTTCATCAGCGGTAAGAGGGGGGAGATCTTGACCTTCTTTCTGGTCGAGGTTGATGCCTGTCTTTAGGCCGACGGCTCCTAATTTGTCCTGTTGAATATAAAACTGAAGTACGCCAAGGAGCATAGCGGCTCCGGCTGCTCCAAAACCCCAAGCCCATCCGCTTCTTGAGGATAGGCCCAGAGATTCAAGCGTGGATAGAAAGCGAGGATCTTGCGCAAAATACCCACAGATCAAGGGCGCGATAAGCGCGCCTAAGTTGATGCCCATGTAATAAATGCTGAAGCCTGCATCTCGCCTGGGATCATTATCCGCATAAAGTTGGCCAACCATAGTTGAGCAGTTGGTCTTGAGGAAAGAAGTTCCGAGTACTAGGCCAAGAAGTCCAACATAAAAAAGAGATTCGTTTCCTATGGCTAGACAGCCTTGTCCTATTGCTATCAAGAGACCACCGGCTATCACTGCCTTGCGATACCCCGTGTATCGATCAGCAATCCACCCCCCGGGGATAGAAAACGCATAAACAGAGAATGTGTAGATGCCATAAATTAATCCTGCATACCCTTTAGCAAATCCAAGTCCCCCTAATTCTGGTGGGGCAATCATATAGAGCATCAACAAGGCCCTCATACCGTAATAGCTAAATCTTTCCCACATCTCTGTGAAAAAGAGAACCATTAGTCCCCTCGGATGACCTGCAATGCCAGTGGTATCGGAAGAAAAATGAGATGAGACCATATTGTTTCCTTACAGGTTTGATTGAATGAAAGACCAGATTTTCATTTGCTTTGAATGGATCTGGTTAGGAAACCGTACTCCGTGATCTGATCCAGGATAAATTTGGAAGTCGTATGGTTTATTGAACTCTTGGAGTTTATTAATAAAAGCAATGCTGTTAATAGGGTGAACATTGTCGTCCATCGTGCCATGAAGGATTAAGACTTTCCCATTTAAATTGGATGCCGATTTGATGACTGATGAAGCTTCGTAACCCTTAGGGTTTTCTTGGGGTAACCCCATATAGCGTTCGGTATATATGGAATCGTAATAATGCCAATCTGTGACGGGCGCTCCCACTATACCAATTTTCCATGCGCTCGAATGAGTTAACGCAAATGCTGTAAGATAACCCCCATAACTCCAACCCTCGAGGGCGATACGGCCCATATCAGCAAAACCCTGCTGCTCAAGCCATCGAAGACCGTCTAGTTGATCCTGGAGTTCAAGGAATCCCATGTTTCGATAAATAGGATAGGCGCTTTGCACACCTTTGTTGGTGGCACTCCGGTTATCACAGACCCAAACGATATAGCCTTGTTGTGCAAGAAAATGAAACCAAAGCATTTGGGAACTATTCCAGCGATCTAGGACCTGAGGTGCATTAGGCCCCCCATAGACATGCTGAAAAACGGGGTATTTTTTTTTCGGTGTCATATTGGGCGGTAAGACCAACATGGTTTCCATTAAAAACCCATCTCGGGTAGGTACTTGTTGAAAACGAACCGTACCCCATTTTATGTTAGTCATGGTGCCTTCAGATATCGTTCTTAACGCCTCCCCCTTTTCATTCTTAAGAACGACTTTAGGAACAGTTTCTGCGTGACTCCATTGGTCAATGAAGAGAGTGAATTCTGAATTCCAACGAGTTACATGAAAACCTCTTTCGTGGGTTAGCCTTTCCTTATTGGATCCATCAATATCGATCGAGTATGCATCCTGACCGGTAGAGATTCTTTCTGAAGAAGAGAAGTAAACCTTAGTGGCACTGGGGTTTACTCCCTGGAAATCAGCGCTCCATTCGCCCTTGGTAACTGCATTGATAAGTTGTCCCTTAGCTGTGTAGTGATAAATATGCCTAAAACCTGTTCGATCGGATTCCCATAAAAAACTACCATCGCCAAGAAAGACAGGTAGGGGCAGTCGTTCCTGCCAGGAGGCCTTGCTTTCTTCCCGAATGAGGACCAAAGATTGATCAACAATGCTTTTTGGAAATAATCTAAGATCGAGCCAAGTTTGAGTTCGATTCTGGTAACTTGCTAATAGGTCTCCGTTGGGCGTGAAACCAACTTGAACAATGAGAATTTCCTGATTTGGATAAAGATCAGAAACCCATTGCGTGACAAGCGGTTGGTCAATTTTGACCAATCCGAGTTTAACGATGGGGTTAGGGTCACCCGCTTGCGGGTAACGAGTTTCTTTTTTGATCTGACGTAATCCTCGATCATCCGTCAGAGTGTAAGTGGGCACCTGAGTTTCATCTAGGCTTAAGTAGGCAATTGAAGTTCCATCTGGGTTCCACCAATATCCCTTAACGTTGCCTCGGCCATAGAGTTCTTCCATGTAAACCCAGTCTAGTCGCCCATTGAATATCGTCTTAGATCCACCCGATGTGAGCGCAGTCTCTTTGGGGTTTTCTATGGAGGAAATATATAAATCATTTCCTTTTAAAAAAGCAATATGTTTACCCGAAGGGCTGAAAGAGGGCTCATCTTTGGGACCTGCGCTGAAGGTAAGTTGTTTCGCCATTAACTGGAGGAGATCGACATAAAAAAGATTTTCATCAATAACGATGAGAAATCCATTCCTAGCCTGATCCCAGGTGAATTGTGCTCGAGCTAAAGATTTTTTTGCAGAAGCTTCGTTTGCGCCCGCTTTGATGAGAACTTGAATCAGAAGATCTGAAGGGAGTAGGGAAGTCTTTATCCAAGTCGATGGATTTACTTTTAGGAGAGTCACAGCTCCTTTTTCAATCTGAGTTTCAACAAGAGCTCCGTCGCTCATCCATTCCAACCGAACAACGGGAATTGTTACGTAATCTTTCTTTTGTGTGGGATGTGTTAATCCGTTAAGGGTTATCAACCCTGGTTCTTTGGGACCCACCTGCGCCCCAAGATCTATATTTTGAATTAAAATAAAACTAACGAGACTCAAGCTTTTCAAATTGAGTAAACAAAAGCGCATAGACACCAACCTCTCCTTAGTGGGGCAAATGCTCGCGAGTTAGGTTTCGATGACCCGACTTAGTAATCAGAACGTTATCTTCAATGCGGATGCCACCGAATGGGGTAAGCTCGTCAATCAATTTCCAGTTGAAAATACTTGCGCTGCCATTTTCACGATATTTGCGAAGAAGCATGGGTATGAAATATAGACCTGGTTCCACGGTAAAAACATGACCTTCTTCGATCATCCGAGTGGTTCTAAGATAGGGGTGACCTGCGGGTTGAGGAGCTGCGTCTCCCTGTGGGCTTAACTGTTTTCCAGCCACGTCATGAACTTGTAGTCCAAGGTGATGCCCAAGGCCATGAGGGAAAAAAGGCATCGTGTACCCTTTTCCATGAACTTCGTCTGCCGAGCAGTTAAGTAAATTTTGTTCAACAAGCAGTTGGCCTATTCGCACATGAGCATCTTGATGAAAATCAGCATAATGCATGCCGGGCTTCAAAGACTCGCAAAGATCTTGCTGAATTTTTTCCATGCCCTTCAGGAGGGATTGAAAACGTTCGTGACAGGAGGGAGCAGTGTGGGTCCGAGTGATATCAGAGGCGTAGCCATTCCATTTAGCTCCCGCATCCAGGAGAAGGACAGACCCCTTATGAATTTGAGGGCGTTTTCCATGGTAATGAAGCGTCGCCCCTTTTTCGTTGAGAGCCACAATGGTGGTATAGGGTAAATCATCATCCGTACAACCAACTGCCCTAACAAAAGCATGATGGATTTCTAATTCACTTGCCCCTGATAAAAAAGCCTCTCTCGAGGCGCGATGTCCACAGGCCCCAAGTTTTTGAGCTTCTAAAATGCACTGAATTTCATAATTTGATTTAAAACTTCGAGTCCAATCGAGATGCTTCGTTAGAGGTTCAGGATTCATAGTCCAACCCTTATCTCGTAGGAGATCAAATTCGTTGCCTAAATAGGCTACTTTACCCAGGTCTTTCAGGGATTCTTTCAGGGTCTCTAGGGTTGAGAATTCTTGTATATCAAAAAAAGGTAGCCAAAAGGGATCTCCGAGTGGTTTCTGTTCGTACCAAAAGTCTTCAGGCGAATAGCGATATAGAGAAATTTTTTGACCGGGTCTGATAATTAAAAAATGATGAGCGCCTTCTAGGGGGCACCAATGATTAAAGTGAGGGACGGTATGAAAAGGTGCATCGTTATCGTCAGCAAAGTAGGTAAAAGGCTGACCACTCGAAATAACTAGGCAGTCAAATTTTGTTTTATCTAAAACCGCTTCTGCAGAGGATTGTCTGATTTGGGTATGTTCTCTAAACAAAGAATTTAAGTCAGCCATAGAATTAAGATTCTAATTGAAATTAGAGAAATGAGAGTTCACGAACTTGGGGAACAAAGCCATAACCGAAAGCCTTTTGATAAAAAAGGGCTAAAGAATCTCGCTCCTTAGCCCCCAAATGGTAAGAGATATTTTCTGTAAAATAGGCCCTTAGTTGGGTTTCCGACCACCTTGAAGGGACCTTGGCCTCCTCGATAATTGTAGATAAATTTTCATTCCCCTGTCTGAAACTCTCTTCAAAGAACCACTGAAGGGGTTTGCCATCGAGAACTCGGGGAGCGTTCGGTTGAATAGCCCAGAAGGCAAAGACAAAAGGCAGGGTGGTATGCATTTTCCACTCATGTGAGAGGTCGAGAACCAAAAGGTTATGAGGATCAGACCTCATTGCTTGGTCTCCGATCATCAAAGCTGCGTCATGGTCCTTGAGCATAAGGTTTAGATCTGGGGCTAAGTAGTTAGTTTTTAAATCATCACAGCCAAATTTCTCTTTCAATAAAATCTGCCCTAAAACAATGGATGTTCTCGAAGAAGTGTCAAGCGCCAAAGTTTTGATCTCATTGAAGGGTACCTTACTAAATATCAGAACGCTTCGGGCAGAGTCCCGAGATCCAATACAAAGATTGGGGATAATTTTGAGATCGGGAATCCGCAGATATTCTATGGAACTGATTAAACCCGCATCGACTTCACCCGACCTTAGGGAATCACAACTTGCTGAGGGTTTTTGAAATTTTAGATGAAAATTTTGATAATGCAGTCCCCGTTTGAATCCATAATTCAACGGCTCTGCGTTCAGGTAGTTAATGATGGAGAGTCTAAATAACTCATTTGTCATTTCAATAGTCTAACGACCCCTTGTTACTATAGTTCTGCCATTCTATGAGAATGGAATCTTCGAAATTATGGACAGTTCAAATGGATACTCCACTCGGGGTGATGACAGGTCTGATTGAGGGGAATGGGTTCATATGCGAGTTGGGTTTTGGGGAGATAAATCACCCTTCTTCCCCGGAACGCCCCCCCAAAGAGGTCTCGACTACACGACTGTATCTGGGTCGCCAATTGTTTGATTATTTTCATGGGCGGCTTAGGAATTTTAATTTACCTCTTCAGCCCCAGGGAAGTGTTTATCAGCAAAAGATTTGGTCTCTAATGAGAGAGGTCAAGTATGGTTTTACGATGAGTTATAAAACTTTGGCTGAGGCAGCAGGCGACCCCTTGGGAAGTCGAGCTGTCGGAGCAGCTTCGGCTGCTAACCCTATTATGATTCTCATTCCTTGCCATCGTATTATAGGATCTGACCGAGCTTTGGTCGGCTATCGGTACGGTCTAGATAAAAAAACAAAACTTCTGCAGCTCGAAGGCTCTATTCCTAAATCCCAAGAAGTACTTACACAGCCTCTACCGGGGATTGATTAGATTCGCTTCAATAAGGCCAAACACTCTACGTGATGAGTGTTTGGGAATAGATCGATGGCAGCAAGTGATTCGATCTTATAGTTGGTTAACCGCTTGATATCACGAGCCCAAGTAGCCCCATCGCAACCGATCATAACAACCGTTAGGGCTTCAGAAGAATTAATCTTCTCGAGAAGATCAAGGGAGCATCCCGATCGTGGGGGATCTAACAAAATCGTATCTCTCGATGAACAAAGTGCGGTCAATTCTATTTTGCCGACATCGCCCTGAACACATATCCCATTGATTTGAAGTTGGTCAAAATTTCTCTTTGCATAGGCGACTGACTCCTCCGCGCTTTCAATGAGATAAAAAGATTTGAAATTTGCACGGAGAAGGGCACTGAAAAGACCAACCCCTCCATAAAGATCAAAAAGGCGCTCTCCAGATAGCGACCAATCAAGGAGGATAGAAGAAAATGATTCAAAGGCCCACTCTGGGCAGGCTTGAAAAAAACTTCCCGCCCGGTGGTTTAGGGTAAGCCCCCCTAATTTTTCAGTTAAGGTATAGTCACCCTCGAGGAATTGGCCGTCTTTCAATAAATAATGGATACCTGACTCCGTCGCCGCAATTACGCTCACCGAAGGGGTGCCTGTTCCTAGTTCCCAACGCTGTGGATGGCATGGAACCTTCTGTCTGACAAGGCTGTCTCTGAGACAATTAATCGCCTCAGAGAGGGAAGGATGAGCGGTCGGACAATCGCGGATTTCAATAATCCGATGACTTTTCCGTTCGAAGAACCCAAGCATCGCACCATCCCAATGAAGTTGGATTCGATGGCGCTTGGCCTGAATCGGAGCCGGCATCCATTTGAAGTCTTGTCGATTTAATTGGCGGTGTAACAAATCTTGAACCATCAACTTCTTCAATTCGGTTCCGTGTGAACCCGATTCCCATAAATCACATCCGCCACAGACTTTTCCAAATTCACATTGGCTAGCAACTCTCTTGGCACTAGGCGACAGCCATCGAGTAACAAGTCCTTCGCCGTGTTTCTTTTTCCATACCACCTCAGCTTCGACAATTTCGCCCGGAAATAAGGCCAGGGGAGAAGTTAAAAGTAGTAAGCGACCGTCTAGATGGGAAGCAATCCCTTTTCCGCCCCATGCGAGACGAAGCACCTCTCCGGACCATTTCTCCCGGGGTGCGGCTGGGTTTATTTTTCGAGGGGATGATCGCATTTATTCTATTGTTTCATAGCCTCCTAAAGTCCTCGTTGTCCCTGTGCCACAATAGAGATTAATGACCTCCCGTATTCCTAATCCGCTCACGCAGGAGCAAATAAAAGCCCTGATTCCTCATAGGGACCCTTTTCTTCTCGTCGATAAAATTTTGGATTTCGAACCAGGTCAATGGATTAGGGGCTACCGAGTCATCCAGCCCTCAGATCCTATTTTTAAAGGCCATTTCCCTGGACGAGCGATTTATCCGGGAGTCTTGATCGTTGAAGCCATGGCTCAAACAGGAGGATGTCTTTTAATGCAAGAGATTGATGATCCCCAAAGTAAGGTTATCTATTTTATGTCCTTAGACGCCATCAAATTTAGAAAGCCCGTTAACCCCGGGGATGAACTTGTAATGGAAGTTAAGGTTCTTAGCTTTAAGAGTCGTACATCCAAGATGCGCGGGGAGGCTTTCGTGAGCGGCATCAAGGTTGCTGAGGCTGAATTTGTGTCCATGCTCCAGCCCTTACCCGGTGGAGGTGTTTAATGGCCCGGTCTATTCATGCCACCTCGACTGTGAGCCCCCAGGCAGAACTCGGTAACGATGTTTCCATTGGTCCCTACTGCACAATTGATGCCTCTGCTGTAATTGGAGACAACACGGAACTGAAAAGTCACGTCGTCATCGGGCCGCATACAATCCTTGGGGTGAACAATATTGTCTATCCTTTTGTGTCCCTTGGACTAGAACCCCAAGATCTTAAGTTTGGCCGGGAAGTCACACGTTGCGAGATTGGAGATAGGAATACGTTCAGAGAAGGTGTAACAGTTAATCGGGGTACCGAAAAAGGGGGCGCCATTACACGCATAGGGAATGATAACTTCATGATGACTTCTGCTCATATTGCACATGACTGCCAAGTCGGTGACAAAAATATTTTTGCCAATCACGCGACTCTAGCCGGCCATGTTGAATTAGGATCAGAGTGCAACATTGGAGCCTTTTCTGCGGTTCACCAGTTTTGTAGAGTAGGTAATCACGCCTTTTTGGGCGGTTTTACGGTCGCTACCTTAGATTGCATGCCATACATGAAAACGGTTGGAGCACGAGGTACCAAGAGTTATGGAGTTAACTCTATAGGGCTGGAGCGTAAAGGATTTAGCCGTGATCAAATAGCTAAACTCAAAGAAGCTCATCGGATTCTATTTCATTCCGATCTGGACCGAGATCAGGGGCTCATCGAAATTGTGGATAAACTCGGTAATCACCCAGAGATCACTTACCTTGCGGACTTCATCAAACAGAGTGTCCGAGGTATTCATCGAGGGTAATTAAAGCAATTCTAGCCGAGCTAAATGCTCAGCTTCACTGATAGGTATATTTTTTTCATCGCTCAGGACTTTGCCGTCTCGTAATTTAACAATTCGGTGAGCTTTTCGGGCTATATCTTCCTCGTGTGTAACGAGAATGATGGTATTCCCCTTTTGGAACAGCTCTTCGAAAAGCGCCATGATTTCCACTGAAGTCTTTGAATCTAGAGCCCCAGTAGGTTCATCGGCAAGCAGAATAGAAGGATCGTTAACAAGCGCTCTAGCAATAGCAACACGTTGACGTTGTCCCCCTGAGAGTTGATTAGGGAAACTATCCGTTCTTTGGCCAAGCCCCACATTGTCTAAAGCCTTGTGCGATCGATCGTGTCGATCTTCAGGGGTTGTCCCAGAATAGATCAAAGGTAATTCAACATTTTGGAGAGCGGTGGTTCGCGCGAGAAGATTAAAGGTTTGGAAAACGAAACCTATTTCCTCATTACGTATTTGAGCTAGTTCATCATCTGTCATAACAGAAACATTTTTATTATTTAGTTCATATGTGCCGCTCGATGGGGTATCTAAGCACCCAATTAAATTCATCATTGTTGACTTACCAGAACCCGAGGGCCCCATAATCGCAACATATTCGCCACGAAATATTTCTAAATCAATTCCGTCCAGCGCACGAACTTGAAAATCACCCATTTCATATATCTTTTTGACATCTTTAAATTGAATAAGAGGGGCGTCGGACATCAGATAACTCCTGTGCATCTAGGTTATCAAGGAAGGGCGTTTGGGAGCCCCTTGGAAACCCCTGGTCTCTCATTGGACCAATTTCGCCGTTGAATGGCTCTAATCAAGTATTCCTTTGACAGCCTCAATCATTTTCAAGTTGATTTTCCAGCGTTAGAGCCTGTTCAATGAAGGCTCGATGAATCGCGAAATACTCATAAACAAGAGCATAAAGTTTTTGCAAGAAACTAACATCTTCAACTGCGGGGACTACGCCAATAGACTCAACTCCAAAACCATCACAAAGATACAGCGCACGAACTATGTGCGATTTTGATGTCACTACGATCACCCTATTTATCTTGTAATAATTCTTGAGGCGATCAATACTCTCTCGGGTTCTTGTGCCCTCAGCGTCCTGAACGAGAGCAGCCTCGGGCACCCCTTGGCTTTTCATCCAATTAGCCATAGTCCTAGGCTCGTTGTAGTAACGAGAGCGTCCATCTCCACTGAGAATTAATTTATTGGCCTTTTTTGCGATCCATAGATCTTTTCCGGCCGATAATCTCTCTTGAAGCCTCTTTCCAGGCTCACCGCTTTTGGTGACAGAGTTGCCTAGTATGAGGACCGGTGCATCCGTTTCGGGGGCATCGTTGGCATTAAAAATCCTGTGGTCAAATCTTTTTGGGAACCAAATAAGGGTCCACTGCATATCGCACAATAAAACGAATAAAAGCAGGCCGCATAGTCTCTTTGGTGTGGCCATCTTTCTAATGCATCCTTTCTGTTTGGCAAAACCCATTGTCAGATTAGAATGAGGGTTGGGATTCATTTCGTTTTCTACCACTCTAGAAAGTTGCCGATATTTGAATGATGAAAAAAAATATTTATCCTAATCTAGTGTCACTCTCAGAAAAGGCCCATGTATTTCTTGGGCTCCTTCTAATTTTAACTACGTTAGGCTGCTTTAGAGCCTCGGGTTCCCCAAACCCAGTGGCTACGCTGGCTGAAATCCCAATGATCGGTGGGGATCGAGTTAAAGGTATGAAAGCCTCAGCAGGCCCCGGCGATTTCTTTTTTCAAAATGACTATCTAGCCATTTCGGTTGATGGAGCCAAATTCGGTCAATCCTTCGGCCAATTTCATAATCCGTCTCGCGGCCTGTTCGCTCCTTCCGGTGGGGCCATTTTAGACTTTAGTTCGGTCAAATTAGATTCCGCATATAGTCGTTACCTTCCTAGCGATGACATGATCGAGAGGCTTGGAGTAGTTGTCAATCAAGACCCCGAACTTCCCCTTGTTTTTTCCTCCTATGCCCCAACTTTGACTAGTGACGGTTTAACTTTGGACATGATTGGGAAGCTTCAAGATCCGACACAAAAACTATCAGGTGTTACGCGGGATAGTTCCAACTGTGTCGGCAATGTTTCTGTAAGCCAACAGATAAAGCTGGGGAATAAATCCAGGTATCTGACGGTTATCACCACCATAACGAATAACGGAACTTCTACTCTACCCATCAGAAATATTGGCGACTTTCTTCACCAAGGCGGCGGCGGATATCGTATTGTTGCTCCAGCCTATGGTTCCTTTTCCCTGGACTCAAGTGGCAATCCCCTTGCTCGCGTCTCTAATTGGGGAGTGAATATTCCTCAATCCACCGAGGTGAATGGTACAAATTTTGCTTCACCCCTAGCGACAAGCGTGAGAGCCCCCTATGTGATATTCCTGGGATCAGAACCTTCGGATGACACATTAGATCAGCACTCGAGCATCGGTGTTTTGCCAGTCACTGATGGGCAAGTTCTTGTAGCAAGTGATCCACAAGATTCTCTCGGAAACCCAAGACCGATTTTCCCCTCCCGTTTAGTGGTAGGGGGCAAAGAAATTCCTTCTTTAAGCCCCAATACGTCCATTAAATACGAGCGAAGGTTCTATATTACATCAGGCTCTTCTGGAGACCCCGCTTTGCTGCCAAGCGAGACAGCCAGTATACAAAACTTACTCCTTTCAGAGAGCCATACCCTTAGAGGTCTAGATATTGGAGCAGTGCAGTTTGGAACCTTTGGGACGAGTCAGAGAAAAGGTTATGCAGCAACAGAAATACGTTTTGAGCGCTTCACCGGACAAACAACAACGTCAGGAACCACGATTAAGTCAGACAGCACGCTCTTGTCGGATCCTAATTGGAAACTTGAACGAATAGATTGGCAAGAAGGTTTTGACACCATTGCTGATGAATCAGGAGGTACGAATTTATCTCTCGCCTATCTCCCACTTGTAACTGATCCAAACATACCTGGTTCAATGATGCCCTATCGTGTTGTCACGAAGAGTTCGCAGTATTCGAGCACCATGATTCGTTTTTCTGATGCGAGCGATTCCGTAAATCCAACCTCTCAAAGACTCCTGAGGCCCCGGAGTGTGTATGCGAGTGTAGATAATACCCCTTTTATCCTAGGTGAGCTCTTGGCCCCAGAGCGGTCTTTACTGGTTAATAGCAGCGGCGAAGTAATTAATAATATTGTTACCCCTCACGCTTTTTCGGTTAAGGAAATCGGAACAGATTTGGTATCTCAATATGCTCCCGCGACTATTATTTTCTCGGGACTTAATCCATCTGGACAAATGATGGCCTCTTTAGATCCATGGATGCAGAGAACCCGAACAAATGGTGCTTTCTACGATGTTATGGGGAAGGATGTTTATCTTCTCTCATCAACATCCGGCGCCTATCAGTTTGGTGCAGGTAATTCAGTTTTTGGTTCAGCTTTTCAAACAGCTAACCTTTCTCCCTTCATGGGCTTCTTTCCGACAGGCTCCTACTCAGCCATTGCCCTGAGGGGACCTCTTTCTATACCCGATATAAAGAATTTCTTGGCCTATAACGGAAATACTTTAAATTTGCACGATTTCTCGATGGCCCCCCTAAAGATGCCTTCAGGCTGGATTGCGTTTGATCTACCAGGGCCAACACAAAGAACCACAGGCTTCATGACACCTGCGGAACAATTGAGTTCCGGCTTGGCTCAGGGTCTTCAAGTAGTAGGTCGGACTGATGTTGATTACTTTATCGATGCACAGTCCCTCTACACGAGTTTCCGTCAACAATTTTTAACACCTGGAATTGACGTCTCTTCTAGAAATCCCATTGGCGATTCGCCCTTGATTGTTGCCTCAAGAACGGGTAGTTTTTCTCAGACATCTGCCTCTGGTCTCTTTACCCCGACGGTTTCTGCAGCCCAATTTGGGGGAGCTGTTTCTTCGGCTGCATGGACCTTGGCTGACTTTATTAATCAAGGGGGGCATAGTTATACCGTTGTCCACCGTCCTAGAGGTCCACAAGGGCTATTTACGGTTAACAACGGCATTAGCGCCTCAGCATCGCTGGGTTCAGGAGCTAATAGTTGGTGGGCGACCACATCCTCACTTTCGGGAGGAAAGAAGACTGGCGACTTTGATGCCATCGAACTGATCCGCTCTCAGTCTTTTGACCCCCTGAATCCATCAGCTTGGTGGAGTGAATTTCTAGCCCTTCGACAAGATTGGTTTAACTTAATTGGAAAACAATCGCCTACCAAGTTCACAAAAGGACTTGGCTTAAGTGGTGCCTTGGTCAGCCTAGATACCCAAGTAGGTTCAGCTCGATCCTATTTGAATATCGGTACCGCTATCCTTGCCCAGACTGATTTAAGTTCAGTCCTAACTGCTCTTCAGTCAGGAAAGATTATCGCAAGTACCGGTCCTTTACTTATCCCCTCTATTGGCACAGTAGGCCCTGGCGGGCTAGTCTCTACTGGTGCTCCAATTGCATCGGTTTCTTTGGATTTGGATATTTATTGTCCTGACTGGGTGCCCTTAGACCAAATAAGAGTTGTGCTCAACGGAACAGTTGTGACTAGCATTGCTAAATCAAATCTAATACCGGATGCCAAAGACAGTCGCCACTTCACTGCCACACTCATCATTCCGATGTCATCAGTTGCTGCAGGGAAGGGTGCTTGGTTGGTCGTAGAAGCTGGGGTGCCCTTAAATGTCAGCGGTGTCTATGCCCCCAATACAATATGGTCTAAATATTCCAAAGGGCTGTATCCTCTAGCGATTTCAAATCCCATCTTTATTAATGTATCGGGGTCAGGTTACACTCCTCCTCTGCCTTAAATTAAGTTTCAAAAGAGGTGTCTGTGGCGGAGTGGTTAAATCAAGTCCCTGAAGATGTTGAGGCAGAAAGATCTCTGCTTGCTACGTGTGCAGGCTCTGGAGCCCGTGACGTCGCGGCAGATGTAATATCGACTCTCGATGAAGACGATTTCGTGGTGCCAAAACATCGTATTGTTTTCAAGGCGCTCAGATCTTTAGTTCAGAATCAAATTGAAATCAGCGCCATCACACTGAAGGATGTAATCGATCAGAATGGCGAATTGAATTTATGTGAAGGTTTTATTGGCATCACCGAGTTATTGGCAAGCCCGGAAGTGGGTGAACCTTCGGTGTTAGCTGATTTACTTCGTCGTAAGACCAAACTAAGAAAACTCATTAAGATCAGCTCCCAGATGGGCCAATTGGCCGGTATCGAGGAAAAAGACCCCGAATTGCTTATTGAAGAAATAGCAGGCGAGCTCTACCGCCTGAAGGAAAGCTCTGATCTAAGACGGAAGGGCCTGATGAGTACCGAACAAGTATCAGACCGTGTTTTTGAGCGCATTCACAAGAGACTTAAAACCAAGGGTTATTTAGGTGTTCCTACCGGGTTTCCGAGTATTGACGATATAACGCAGGGCTTTCAAGAAGGCAATCTTATTGTCCTTGCGGCACGCCCAGGAGTTGGTAAAACATCTTTAGCGTTAAATTGGATTCTTCGATCTGCCCAAGTTCATTCCACGAAGGGAGCCTTTTTCTCTTTGGAGATGAGTCACGAAGAAGTGTTCCTTCGTTTATTGTCCTCATTAACCAAGATTAATATGAAGGACATTCAATCAGGAAGAATCAATGATGATCAACTCAACCAACTTTATGGTGGTCGAGACAGCTTAGTAACACTTCCCATTTATGTATGCGATCAAGCATCCATTACGGTTCCTCAAATTGAAGCGATGATTCTTAAGCATCAAAGCTCCAGCAATCAAAGGCTTGATTTTGTGATCATTGACTACCTGCAACTGATTAGCTCCCCTGAATCGAGTCGCGGGAGTCGTCAAAACGAGGCCATTAGAATCGGAGAAATCAGCCGTGGGTTAAAGTTGATTGCCAAAAACTATCAAATTCCAGTTATTGTTCTCTCCCAATTAAACCGCGAAGTCGAACATCGAACTGGCGGAAAGCCTCAGTTATCTGATCTCAGAGACTCAGGTGCCATCGAACAAGATGCCGATATTGTGGCCTTTATTCATCGACGTATGAATCCGTCAGCAGAGAGCAATCAACCGGACAATAATGCCGAACTCATCATCGCAAAACACCGCAATGGACCAACAGCTAACCTACCGCTCATCTTCCAGCCCGATCATGCAACGTACTACGCACTCGATAGAACGACGGATGGTTTAGATAGCCTCTCTTAAATCTTCATTTACTCCAAACCAAAGGTGTCAGTCTCAAGTTCTTTCTTGATAATACTCATGAATTGGTCTGCAACAGCCCCATCTACAATTCGATGATCAAAACTTAGGCCACTGAACATCATTTGTCTAATCGCAATAGAATCGTTGCCAGATTCATCGGTCATGACCATCGGTCTTTTGACGATGGCTCCAATGGCCTGGATGGCTACTTGGGGTTGATTAATAATAGGGAGCGCGAAAACATCCCCAAAAACGCCTGGATTGGTAATGGTGAAGGTACCGCCCGAGATCTCATCGGGAGATAGTTTCTTACTTCGAGATCTTTCCGCTAAATCATTGAGGCTTCGTGCGAGGCCTCCCAAATTTAAGCTGTCTGCATTTTTAATAACTGGGACAATGAGGCCCCAATCGAGAGAAACCGCCACTCCAAGATTAATATCTTGCTTGTAGACAATATTTTCGCCATCAATAGAGGCATTAACGACCGGGAAAGCCTGGAGGGCTTTAATCACAGCCTTCATTATGAAGGGCATATAACTCATTTTAGTATCGTAAGTCTCTTCAAAATTTTTACGATGGCGAATACGAAGGTGCGATACATTCGTCATATCAATTTCAAATATGGTGTATACATGAGGACTAGTCTTGAGTTTTGAATTAACCATATTGTCCGCAATAATTTTTCGCATACGGGACATAGGTTCTATTTTGACTCTTTCCTCAGGCGTAAAAGCCGGCACATGAGGAGTCGGAGGGATAGAAAGTCCTGGCACAGCTCCAAGAGTCGGAGCTGAAGGATCGTGTCGTGGTCCCATCATGGGCATGGGGACCAGTAGGCCAGGCGAGCCTGAGGGGGTACTTTTCCCTCCGATTACCTTTTCGATATCAGATTTAGTGACTCTCCCATTTTCACCCGTACCTCTAATTTGACCGAGATCAATATGATGTTGCTTGGCCATCTCTCTTACCAAGGGCGACGATTTTGTTTTTAGCCGCTCTTCGAGATTTTCCTTTGGCTTATCTGTTGCTACCGATGCATCTTCGGCTAGATTAAAGCTCGACACCATGACAGTTGAGGGTAGAGGAGTTGGTAATAATTTGACCTGCTCGCCTTGACTTCCAATCCGGGCTACAACTGTTCCAACGGCGACGGTCTTATTGATCTCAACTAAGATCTCCGTAAGTATTCCAGCGGAAGGAGAGGGGATTTCGGCATCTACCTTATCGGTTGATATCTCATAAAGGGTCTCGTCTTTAGCAATTGGGTCACCGACTTTTTTGTGCCACTTCAAAATGGTAGCTTCAGTGATACTTTCGCCCATTTGCGGCATAATGACATCGAAAGACATGAAAACTCCTAGAGCACAGGCTGAGTTAGATGGTGAGTGTTAGACAACTGAAAAGCGTGAGCTAATTCTAATAGTTTGACATCACTTAGGGCCGGTGCAATTAGTTGAATACCTACGGGGAGCTTGGCTTGAGATTCGGGCGATTGAACAAAACCGCCGGGGATAGAAAGACAAGGGAGTCCAGAAAGTGACGTGGCAGCACTGTAAACATCGGAAAGATACATCTCTGCAGGGTCTTTAGACTTGCTGCCCAATGGAAAAGCAACCGAGGGGCTTACCGGAGTCAGTAAAAAGTCCACCTTCTTAAAAGCTTCCTGGAAATCTTGAGTTATGAGATTTCTAGATTTGAGCGCTCGGTAGTAATATTCGTCGACATGGCCCTGATTTAAACAAAAGGCACCTAGAAGAATCCTTCTTTTGGCCTCTTCCCCAAACCCCTCGTCACGTGTTTTAGCAATTAGGTCGATCAGGCTCGATGACTGCGATGTTCGATAACCAAATCGGATTCCATCAAACCTGGCTAAATTCGAAGATACTTCCGATACACAGATAAGATAATAGGTATCGATGGCATAGGCTGTATGGGGAAGCGAGATCGGTATCATAGATGCGCCCATGCCCTCAAGTTCGCTAATGTTTGCGTCGATAACTTTTCGGACGCTAGCGTCAATTCCATCAGTGAAATATTCCATTGGAAGACCAATGCGGACTCCCTTTAGATTGAGTGGGTTGAGGGGGTATAGCGACTCGCACCTCGGAAGATCGATAGAGGTTGAGTCCTTAGCGTCTTGACCGACGAGCGTACTGAGCAATGCCGCTACTTCAAAAGCTGATGAGGCACAAGGTCCTACAACATCTAGGCTCGAGGCCATGGAGGTAAGGCCATATCGGCTCGAGATCCCATAGGTAGGCCTCATTGCAGTGACATTACAGAAACTACCTGGGAGTCGAACAGAGCCACCTGTATCGCTACCGAGAGACGAGACAACATATTGCGCCGCTACTGAGACTATGGAACCACTCGAACTCCCACCCGAAACCCGTTGGTTATCCCAAGGATTAAGAGTTGGACCATAAGCGCTAAATTCTCCACTACTTCCCATGGCAAATTCATCCATATTGGCTTTTGCAATGGGGATAGAGCCAGCCGTTAACAATTTATCAACAACTGTAGCGTTGTAATTGGAGACATAACCTTTGAGGATCTTAGATCCGCAAGTCATCTGAGACCCTGACCAGTTGAAATTATCCTTGAGTGCAATAGGTAAGCCCATCATTGCGCCTCGCTCTCCGTTCTTGATTCGCTCATCCGATTTACGAGAAAGTGCGATAGATTCTTCATAATAATGCGAGATGATGGCATTCAATTTAGGGTCATATTGTTTTATCTTCTTAAAGGATTCTTCAACTAAATCCCTTGAAGACATATCCCCCTTTTGGAGCAATGCACGCCATTGGGTTGAATGAGGGAATGTCATGAATAAGGATCCTTATGCTCAAGTTTCGCAGATATCTCAAGGTCCGTGAAAGGGGAATTCTGCCCCTAGTCCATCAACCGATGTTCTACCATCAAACATTTATCTTTCACGACAAGAATACCCTTTTGGGTAAGTCGCTGTTCATCAGAGAGCTCTAGTCTCATGTTCAATTGAAACCAACACATTTTAGGAGTCCAAGGAAGCTCACAGATTTCATGGACAAGTCCAGAGAGATCTTCACTCTTTCTGAAGACATTAATCACATCGACTTCGTGAATTTCTGATAGATTCTTGGAAACAGGAAGCCCCCAAAAGGGAGAGAGAAGTTCGGGATTTACCGGGTAAATTCGGTAGCCTGCATCCTTCAGGTATTTAGCCACGCCGTAACTTGCCCTCCAGGTTTTCGGGGAAAGACCCACGATCGCTATGGATTTGCCCTTTCTTAGAATATCTTGCCAGGAAATCATAGCTTTTTAAATCCTAGAAATTGATCGAAAAGAAAGAGGACTTGTTAAACTTATTTTCTCACTTAATTGGGGTTTCTTGTGATGCCATATCTTTCATCCGGGAGGACCCACCCAGGTCTCATCAGAGAACTCAATGAAGATTTCTTTTATGCCGACGATCGCCTAGGTTTATATATAGTCGCGGATGGGCTTGGGGGCCATGCGGCCGGAGAGGTTGCAAGCAAATTAGCCGTTGAATCGATTGTTGACTCAGTTAAAGCGGACTACCTAAAAACTCCCGAAGTCAGAATGGATCTGGCTTTTCGTAAGGCAAGCCAGTCGATCCTTGTCCACATCACAGAGAACCCCGATCATATGTCCATGGCTTCTACCGCTGTTGCCATGTTGATGGAAGGCAGTAAAGCTACGATTGCCCACGTCGGAGATTCAAGGGCTTACGTCCTCAGAGATAAAAAGATTGAGCAATTGACGGTCGACCATACTTGGGTTCAGTCACAGTTTGAAAAAGGACTCTTAAGCGAAAAAGAAATCAGTTCACATCCCATGCGTAACGTGATTACCCAAGCTCTGGGTAACACCACATCTATTCGTATTGAAATCACTCCCTTTGCAGCTCATTCGGGGGATCGGTTCTTACTTTGTTCGGATGGTTTAAATGGCATGATTAACGAAAAGACCATCGAACAAACACTCAGAATCCAAGATCAATCAGACTGCCTCTCCGCACTGACCCAAGCAGCTCTCCGGGAGGGAGGCGCTGACAATATTACAGTGGTATTGATTGATCTTATTTAGCGCTAGAACCTGATTTAATAGGGAGTGTCCGGACAAGCCTTTTGCAAATATTGCAAAGAATCGTGTAAGTATCGGGTTGTTCAAAGTGATATCTAAAACCCGGACCTTCCAGAGGATCCTGCTGGAGAGACTCAAGTCGACCGAAATGATATTCAGCAATGCGAACGCTCTGTGGAGCCGTTAAATCAGATCCACAATGTGGGCAATTAATCGACATCAGAAACTCCTATTTACTTTCATCATAGCAGATTCAATATTGGATTTATTTAGGAAATGGAATTCGGCATTCCAGTTGACCTTGACATAATCCATCCCATACGACCGTCTTACCAGTATTGAAAGCTTTGACGATCGTTCCTTTTCCACCGGAAACTAAATCACCTGCTAGATAAAGACCTGGTATCCCAGTCTCGTAAGCATGAGAAGTTGTCGGATCTTTTCCCTCCACAGTGACCCCCACCTTTTTCAAGAAGGCTTCGGGGGTTGTCCCTCCAATAGCGTAAAGGATATGATCGTATTTTTTCAGAGTCTGATCTTTAAAAAGGATCTCAATTCTAGGATGCTCTTGTCGATCTCGCACTTGGGCTACCTCGGATTGAAGCAATATTTCTATTTGTTGGTTCTTTTCAAGTTCAGACACGATCCTCCTGTTGACCTCATTCGCTTTTGTAAATTCTCCTCCTCGGTAAGAAAGAGTTACCTGATGGTCACTGTATAGATATTGAGCATATTCGAGCGCAGTATTCCCGCCTCCGATGATCAGTACATGACTACTCGTAGGAATTTGTTGGGATAGGTCAAACCAAATATTCTGCTTCAGCGAAGAGGGAAGGTGGTAGTTGGGTTTATTAGGTCGTCCATAGACGCCAATTGCGATAACGACGGTACGCGTCTTCCACTGTCGTTTTTGTAGATCGGTGATAACAAACAAATCATGAGCAACTTGTTCAATGTGATCGACCTCAGTGTTAGCAATAATCTGGAGTTCGTATTCTTCGATGAATTGATCCATAGTTTTTAAGACGCTCTCCCGAGTTCCGTCCACAATGCAGACCGAACCCTCGCATACAACATCTTGGCCTAGGTAGACTTTGTCGACACGCTTTCCCGGGGTGTAGAGTTTTTCAATGGAGTAACTGTGACGAGGACCCTTTTCGATAAGCAATACCTTTTGGATACCTACTCTTTTCGATTCGACTGCAGTCGCTATCCCTGCCGGTCCCGCGCCAACAATGATCAAATCTAAAATTTCACTCTCTGCCATCATAAAGATATGATGAGGTCTCAGGATTATTTTGCAATGAGGAGTTTGATTTGAAGGTGAAGGGAAGGCCCCTGGTTTTACTCTTGTTGCTGCTAGGCTCCCATTGGATCCTTGGACAACAGGCGTCCATGACTGTTAAAGGGAACCTCCCCACGGGCTCACAGGCCCTTGTTTGGTTTAAACCCAACGAAGGAATTATGGTTCAGGGCCGGGCGGTCCCTAAAGGTTTTTTGAAGCCCGGAGTAGCAGTAGAGACCTGGATAGACTATCGAGATCTTAATTCGGACGGGAAGCGGTGGGCCCTCTTGGTTTTATTCCCAAGAGATGAATGGAGAGAAAATCAAGTTATCCATCAAGTCGTCTACCCAAAACTGGAAACAGTTTGGCTTATTAGCACTTTCTTTACAGGCCACGGTCAAAATTATGATGAATTGATGTCAATCAATCCCCGATTGCCAGAAAAAGTTAGAGTTGGAGATCGATGGGTTATTCCACGACAGCTTTTAGCAAAGGAATTAGGTGGACTGAAAATCAGGCCCAATAGATCTCGCCCCGAAGATAGTCTCGATGACGAAGCTAAAATTGAGGCTTATAGGAAACTTCTTACGTACGAATTAAACAATGATGAAAAATACGCGGTCTACCATTTGCGAAAAGGCGAGGCAATTTATTCAGATGTAGTCCTCAGATATACAGACCGGGTTTATCCCCTCGAAGTGAATGCACTCTCTCTCCTCATAGCCAAAAAGAGTGGAATCAGGGATGTACGAAGTATTAAGCCAGGACAATCTTTACTGATTCCTATCGATTATCTCGCTAGCCCCTTCCAACCAGAAGGATCATTGGCGCTTAAAGATGAAAAACAAATAAGAGACGAAATCAAGCGCACTGAATCGCTTTCTGCAAGTCCGAATCTGAAGGGGGTAGAAATCATTCTTGATGCTGGGCATGGAGGTATTGATCCGGGAGCTTCAGCAAATGGACTCTGGGAATCTGACTTTGTCTATGACATCGCGAATAGAGTCAGAAGTCAGTTGCTAAAAGAAACTGAGGCCACGGTTAAAAACACCATCTCGTACCCTAGTATTAGAAATTCTATCAGAAGTCGAATTAAAAGAATTTCTCCCTCAGCGGAAATTCTTACCACGCCACCCTATCGTAATGACGGAGAGAACCCTAGTTCAGTTGGTGTACACCTCCGGTGGATACTAAGCAACTCCTGGACAAGTAAATTCATAAGCAATAAAGGGGATGATAAAAAAACGCTATTTATTTCTTTTCACGCTGATAGCCTTCATCCTTCAGCTTCGGGAACGATGGTTTATGTTCCAGGATCATCAGGAGTTCCCGACCGTTTTCAAATAAGGGGCCTAAAAGGGGTTCAAGTTAATGAACTGCCTAAATATGGATCGGTAACGTTTACTCCCCAGGAGCGTTTCCTTGGAGAAGTTAGAAGTCGTCAATTTTCAGAAATCTTGATTAAAAACTTAGCGCAGAATCAATTGCCCATTCACCAAAATCGAGCCATAAGAAATATCATTCAAAGAGAAGGAACAGCTTTTGTACCTGCAGTAATCCGCTATAACAAATCTTCTACAAAGGTTCTTATCGAAGTAGCTAATCTCAATAATCCTGTCGATGCAGAAAATCTATCCGACCCCGAGTTTAGGTCGAGGTTTGCCGAAAGCGTATGCCAAGCGATTAAAGCTTACTTCAAGAACTAATTCGATAGATGATGCCTGAGGGCCCTCAGGGTGGTTAAGGCCTGATTGGGATCTCGATGAAGGGAAGTCAAATGACCCATCTTCCTCCCCCTTTTAGCCGTCTTTTTCCCATAAAGATGAAGAAAGGTTTCTGGTATCTTTGATGCCAAGTTCCAATTGGGCTCATCTTTAGATCCTAACCAAAGTTCACCAAGAAGATTGATCATGGCGCCC